>JABAHP010002153.1_pt4 | contig 11160 bp, 9 predicted proteins | sample 7062081 | NCBI WGS metagenome assembly JABAHP01 (sample SAMN14534357, study PRJNA622989) | marine sediment metagenome | biome: marine biome [ENVO:00000428]; feature: marine pelagic biome [ENVO:01000023]; material: deep marine sediment [ENVO:00002113] | place: India: Gulf of Kutch | collected... | reverse complement strand
AGGCCCCGCCCGCCCATGATGCGATGAACCTGTTGCTCCGGCCGGCAGGTTGTCACCCATACGCTGTCGCACCTTTCAGCCATGCCCGACTCGATCAGCTTGATGGCCTCGACCACCACGACGCCGGCGGAGGTAGCGGCGACCCGGCGATCGATCGCCTCCAGGGTAGCGGGATGGACAATGGCCTCCAGCCGCACCAGCGCTGCCGGATCGGCGAAGACGATGGCCCCCAGCCGCGCCCGGTCAATCTCACCGTCGGGATCCAGCACCTCCGGCCCAAAGGCTTCGACGATCCGTCTATGGGCGGGCGTGCCAGCCTGCATCACTTCGTGGGCCACCCGGTCTGCATCAATCACCTCGGCGCCCAGTTCGGCCAGCATCGCGGCGACGGTCGATTTTCCCGTGCCGATGTTGCCCGTGAGACCGATGAGGCGGCGAGAGGGAGGCGAACGACGGCTGGTCACGCCACCACATCCGTCCAGGCCGCCAGCAGCGTCTCCAGTTCCGCCTCGACCTGCCGGTGCTCAGCGCCCAACTGGCGCACCCGCCCGACCTCCTTCCGCTCGCTGGCGGCGGCCAGTTGGGCCTCCAACTGCGCCCGGCGACGCTCCAATTGGCCGATCATATGTTCAAGCTCGGCCTGGCGACGGGCCTGCCGTGCCGCCTCGCGCTCCGAGGCCCGACGGGCCTGCCAGGCCCGCTCCCTCTCCGTCTTGACCCGGGCCTCCTGAGGCCCCCGCCTTTCCTGGCGTCGCTGCGCCTCCCAAGCGTGGTACTCCTCGTACCCCCCCTTGAATTCCCACAACCGATGATCCTCAATCGCCCAGATACAGGTCGCCAACCCACGGATCAGGTAGCGATCGTGGGTCACAATCAACAGCGTGCCGCCAAAGCCGGAGAGCACCTCCTGCAACACCTCCTGGGAGGGGATGTCGAGATGATTGGTCGGTTCGTCGAGGATCAGGACGTTAGCACCCTGCAGGGCCAGGACAGCCAACGCTACCCGGGCCTGCTCGCCGCCGGACAGGTCACCGACGCGCTTGAACACGTCGTCACCGGAGAAGCGGTAACGGCCCAAGAGATCTCTCGCCTGGCTGATCCTGAGTTCGCCAGCGTCCAAGATGGTCTCGAGCGCGGTCTTCTCGGGGATGAGGTCGGTGTGCCCCTGGGGGAAGTAGCCCAGGTGCACACTCGCGCCCAGGCGCACGCGCCCGGCCAGCGGCGGGACCTGGCCCAGAAGAGTGCGCACGAGGGTGGTCTTTCCCGAACCATTCGGCCCCAGCAACGCCACCCGCTGGCCCCGCCGCAGTTCGAACTCCCCGGCTGTGAAAAGCGGGGCGGCCGGGTCATAGCCCACGGCGAGGTCGTACATACCCAGCACCAGGTCGCCACTGCGGGCCACGTCGCCCAGGTCGAGGCCCATGGAGCGGACCCTGGTCGGCCGATCGATGCGCTCCATCCGCGCCAGCCGTTTCCGCCGCCCCTGCGCCTCACGGCTGCGCTGACCGGCAATGTTGCGACGGATGAAGTCCTCGGTGCGAGCGATAAACTGCTGCTGCCGCTCGTACTGGGCCTGCCGGAGGGCCACACGCTCGGCCTTCTGTGCAACATAATCGCTGTAGTCCCCGCGATACTGCTCCAGCCGACCTCGCTCCAGCTCCCACACCCGATCGACGACGGCGTCGAGAAACGCCCGGTCGTGGGCCACGACGACGACGGCACCCTTCCACGCTTTGAGATAGCCCTCCAGCCACTCGATACCGGCCAGGTCGAGGTGATTGGTCGGCTCGTCCAGCAGCAACAGGTCAGGCTCCTCCAGCAGTAGACGGGCCAGGAGTGCGCGCGTCCTCTGCCCTCCGCTCAACTGTGCCACGGGACGCTGGAGATCATCCTCATCGAAACCCAGGCCGGAAAGCACCTGCTCAATGCGCTGCTCGTAGGTGTAGCCACCGGCCATTTCAAACGCCTCCAGCGCGGGGCTATAGCGCTGCAATGCCTCCTCCCGGGTGGGAGGATGCGCCATGGCTGCCTCCAGGCGGCGCAGCTCGTCCGACTGGGCCTGCAGATCGGCAAAGACCTCCAATGTGACGTCGCGCAGCGTGCCCACGTCGGAGAAGTCGGCCTGCTGCGGGAGGTAAGCGAAGCGCAACCCTTTGGCCCGATGAACAGCACCAGCCGTGGGCTCCTCAGAGCCCTCCATCAGGTGCAGCAGGGTCGTCTTGCCCGAGCCGTTGGGCCCGACCAGGGCGATTTTGGCCCCGTGGGGAATCTCCAAGGAAACGCCCTCGAAGACATCCTGAGGGCCGTATGACTTGGCTAGATTGCTGGCAGTCAGGACAGACATGGGACGCGTCGCATACCTCAGCTCCGACGTGATCGGCGGGTATTATACCATGGGGCCAAAGCGTGCCAACCTTGTCACCAAAGCCATTTCGTAGTACACTTCAAGTCAGTAGTCTGAAACTGGCGGTCGACCATTCAACGATCGCCAGACGATCCGTAGGCCCCCGCCACCAGTCACGAAGGAGGAGACCGATGCCTACCAAATTGGGTGCTCACGTCCTGCGGTCCGCGCCGGATCTAGATGAATACATTGAGGCCCGGCCGGCGGTGGTCAAGCTAGTGGGCGACTGGGGACTCGGGCGCGACGTCCGGGAGGGCGTTCTGGTGGTCGGCCGCAAACATCAGGCAGACTACGACGCTCAGGCCCAGAAAGCCAGCGGGCAGACGCCCTCCCAAGCAGCCGATCGATTCGTCCAGGACCAACTGCCAACGTACCAGTCGAACCCCCACATCACGTACTGGGAGGGACACAACGAGCCCATCTGGAACACAGCGGAGGAGATGGATTGGTACGCTGAGTTCGAGGTGGAGCGGACGCGACTGATGGCCGACCTGGGACTCAAGTGCGTGCTCGGGAATTTCGCCACCGGCACGCCCGACCTGGCTCTCTGGCCCGCCTTCTTTCCGGCCCTCCAGATCGCCAAGGAGCACGAGGCCATCCTCGGCCTCCACGAGTACAGTTGCCCCTGGATGTGGTGGATGACGGGACGGTTCCAGGTCGACCCCAACGCGGATGAGGGGGACGAAGGCTGGACGACGCTGCGTTATCGCAAGGTGTACCGCCAGCACCTGATCCCGAACGGGCTGGGAGACGTGCCGCTGGCGATCACCGAGTGCGGCATCGATCCGCTGGTGAACCCAAAACCGTCCGGCGTGTCCGGCGGGACGTGGAAGCAACTGGGCAGCTTCTGGGCCGAACACGACAACGAGCCAGACAAGGCTGACTACTACTTCCGGCAATTGGTGTGGTACGACCGGGAACTGCAGAAGGACGACTACGTCATCGGCGGGACCGTCTTCACCTGGGGCAGCTTCGGCCCGCCCTGGTCGGATTTCGACGTGGCGGGAACGGACGTGTCGGAGAAACTGGTCGCCTACACGGAGGCAGACCCGGCCAAGCCCTTCAAGTATGCGAAGAAACCCCGGGGGCATCCGCGCGTCCAGTACGAACGCACCTACGTGCTGCTCCCCCCCAATGCAGACGCCTTGTGGGCGCGCGCCGTGGTACAGGGCGCGTGGGATGAGAAGCGCTACACCATCGGCGGCAGTGCCGACGACGCGGGCATCGGCGACCTGGACGTGCGGCGGGTGGTCGCGATCAACCCGCAGGAGTGGGGCGCGTCGCTGGAGGACTTCTTCGAGCAACACTATCCCGGCGTCGCGTACGAGCCCGTCACGGCCGCGACACCTTCAGAGCTGGCACAGAAACTCGCCAGCGGGTAGGGCGACACGGCGCGGTCCGGTGGGCTGACGCCCACCAGGGGCGCCACCGCGGCCCAGACGTCGCGGGCACCGTCACGGTGTGGGTCAACTGGCGGCGAGTCTCTCTGCCACTCCTTCCGAGGTAGCGCCGAGGCCTCGCTCGACGCACAGTCCACCGGCGCCACCGCCGACTCGCTCCTACGAGGAGGACATCCGGTGAGAATGAGACACTTGCTCCTGTCCCTGGCCCTGTTGTCAGCGACCGTCCCACGCCTGACCACCCGCGCCGACGCCGCGCTCGAACTCTACGGCACATTCCACGCGATGGGGATCATCGTCACGCTCGACGGCTCCGACGATCCCGACGGAGACGCCGTCGCCAGCGTCGAGTACCGCGCCGGCGAAAGCGGCGCTTACCGCCAGGGCTACCCCCTCTCACGCATCGCCGATACCCGCTTCGTGGGCAGCCTCTTCTGGCTGGAGCCGGACACAAGCTACGACGTGCACGTCACCTTCAGTGACCCCGACGGCGATCCGCTGGATGGCACGAGCGTGACAGCCACCGGCTCCACCCGTGCTGAAATCGCCATCCCCACCCCCACCCATTCCTACTACGTCAGCCCCACCGGCAGCGGCACGGAATGCGGCGCAGTCACGCCCTGCTCGCTGGCCGAAGGGCTGAGCCAGGCCGAGCCGGGCGAGGCGGTGGTCCTGCGCGGCGGTATCTACTACGAAGGCGAGTTCCAGCTATCCCGGTCCGGCGCTGAGGGTGCTCCCATCGTCATCCGGGGCCACCAGGGAGAGACGGCGGTGCTGGATGGAGCCGACCCGGCGACTTTCACCTGGACACACGTGGGCAGCGGCGTCTACCGCACCACCGTCAACGTGGCTGGCACCCACTTGGTCATGGCCGACGGCGAGCGCCTCTTCCCCTACGAGGATCTATCGAGCCTGCAGGGTCTCGACTATGACGACACGCCCGGCTTCTATGCCGACGGGACGACGCTCTACGTCCATCTGGCGGAGGGCGTCAATCCGAACGGCAGCACGATGGCCGTCTCCCGCTACGGCTCTGCCTTCCAGGTCGAGTGGCAGGACCACATCTATTTCGTCGATCTGACGTTCCGCCACTACGGGCAGGGAGATTATCCGAAGGCCATCTACTTCTATGAGGCCAGCGACAACCTGGTGCAGGGATGCACCTTTGCGACCAACGACATCGGCATCGGCATCAAGCGCGAATCCCACCGCAACGTCATCCAGGACAACGAGTTCTACGACACGATCTTCGAGTGGCCATGGGAGGAGATAAAGCAGCTAGGGGGCCTGGAAGACGGAGGCGTTGCCTTCTACGACCCGGCCGAGGGACGGGGAAACGTCATCCGGCGCAACACGTTCCACGACGATTTCGACGGCTTCAACGCCTGCCCGGAGTGGATAGCCGCCGAGACCAACGAGACCGATGTCTACGAGAACGTGGTCTACAACATGGGCGACGACGGCATGGAGACTGACGGGCAGTGCAGCAACGTGCGCATCTGGGGCAACACCTTCCACGACGTGCTGATGGGCATATCGCTGGCCCCGGTCTACGACGGCCCGGTCTACGCCATCCGCAACCTCATCTATCGCACCGGCGTGGGCAACAACGACTTCACCGGCAGCCCTTTCAAGTTCAACAGCGGCTACAGCCAGTCCGGCCCGATGATCCTCTTCCACAACACTGCCGACGCCGCGCTGCCCGGCAACAACGGCCTGTACGTCAAAGCGCCGGGCACCTGGGAGACAATCACCGCCCGCAACAACGTCTGGGCCGGCACTGCCTACGCGGTGGAAAACTACAACACCGGGCAGCCGATCGACCTGGACTATGACGACCTGTGGAACGGGGACAGCGGCGACCTCGTGCGCTGGGGAGGCACCCGCTACGCCACCCTGGCCGCCTTCACCGCGGCCACAGGCCAGGAACCGCACGGCCTGAACGTCGAACCGAAGTTCGCCGACGCCGACGGTGGCGATTATGGCCTGGATCCCGCCAGCGATCTGATCGACGCTGGCATCGCGATCCCCGGCATCAACGACGATTACGCCGGAGGCGCGCCCGACGTCGGCGCCTATGAGTACCAGGGGTACGGCTTCACTTTCGCGGCCACTCCGACCAGCCGGGCCATCGCCCCGGGCGACGTTGCCACCTACACGCTGTCGGTTCAATCGGTCGGTGGCTTCACCGGGATGGTCGATCTCATCTACACCAGCCCCTCGCCCAGCCTGATCCTTAGCCTGCATCCGTCCGCGGTGGCTCCATCCGAGCGAGCTACCCTCACAATCACCGACACCCACACGGGGACGCTTCTGCCCGGCCTGTGGTACACCGTGCCCGTCACGGCCACTGGCGACGGCGTCACGCAGGCGACCTGCGTCAATTTGCTGGTCGGCGGCACACGCGTACACCTACCCTCAGTCGCCAAGGAGTAGCAGATTTGGAGAGGCAACGGTCGTGATGGTGACCCACGACCCGCGCGCCGCCTCCTACGCCGATCGGGTGGTGTTCCTCAAGGATGGCCGGACGGTGCGCGAGTTGCTCCCCAGTGATGAGGGCCTCAGCCCGCAAGAGATCAGGGGGGTGATGGCGGAGCTGGAATTGTGACGGGAGGTGACCCCTCTTCGCTCGCTGCCTCTGCCCGGACCCGCTCCCGGTACGTCTCGAGCAGGTGCAACACGGCCTTATTGCACACGACAGAGAAGAGCGCTACAGTGACCAACAGCCACAGCGGCGGGAACACCGTGCTGATGGCAGCCACGACCAACAGCAACAGCCCCAGTACGAAGCTGAAGCCAGGGTTGGCGACGAAAAGCACTGCTGCGTTGCGCAAGGCCACCCGCAGGCGCTGATCCTCCTGCTCCAGCAGCAGCGCCAAAGGGTACAACTGGACGATCAGCCACAAAGACGTGCCCCCCAGGAACAACGCCTGTATCCAGAAGCTCACGGTGGGACTGATCTCAAACGGCACATTGTCCGGCGCGTAGAAGAGGACGTTGGCGAGTAGGATGATCCCCACCAGAACGTTGAGCAGCGCCAATCCCCAGGCCTTCCAGAAGTAGCGGCGGAAAGCCCCGAAGTAGTCGCTCCAGCCAATGGCCCTGCCCTTCGCCACCAGGTTGGCGGCATTCCACAACCCGGCCAGCGCTGGTGGAAACGTGACCACCGGGATGAGCAACACCACGGTTAGGATGTTCATCAACATCAAGAGGAACAACTCATCCCAGAAGTCCTTGAGTGCTGCCCAAAACGTGCGGAAAGCTCGTTTCATGATTCACTCCTGTAAGAATCGCTGATCGCCACTCTGCCCCTCCTTCCGGAGGACCCCAACACGCAAACGGGGTCAAGAACGACCTCCTGAAGCCAAAGCGCTGAGGCCAAGCAGGGCGGACGACGTATCGCCGGATCACCCGTCGTGACAGTAGGCCGCGCCCTGAAAGGACAGTCTCTGCGCGACCAGCGCCAGTTTACGCGCCCGGGGCAATCGCCGGAAGCGGGCCTCCGCCCGCTGCGCCGCTCCCCGATCGGGAAAGCACCAGGCGGCGACAAGGTTCACAGGGCGGCGACCCGCTGTATAGCGCGCACCGCGGCCAGCGTTGTGCTCGGCCGTGCGCCGTGCCAAGTCAGTAGTGACACCTGCGTAGAGCGTACCGTCGGCACAGCGCAAAGCATACATGAACCAAGTAGAGGTTCCCACGACTGCCTCGCATCGACTGTGAGTTCCAGGGCTCAGGCTCGGCCCATTCCCCGTCCCTCCGCCCGTGATATCCGAGAGGAACGGTGAATTCTAATCAATATGTCACATGCCTTTGACATTCTATGTACAGAAGCATGGTACGATGCCAAGGCGACCCAGGTGGGCGAAATCGTTCAGCGAACACTCTTAGGCCAAACGGACAGAGCTGCGGCGGGACGCGAGGAGCCGTCTGCACCAGCCTACTTCGGCGCAGGAGGCTCTTCAGTGCCCAAGGCGAGGTAGGAAATCGATTTGCCGAACGCCCGATGACTGGCACAACCCCGTCGAAACAGCGATATAGAGTCCCGCACTGAAGCCCGTGACGCAGCCAAAGGGGACAGGCAGAGGCCATCCTTGCGCCCCAGCGGTGCCATAGCCGTTTGGCAGACTCACTAAAGCGTACCCCCCGAGACGGTCGTCCATATTCTACACAGTTTGTCGTTCAAGGGCAAATCGAGTGGTCTCCAGGACCGCATTCAAGCCCGAGGCAGACCTCCCTGGAGGCTGCAGCCACAGATGCGCCGCGTATCTTGGAGCACTTGGGGCGAGAAACTGTAACCAATCTGTAACGCAGTAGAATTGTCACGGCTAGTTGAAACTGCTATAATGACAAACACATCGGACCGTCTCAACCGCACCACTGCCTTACACTGTAGGGCAGAGTCAGGTTTAGGGAGGAAGCACCTGATGAGCGACGTGCGCATCCTTTATATTGAAGACAACCACGAGAATCGGCTGCTCGTGAGGCGCATCCTGGAAGCAGAGGGCTATTCCATGCTAGAAGCAACGGATGGTCCCACCGGACTCGACGTGGCCGTTGAGATGCAGCCAGATTTGATCCTGCTGGACATCAACCTTCCGGAGATCGATGGTTACGACCTGGCCAGGCGCTTCCGCAATACGCCCGGTCTGGAACAGGTGCCCATCCTGGCTATCACAGCCAACGTGATGAAAGGAGATCGGGAACGCACGCTGGATTCAGGCTGCGACGGTTACATTCAGAAACCAATTGACGTGGACCGACTGCCGCAACAGGTCAGGATGGCGCTGCAGAAAAGTCGCACATAGAGGTCACCACAACCATGAGCATACGACCCAGGGACGCTACAGTTCTCGTCGTCGAGGACAACGTTCAGAATTTCGTGCTGATCACACGCCTGCTGGCCTACCTGGGCGTGAAGAAATGCGAATGGAAGGCCTCAGGCTGGCAGGTCCTGGAGTTCGCGGAGACACTACCGCACATTGACCTGATCCTGATGGACATCTTCCTCCCAGAGGAAGACGGGTACCAAGTGCTGGACAGACTGCGGGCTCACTCGCGCTTCAAGGACACCCGCATCGTCGCTGTGACCGCCGACGCCTCCAGGGACAACATGGCGCGTGCGCGCCGCGCTGGCTTCGATGGCTTCATCGGCAAGCCCATCGACCCGGACCATTTCCCCAACCAGATTCGGAGTATACTGCAAGGAGAGGAACTCTGGGAGCTGTAACAACCGGGGCACAGGAGATAAACGGACGACCATGTCTTCGCCAAGCGTCACAGGACCACCTCGGATCCCGACGACCGGGATGCGTGGAGGACTGGGCAGGACCCTGTTGACCGCCTTCCTGGTCCTGGCAATCGTCCCACTGAGCACCATCAGCTGGTACGCCGCCCGGCGTGAGCGGCGCGACATTGAACGTGAGGTGACTGCCAAGCTATCCTCCGTGGCCACGATGATGGAAACACAGGTTCGTCAATGGATCGACGGTCGAATAGCAGGCCTGGCGTTTCTGGCGGCCCTGCCCGCCACCCAGGAAAGCACACGCGCCCTGACCACCAACGCGACGGAGGCCAGCTCTGCCCGCGACGTCCTGCATGCCCAGTTGGACGCCTTGTTGGCACAAGACCCCACCTTTCGCTGCCTGGCTGTGTTTGACGGGGAGGGGCAGGCGCTCGTATCGACCGGCCCCCAGGCTGAAGACCCACCGCCAACACAGAGGATCACACTCAACCTGGGCGACGTGGGGCTGGTGATTCTCCAGCGGATCACTGACCCAGGCGACACGACACTCGGCTCGCTGGTCGGCTGGGTCAACCTGGACGACCTGGCCTACATCCTGCAGACGGTGGATGGGCCGGGACAGACGGGGGAGATCTACTTGGTTGACGCCAACGGGGCCGGGCTGCCCCAGAGACGGGCAGCGGCCGGGTCAGGCATCACGTCCGCCCTGGCCGGTGAGAACGGCGAGGGGCTCTACGAAAACTACGCTGGCATCCCGGTCATCGGTGTCTACCGCGGGATGCCGGACCTGGGGATCGTTCTGGTCGCAGAGCAGGCTCAAGAGGAAGCATTCGCCGCGACCGACACGGTCACCGCCGCCGTCATCGGCGCCACGCTGGCGGTTGCACTGGTCACGGCCGTTATCGCCGCGATCGTAACGCGACAGATCACCCGCCCAATCGTGCAGTTGACCGAGTCGGCAGTCCGCATCGCGGAGGGAGATATGGAGCAACGCGTGCCGGTGGCGTCACGGGACGAAATCGGCATATTGGCATACGTGTTCAACCGCATGGCGTCGGAACTGAAGAGCCTGTATGACGACCTGGAGGGCAAGGTCACCCGACGCACAGCCCTTCTGCAGAAGGCTAACTATCAGATCCAGCGGCGGGCCATCCAGCTTGCCACGACCGTCGAGGTCAGCCAGGCGGCCACCTCAATCTTGGAGCCGGAGCAGCTATTGCGAGAGGTGGTGCGGCTGGTCCACGATAGCTTTTCCTACTCCTACGTCGGCATCTATCTTCTGGACGACGACAGAACGGAGGCATCGCTCAAAGAGGCCACCGGCGGAGGCGAAACGATGGCAGCCGCTCAGACGGAGGTTGTGCCGATCAACGACAGGAGTGCCGTCGGCCAGGCCGTCCTAACTGAGAGACCGCACATCGCCAGATGGGACACCGAGGGTGCACCACAGGCAGCCGACCGCAGTCGCGGGACCCTATACCGCTACATCCGCGCAGAAGCAGCACTGCCGCTCAGGATCGGGGAGCAGACCATCGGCGTGCTCTATATCCTGAGCACAGACGAAGAGGACTTCAACGCGGATGACGTCTCCGTCCTCCAGAACGTCGCCAACCAGATCACCATTGCGCTGGAGAACGCCCGGGCCTATGCCGTAGAGCGGGAGGCCGCCAAGCGACTGCGGGAACTGGATCGGTCGAAGCGTCGTTTCCTGGCCAACATGTCGCACGAACTGCGCACCCCGCTCACCAACATCATCGGCTTCTCTCAGCTGATGATGAAGGGCATCGAGGGACCGTTGACACAGCAGCAGTTCAACGATGTGGAGATCATCTACCACAACGGGCAACACCTGTTGGGCCTGATCAACGACCTGCTGGACATCTCTCACATTGAGGCCGGCCTGATGGAACTGGAATTCCGGGAGGTCAATGTAGCTGAGTTGATCCACAGCCTGATGGCGACCGCCAGCGCGCTGGTGCGCGACAAGGACATCGAGCTACGCCAGGAGATTGCACCCAACCTGCCCAGGGTGCAGGCCGATGCGGCGCGCATCCGTCAGGTGCTGTTGCGGCTCCTGGCCAACGCGGCCAAGTTCACGGAGCACGGCGTCATCA
>JABAHP010019328.1_pt2 | contig 11169 bp, 11 predicted proteins | sample 7062081 | NCBI WGS metagenome assembly JABAHP01 (sample SAMN14534357, study PRJNA622989) | marine sediment metagenome | biome: marine biome [ENVO:00000428]; feature: marine pelagic biome [ENVO:01000023]; material: deep marine sediment [ENVO:00002113] | place: India: Gulf of Kutch | collected... | reverse complement strand
TTCACAGCTCTTAGAGATTTATTGATGTACACCTCTGACTTACATCTAATACACCGTCGGGATGAGTTCACAGCTGATTATGAGTTAATTGAAGAGGTTCTCGCATCAAGTGTTGTAACGATTCATAAACCAATGATTGTCAAATCTTTCATTGGCATGGAAAAGCTGACAGGAATCAGGCTGGAATCAACGGATGGAACTGATAGATACGACCTAAAAGTTGATGGTGTGTTTCTCGAGATCGGGTTGGATCCCAACTCCGCCCCGTTAAAAAACTTGTTAGAATTAAATGAAGAAGGAGAGGTGCCTGTAACTGAGAGTGGGTCAACCAATGTTGAAGGAATTTTCGCTGCCGGTGACGTCACAGATGTTGGGGAAAAACAGATCGCCGTTGCTGTTGGCCAAGGTGCTACAGCAGCTTTAACAGCTTATAGGTATCTAATCGAGAACAAACTAATTGACAGCCGTAGATCCGTGGATGTCTGGTAGATTTCTCCATGATGTTTTCCAAGCGCATCGATTTCGACAATAAAAGTTAAATATTTCTAACGTTAACTATTTCTAACGTTAGAAATAGTTAACATGTGATTGAGATGTTCGAAAAACCAGAAATAAGGAAAAAACGATGGACGTACATTGGCGCAGGAACCGTTCTTGGGGCGGTTATCGGTTTCATGTTTGGGAGCCTGCCAATAGGAGGGTTCCTAGGATATATGTTGGGAGTAATAGTGGGGCTTGTAAAGTTTGGGGTGGCAAAGCCAGAGACACTTGAACAGAAGAGACAGATGAGATTAACTATGTGGGCACTTTCCGCAACAGTATTCATTGGAGCAATCACCTACGCAAGCATAGAAGGAAACATTATTTCCGCGATAGGGGCGGGGATAGGGTTGACTCTAAGTATTGGAGTTTCCTTTGGGTCACTTTATGATGAGCGCATGGGCATGATATTCAGCAAATCAGCAAGAAACGCCTATATTGTGTTAGCCTTTACAATGACCCTTATTGGTTTCATGGAAACGGCAGTACAACTAGCGCTTCCAGAGATAATCCATTTGCTGGGAGGAAACCCATTTATGAGTCTTCTTTGGGTCAGTTATTCCGCTTTCGGATTATCTTGGATATACCATGGACACCTTATGGGTGAGTAGCCCTTGGAGACCCGGATCAAAGATCTAAGAGAAGAAAAGGGACTAACACAAGAAGAACTAGCTAATAGGGTTGAGGTGACACGTCAGACGATACTTTTCATGGAGAAGGGAAAGTACAACCCAAGCCTGAGATTGGCCTGGAAAATTGCTCAGGTATTCAGTAAACCCATAGAAGAAGTGTTTAGTTTCGAAGATGAGGAGTAGGAGGTGAAAAGATGGCTTTTGCAGGTGGCACCGCGGCAGCAGTTGCTGCAGCACAGAATTCAAGCGGTTACCGTGTGAAATTTAAACGTGAAGAATTTCTAGAACTATACAAGATTGCAGAACCAAAAATAGTGTACCATACAGGAAGAATGCATTTCTTTAGCTTCGACGGATTTGTTATGTACAGTTTCGAATGTAAAGACAAAGATTTCAATAAGGTATTACACGCGATAGAATTCAGCAACTACACATGGAGTGAATGAGAGGATACGAAAACTAAGTCAGAGCATTTGTTCCAATATGGTTATTTTACTTTTAGGATTGTGAATACGTTTGATACAGATCAAAGACATATCTCATATAAATATCGATGACCTGTTCAAAGTTTGTTCTAGAGAAAAATTAAACGATCAAATCCAGATAGAAGGTATAAACATAAAGAAAAAATGGATGCTTTCCATGATTGAAAAACACGGATCTTTCTCAAAAAAGCGCGCGCGCACTCAACATTTTTTCATCAATAAATATTGATTGAGGGTACTTTTCTAGTGCAATCTTGGTAAAAACCCCATCAACATGGCCAATAATGCTCTTACCATCGGAGTCAAACAATTTTGATGTACCAATTCCACAGCTGGGAGAGTTACATTTTAGAATAAACGCGTCGACATCATCGAAACCATCTAAAGTTTCCTCAGCATATCGGGTTAATTCCAGTGTGTAGTCTATCAAGGTATCCGTTTGAATTACTCGGATACCATCACTCGTTTTTCGTAAGTTGATTGGTTTACGAGGTACGTTCATACCTATATCAACCTCAGGGCATACAGTGATTACTGAAACAGACTCGGACAATTGTTTAACTATTTCATTTCCGACTATGGAACCATCATATCTACACGATTCAAACCCGAGAAACCGGCTGATGATTATTTTTTTATCCATTTTGAGGTTCTCTGGAAAGTCAAATACAGTTGATTATATGATACTTGCTTTCGCGCATGCGTCTAGTATAATAAGATATATTGTTATTCGCATTCGCACGCACCTGTGTTAGTTTAAAGATTTTTCAATTATATCCACTGGAAAAGGCTTGTCATGACCAGGATAAACGATTTCAACGCCTTGATCAAGTAGTTGTTTCCAGCTTTCCTTTACCTTGCACGCGCGCAAGATTGAGCTTTTAGACAGCGTTTTCTCTTGTTTGAACCCGCGCTCAGGAGGGTCAAATCAGAAATAAATATTATGCTATTATTTTCTGGATATGTAAGAGCATGAGCCAGGTCGTATTACTGAAGGATATCCCAGATCTCAACGAACTTGAGGCAGATCCTTCATCAAATGAGTTGAACACGAAAGGCGTGAAGAGAAGGATAAGTGACCTTGACCTGAGAGCTTTAGAAGCAGCGTTAAAACTTAAGGAAAGAATGGGGGGAAATGTTGTCACTATAACAGTGGGTGATGAAGGTTCCAAGACTGTTCTTTTACAAGCTCTAGCAATGGGTGCAGATGAATCAATCCTCGTACAAATTCCTGAATTGGTTGAAATTGATTGCCTTACAACCAGTAAGATAATTGAAAGTTGTATCAGGAAAATAGGAGATTACAGGATTATAATTGCAGGAGAGATGTCGCTAGATGGTCTCAACTCTCAAGTGGGACCTCGTGTCGCTGAGTTGTTGGACATTCCTCAAATAACTTACGTGAAAAACATCGAAGCATCGGAAACCATGGTCAGCGCTATAAGGGATTTGGAGGATGGTGAAGAGGTTGTTGAGGCAGATTTTCCAGTCCTCTTGACCGTTTTACGTGAGATAAATGAACCTCGTATCCCCAGTCTGATGAACATAATGAGGGCGAGGAAAAAACCCATGCTAGACTGGTCTTTGGGAAAGCTAGGACTATCGGGGGATGAGCTATCAGATTTGTCCAAGGTGTCGACAACAAGTATTGAAGTACCTATAGTTGAAAGAAAAAACATTATTATTGAAGCTGATTCCGTCGAAGAAATGGTTAAGATACTTGTTCAACGCCTTCATGAAGAAGGAGTTATAGGAGGGTAATTGAATGAAGAACATTCTTGTATTCTCCGAGGATGAACAGGTTACTTCTAGAATTCTTGGAACAGTCGGCCCATTAATCGAACATTTAGAGGCAAAATTATCAGCTCTATCAATCAATCATAACCCGGAAAACCTTTTGATGGCAGGTGCCGAGGTTGTTTATAGCTACGAGAACAAACACCTCGAAGAATTTTCAGTTGACACATACAAGTCGTTACTGCTTGAAGCCATTAAAAAATCAGAAGCAGGTTACATCTTTATTGGAGCCACGAAAAGAGGGAAGGAACTAGCTCCAAGGGTTGCTGCTGCTTTGAACGCGGGATGTTTCACCGAATGTCAGGAACTGGAGATCCTTGAAAATGGGTGGATGAGAGTAAAAAGGCTGACTTATGGAGGATCAGTAGTATCCACTGAGATGGCTAAATCAACCCCAATTATCGCTTCATTATATCCCAGAAAGGAAATTGAAACAAAAAGAAGGAGTGAAGGAAAAATTTTGGAAATCGAGTTCGCCCCTGTAGAACCCAAGACAAAGCTAATTGAAAAAAGAGAAAAGTCAAAAGGGCTTGCTGACTTGGAGAATGCCCAAATCATTGTCTCCGGAGGAAGAGGATTCCAAACCCAAGAAGATCTCGAGATGCTTAGAGAATTAGCGCAAACTCTTAATGGTGAGGTAGGTTGCTCGAGACCGATAGCAGCTGATCAAGGATGGATGGAAGATTGGGTGGGAATAAGTGGGAAAAAAGTCACCCCACGCCTTTACCTTGCTTGTGGGATATCAGGAACAATCCAACATGCTGCTGGAATTAGGGAGAGCAGGTTGATAGTTTCGATAAACAAAGATGCATTAGCAGGGATCAATCAGCTCAGCGACTACTCAATAATAGGGGATATTTACGAGGTAGTTCCTGCTCTTATCAAAGCTTTAAAAGAACTAGGCTAACGTTAACCTTTTGATTTAATTTCACCATTTTAAAAACATGGTTCCAGATGAGATGAAGGACAAACTTGAGAAGTCAGCTAAGCTTTTACTGGAAGCGAAGTATGTTACTGCTCTCACGGGAGCTGGGATCTCCGTTGAGAGCGGAATCCGACCTTTCCGGGGGCCAGGTGGAATATGGACTGAAAAAGGGGAACCCGCGTTTAATGGTTATCAACGCTTTTTAGCAGATCCAAGAAGATACTGGGAGAATAGGCTTGAGAAACAAAGTTCCAGTTCCTTCAGGTCATCCATTCTAGCATCAGAACCCAACACTGGTCACCGTTCTTTAGCAGAGCTAGAAAAGATGGGTATACTGAAATCTCTCATTACTCAGAACATTGACGACCTTCACAACGTTGCTGGAAGTAAGAATGTTATCGAGATTCATGGAAACATGAAAAAGCTTCGATGCATAAAGTGCAATTCCAGGTACACCATATATACAATAGATTTCTCAGAACTACCCCCATTGTGTGAAGAATGTGGAGGATTCATGAAGGGGGATAGCGTTATGTTTGGTGAACCCATCCCCCCCGACGTTTTAAGACGGTGCTTTCAAGAAGCTGATAAAAGCGACCTAATGCTTGTAATAGGAACTTCTGCTTTAGTTTATCCTGCGGCTAGCCTCCCTCTGATCGTAAAGGATAGCGGGGGATTTCTAATAGAAATGAATACAATGGAGACACCGTTATCCAGTGTTTGCGACGTATGTGTTATAGGGCCCTCAGGAGAAACTCTCCCCCAGCTCGTCAATCAGGTAAAAAAGGAAATGAACGATTTCAAGCACGAATGCTAAAAAGATATTGAGGTAATTATCTGGTTCTGGTCCATTCCCTGCCAAGGGTTTCCCTAGCAACGACTAGTTTTTGTATGTTAGAAGTACCTTCAGCTCCGATGCAATAGCTCATCACCCCTCGAAGACCCATTTCTATGGGACACTCTTTTGTATAGCCGTACGCTCCGAGCCACAGTAAGACCCGCCTCATAGTATCCATTGCATGGTGAGGCGCGAGTTGTTTACACATTGATATGTATTTCGCCACCTCCAAGGCTGTGAATCTGTCTTTCTGGTACTTCTGATCCAGCATCCAAGCAGTACGATAGACTAGACTCTTAATGGCCTCATGATGTGAAACGATATCAGCTATTTCGAACTGAATTCCCTGGTACCTGGCGATGGGTTGACCAAACACCCTCCTTTCTTTTATGTAGTCAATCCCTATTTCCAGTGCTTTCTCAGCTGCACCCAAGCAACTTGCTGATACAAGAACCCTAGCAGCGTCAAAACCCTCCATAGTTAAGTAAAATCCTCTGCCAGCCTCCCCAAGTTGATGTTCTAGGGGTACCTTAACATCGGTCATCTTGAACCCCCCTGTGCTAATCGCCATTCGCCCCATGTTGTCGAATCGTTTGGTTATCTCAACACCTGGAGAGTTCAAAGGCAAGTAGAAGGCGGTCATGCCCCTGTGGCCCTTTGTTCTGTCATTATAACCAGTGCAAAAATAGCCTCCACCAAGCTCTTCAGCCTCAGCAGTACCACTAATGTAGCTTTTCTCCCCGTTTACTACCCATCCACCTCCCTCATCAGGCTTAAGGTTAGTCTGGAATCCAGCAACGTCAGACCCCCCTCCTGGCTCGGTTACTCCAATCCCTATGAATGCATCACCTTTAGCTGCCTTCCTTAACACTGAATCCCGAACAGTGTCAGTGCAAAACTTATCCACAACATAACCCCAGCTTGCTTGTACAAGGAAAAATACAGGAACGGCTACACTAATGTCAGCCAATCCGAGTTCTTCAGCGGCTATTGTTGCTGTAACCCAGTCAACCCCAGCCCCCCCATGCTCCTCGGGAAGAGTCAAACATAACAACCCCAGCTCCCCCATTTCCTTGATTATGTTTTTAGGTATCTCCTCGTTCTCATCATTCTTCCTAACCTGTTCAAGGTTAAGGCTCCTTTCCGCCCATTCTCTAACAGCCATCCGGAAAAGATCCTGTTCCTCCGTGAATGAGAAATCTATCAACTTTAACACCCAGTATGGTTTTTCGTAGATTCACCAAATATATATGTCTTAATCGTTTGCGCGCCTATTTAGGAAGAAGCGCATGATGCTTGCTCGTAGATGTAAGACATATGATGTATATTCTACGTATACGCGCGCGCGCAGTATCGCATGATTTTTTATCCATGGTTTTCTAGATGCATTAACATGAAAACACTAATTGTGAATGGAAGCCCTCATGGAGAAAGAGGCGTTCACAATTCATTAATAGGTATACTAGAAAAAGGACTCAAGAAAGCGAGGTCAGATGTTGAAACGATCTCACTTAGTAAAATTAAGGTCAACTCTTGCCTTGGATGCTTTTCATGTTGGACCCGTTCCCCGGGTGAATGTGTGCACAAAGACGATATGTCAAAAATGCTGCCCAAGGTTACGAAGGCAGATATCCTTGTGTTAGCGTCTCCTGTATACGTGGACGGGGTGACGGGCTTGATGAAAAACTTCATGGATAGGCTTATCCCTTTGATTAAGGGAGGCGTTGAACTCCGAAACAACCACATGAGGCATGTTTTAAGGGAGAATGTTAAGCGCGGTAAACTCGTGTTACTATCCGCCTCAGGCTTCGCAGAGTTGGATAACTTTTATCCTCTTGTAGTCCATCTAAAAGCAGCTTCCAAGAACCTTGGTAGGCAATATGCCGGTGAGATCTTGGTTCCTAGTGGATGGTTTATAAGTTATTCAAATGATGCCCTTGAAGAAGCATCGAATATTATTTCTTCTGCTGCTGCAATTATGGTTAACGATGGTAAGGTTCCTTCAGAAGTGTCTGAACAGCTAAGTGCACTTGTTTCAAGGGACGAGGTAATGAATGCAATGAACTCCTATTATAACCAATTTGAATGAACCAATGGAGGCTTGTGTCGTAATTTTTAATAAATGTAGAAAGAACGTACTTTGCGTGTGGGGCGCGGAAACAATTCCTTGGTTTGACTGAAATCATGCTTCACACGCACGAAAATTTACTCTATTGTATAGTAGATTCTTCTATTGTTTTTTCCTTTGTTTTCAGCTTTCACAAAGATAATCCTACCTATCTCACTGATGTCGTCTAGGTGGGTTCCTCCACAGGGTTGGGCGTCTACATCCTCAATGTTGACCACCCGCAAGGCCTCTAAATCTATCATCAAGTGGGGTGAGGGTCCTGCGAAGCCTGGAAGCTTGAAAGCCTCTTCCTTGGGCATCTCTGATTTGACCACTTTGGCTCCCTCTGCTATGTACTTGTTTGATTTTTCTATCCAACCCGGGATTTTTTCCCGGTCAAACTTTTCTAAAGTAAAGTCTATCCTTGATCGGTCTAGACCCAACTGGTTACCTGAGGTATTGGCTCCAACCTCGTCGTATAGAACTCTGGAAAGGACGTGGGCTGCCGTGTGCATCTTCATTAATCTGTAGCGCCTATCCCAGTCAATCTTAGCATGTACTCTATCCCCCTTTTTTAATCCGGGCTTATCCACTTCATGGCTGATTTCGCCTGAAAACTTTCCCACATAGACTACCTTGTATTCCTCCCCTTCCTCAGTTGTTAGGGAGCCCTCGTCGTGTGGCTGCCCTCCGGAGTTAGGGTAAAAGATCGTGTCTTCTAAGACAATGTATTTGTCGTTTGCTTGTTTTACATTGGTGTCAAGCTCATTCAAATAACAATCTAGCAAGTATTTCGGTAAAGACAGATTTATCACCTTTCTCGATTCTGTTGGTTATGTGAGCAAAAATATTAGTAGATCTGTTAAATGAAGGTTTTCATAATACTGGTTTAGGGTTTGATTTTATAAAAGTGAGGTTAAAAAACTTGCACGAGGAAATCATGCGATTAGTTCTGGAGAGGTATCTTTTATTACTGGCTTAATCCATTCCATGGATTCTCTGAAGGCTTGTACGTATGCGTTTACTTCGGTCTCCGTCATAACTGTAGAGTTGGCTGTTAGCATTCTTGAGGGTACGGAGATCCCTTTATTCATCAATGAGAGATGCAGGAGTTGATGCAGGTGTTTCTTGGCTCCAGCTGCAAAGCGGGATGTTCTTACGTCTCTGACTTTCTCGGCTGTGAAATGCATCCTGGTTAGGGAGGCATCTCCTGTTACTTGCATTATAATCCCCAGTTCATCGAGTGCTTTTTTTACTCCTTGTTTCTGGGCTTCCCCTAATGCTTCAAGTCTTTCATATATAGCCACTGTTAGCATTTCAGTAGCTGCGATACCGGCAGCCATTGTTACTGGGTTCGCGTTGAATGTACCTGCGTGGTTAATGAAAGCTTCTCTAGAGGGATCAGTAAGAGCCATTATGTCCTCTCTACCCCCAAAGGAGCCGAAGGGTAGCCCCCCGCCGAATATTTTCCCAACTGCTGTTAGGTCAGGAATTACGCCATAACGCTCTTGGGCGCCACCACGGCTAACCCGTGCACTAATGACTTCATCAAATATCAGCAATACGTCGTTCTCAGCAGTGATCTCTCTGAGGAATTTGAGGAAATCCTCTTCAGGCTTAATCCGCATGCATAAGGGTTCAACCATTATTGCTGCTAATTCGTCCTTGTGTTCATTGAATATTTTCTCTGAGACATCCCTATTATTCCATGGGAATACTATTACATCATCTGCTAAAGACTTTGGAACTCCTAATCCTGGTACGCTTTTTGGTCTTTCAATAGCCCCCACTTTTTCAGGGTTCAAATCTACACTGACGTCTACACTGGTATGGGTTCCATGGTACACCCCCTCCCCCTTTAGAATTTTATCTTTGCCTGTGTAAGCTATTGCAACCCTCATGGCCAGCATTGTTGCCTCAGTTCCAGAATTAGTAAATCTAACTCTTTCGAAGGATGGTATTCTGTCACAAAGCATCTCTGCTAGTGTTATTGCATATTCGGTGGGCCAATTGTATGCGGTTCCGCCTTCGGCTGCTTCTTTGACTGCTTCAACAATCTTAGGGTGTGCATGCCCATGGACGAGGGAAGTCATATTATTTATGAAGTCAACATAACTGTTCCCATCTATATCCCATATTGTGAAGCCCTTTCCCTTCGCGAAGTAAGTGGGATAGGGTCTCCAGAAGGTTCCGCTTCTGCTGTTCCCACCTGGGAGAAACTTTTTCCCGATTTCAAAAGTTTCCTTAGATTTTTTTGTCCGATCTTTATATTCGCAAATAACTTTTTTTAGAAATTTTTCCTGAATCGGCTGGTCACTCGAGTCTAACATCGGGAGTAATCTTAGTAATAAAGTAAATAAAACTATTTTTAGAAGAATTCTATTCTAACTTTCCCTTTATTGGCCTTCACTCGACGCATCTAGGTGTTTATTAAGAAACTCCACGATGGCTGTGTATGCGACTGTCTTGTTCTCTAGCCTGAAAATGCCGTGACCTTCGTTGTCGAAAATAAGGTAGTCAACTGTTTTCTCTAGTTTTCGGAGCGCCTTGACCATTTGGTCGGACTCGCTCATTGGGACTCGTGGATCATTCGCCCCTTGAATCACTATCAGCGGCACCTTGATTTTTTCGATGTGGTTTATTGGGGCGATGGATTCCAAGAATTCACGGTCATGGGCTAAGCTTCCGTACTCAGCTTCTCTGTGTCTTCTCCTGTATTCGCTTGTGTTCTTCAGAAATGTTGCTAGATTGCTTATTCCTACTATGTCGATGCCCGCTGCCCAATGGTCAGGGTATGCAGTTAACGCGGATAGGACCATGAAACCTCCGTAGCTACCTCCCATGACAATGAGTTGGTTGGCTTGAATGTCAGGTTGCTCTTTGAGCCAGAGAGCTCCGTAGGCGAGGTCGGTGACCGAGTCCATCCTTTTCCTCACGTCATCGAGATGGCTATAGGTCTTTCCATAACCAGTTGAACCCCTAACATTTGGAACAAAGATAGCATAACCCTTCTGTAGGAAGTATTGTGTCCTAAAGTCGAAGGAGGGTCGGGACTGACCTTCAGGTCCACCATGGACTATCAACATTGCCGGGGCTTTTCCCTCTGTTTTCTTTGGCTTGTAAAACCAGGCAGGTATCATCCTTACCTTGCCACTTCGATCATGATCAAAAGTTGGGTAATGAATTAGCTGAGGTGGAATGAATGATTCAGGCATCAGCCCTCCGTTGGATGAATAAGTTACCCGATTAACTTCAGTTCCTTGAATATCCAACGCGTGGATATCTGTTGTCGATGTTGCATTTGTGAAAGGAAAGGCGAGGACTTTTGAACTGGGGGAGAAAACAGGGGAGTCACCATAGCCCATAACTGGGATGACCCCAGGAACTTTTCCGAGGTCGATCCATCTACTTTCTCTGGAGATCATATCGAGGATAGCTAATCTTGAAGCCCCCGCTTCATTCACCTCATAGGCTAATTGACGTCCGTCGGGGGAGACAGCCAACCCAATGACATCCCAATCTGTATCAACCAACGTCTTAACTTCAAGATTTCCCAAGTTTAGCTTTCCAACATACAAAAAGTCCGAATCAAAATCCGTTGTCAAAATTATTGATTCTCCATCCTTAGAATATCCAAGCAAGTAAAAACGGGCTAACTCAGATGAAGAGAGTTCACTCATTGTTTGAGTCCGTAAGTTGAGCTCTAATAATCTGTGCCGGAAGGACCCCTCGACCCTAGAAAACGCTACCTTACTCTCATCCGGGGAAAAAGTAAGACCCGTAGGATAACCAGGTGTATCATTACGCCATATAAGCTCAGAATCGCCTTCAAAATGTTGGATATA
>JABAHP010010353.1_pt3 | contig 11170 bp, 12 predicted proteins | sample 7062081 | NCBI WGS metagenome assembly JABAHP01 (sample SAMN14534357, study PRJNA622989) | marine sediment metagenome | biome: marine biome [ENVO:00000428]; feature: marine pelagic biome [ENVO:01000023]; material: deep marine sediment [ENVO:00002113] | place: India: Gulf of Kutch | collected... | reverse complement strand
CGGATGAGGTTGCGCTGGGCAGCCATGTCACTGTCGTTGAGGAGGGGGCCGGAGAATCAGAGACCTTTCACATCGTCGGTTCGGCCGAGGCGAATCCGGCCAGCGGCAAAGTGTCCCACGAATCGCCGCTGGGTCGTTCACTGTTGGGGCATCGGGTGGGGGATACCGTCGCCGTGGAGGCCCCGGGAGGGGAGATCGCTTTTCGGATCACGGCGATCCAGTGAACTGAGCAGCGCTTGATCGGCGCTGTATCTTGTGAGCTCCCCCCATGGTTCTTCTCGAGATCCGCCATCTCTGCAAGTCTTACCCCGATGGCTGGGCCCTGCACGACGTCAGTTTCACCGTCGAAGAAGGGGAGAACCTCTGTCTTCTGGGCCCCTCTGGCTGTGGCAAGACGACGCTCTTGCGGCTTATCGCTGGCCTGGAGACGCCTGATAGCGGTCAGGTGCTGGTGGATGGCGAGGACGTGACCTCTGTGCCGCCGCACCTGCGCGACTTCGGGCTGATGTTCCAGGAGTATGCCCTCTTCCCGCACAAGGACGTGTTCGGCAACGTTGCTTTCGGACTGCAGATGGAGGGGCTGAACCGCGACTCAGTGGCCGAGCGGGTGACCGGGGTGCTGGAGCTGGTGGGGCTGGTGGGCTTCGAGCATCGCGATGTGAACCAGCTCTCGGGCGGGGAGCGGCAGCGGGTGGCGCTGGCCCGCAGTCTGGCCCCACAGCCGCGGTTGCTGATGCTCGACGAGCCGCTGGGAGCGCTGGATCGAGCGCTCCGCGAGCGGCTGATGGATGAACTACCCCACATTCTCCGCAGAGCCGGTGTGACTGCCATCACCGTCACCCACGATCAGGAGGAGGCCTTCGCCCTGGCCGACCGGGTGGTGCTGATGCGGGCGGGGCGGGTGGTCCAGGTGGGGACGCCGGAGGAGGTCTATCGGAGACCGCTCTCGGCCTGGGCGGCCAACTTCCTGGGGCTGACGAACTTGCTGGAAGCCCGTATCCTCGGGCCCGGGCAGGTCGAAGCGGCGATTGGGACGCTGCGAATTGAGGGTCTGCAGCCTGAGTTTGAAAATGGAGATCTGGGATCAGAGGTGCAGTTGCTGATTCGCCCGGAGTCAGCGCGGCTCGACGAGACGGGTCCCAACCTGCTGGGCGGGGTGGTCACGGAGCGCTCCTTTCGGGGCGAGTACTGCCGCCTGGGCGTGCGGCACGCGAGCGGTGTTGAGCTGACCTTCAACTTCCCGGCTACGGTAGCCTTGCCCGCCCCTGGCGAACGCGTCTCCCTCTCCTTGGCTCCTCGGGCCTTGATGCTGCTGCGCTGATCTTCTGCCCCTATCCGCGTTAGCTCCCCAGGAGCGCCGTCTGCGTCCGGGTACGATCTCTCAGTCGAGCAGATCTCTTGCCCGGTTTCCCGGCTATATCATAGCCTGCGGTCGCACGGCAGACTGGATCTCGCGCACCAATTGGGGTGTGTCGATGTTCTTAAGCACGTAGCGCACGGCGCCCATCCGGAGGGCCTCTGTATGCTCGGCAGCGTCGGTGTAGGAGGTGAGGACGACGACGCTGGAACGGGGGCACTGCTCGGTCAGGCGGCGCAACGCCTTTAGCCCCTGCCCGTCGGCACGCTTGGTCTCCAGCAGCACGACGTCGGGCTTCAGTCTCACTGCATCCCGCAGACCGGTCCTCCAGCACCCGGTGCAACCGACGATATTCATGCTGGCCGAGGTGCGCAGTTGAGTTTCGAGCGCCTCCCGCACAGCATCGTGGTCGTCTATGATGAGCAACCGTGTCCGTATCATTTCCCTGGTCCATGTAATCGAAAACAGGACGCCCGCATCCGAGCGGGGGACCACCCATCGCTCTGTATGCCTGGTCTTCGCGCTCCTGCGAGTGGGATGCGTGGTGAAACGTGTCGACCGAGCGTTCGACTGAACTCACGCCGAGGGCTCGCCAAGGTCTCGTTAGCGCATCCACTACGCATCGTGGGGTCCGAAAATAGATGGGCCAACTGATATCAGTATAGCGGAACCCGTGACGGGGTGTTAGTGTCATCCGTCCCCGGTTTCCACTGACGTTTGTACCGACTCCCTGGGCTGGTTGACGATGTGCCTGCCCTGTGGTATCCTTCTTGCCGATGGACCAAGAGCAGATCAAGGCGGTGGGCCTGCTTTCCGGTGGGCTCGATAGCATGCTGGCTGTCCGCATCTTGCTCGAACAGGAGATCCACATCACCGCGCTGCATTTCCGCACTGGGTTCTCCTACGTCGAGCGGAACCGGGCCCTCGGGCGTGGGGGGGGCGAGCCTTCCGACGCGGAACGGGCGGCCGCGATGTTGGGAGTTGATCTTCAGGTGGTCGACGTCTTTGACGAGTACAGCCCGCTGGTGCTGCAGCCTCGTTATGGCTATGGCTCGGGGATGAATCCATGCGTCGACTGCCGTATCTTCCTGCTCCGCCAGGCCAAGGCATGGATGGAGGACCACGGTTATCACTTCGTCTTTACCGGCGAGGTGGTCGGTCAGAGGCCCAAGAGCCAGATGCGGCCCAGCCTCAACACCGTCGAGCGCGAAAGCGGCTTGCGGGGCTACCTGCTGCGCCCGCTGTCGGCCCAGCTCCTAGAGCCGACCGTGCCCGAGCAGCGGGGCTGGGTGGATCGGGAGCAGCTATATGGGATCAGCGGGCGGGGCCGCAAGGCACAGATTGCCTTGGCGGAGCGTTTTGGCATCACCGACTACGCCCAGCCCTCCGGCGGCTGTTGCTATCTGATTGACCAGAACTATTCCCGTCGTCTACGCGACTTTCTGGCCCGAGAGAAGCCCGAGGTGTTGACCTCCGCGCAGGTGCAACTGCTGGCGGTAGGTCGGCACATGCGCTTGCCCTCGGGGCGCAAGGTCGTCGTGGGGCGGTACGAGCGGGAGAACGAGCTTCTGGAGATGTGCGACGTCGCCGGGGTGCTGCTCACGACCGTCGATCATCCCGGGCCGACGACGGTGGTGCCTGGCAACCCGGCGCGCGAGGAAATCGAACAGGCAGCGCGGATTACTGCGGGCTACTCCGATGGCAGCGGCGAGCGGAGCGTCCGTGTCGAGGTGCGTCGCGCTGGCCGACGGGAGGCAGGAGACAATAGGCAGGAGGCAGCAGGCGAGGTACTCACGGTCGAGCCGATGCCGAGGGAGGAGATCAAGTCACTGATGGTGTAGGGTGATGCCGGGGCGCCAGATCATGGGCAGGGGTGGCCTGCTCCCTCTGCACCCCACACGTGAAGCACCTGCAGCCCGACCTGGCCTGAGATGGCATTGAGCACCTTCTCCGGCACGGCCCCTTCCACCCGCAGCGTGATGTTGATTCGCCCACCCCGGTCGGCGCCATATGCCACGATGGAGGAGATGTTGCCGTCCACGCGTGCGATACGGCTGGCCAGTTCGGCCAGTTGGCCGGGGACGTGGGGCATCTGAACCGTAAGCCTGAGCGAGCCAGTGCCTCCGCCCAGCATCCCCGCGAATTGCTTGAAGATGTCAGTCTCGGTGATAATCCCCACCACCTGCCCTTCCTCCATCACGGGTAGGCTGCCGATCTTGTTTTCCACCATCAGGCTGGCTGCCTCTTCCAGCGGACACGCGGGGGCCACCGTAACTACGTCTTGATTCATCACCTGGTCGACGCGGTGCTGTCGCTTGAGGACGCCCGGCGATCCGGCTCTGGCCAGGAACAGATCCAGGTCGTCCCGGTCCACAATTCCCACCAGTCTGTCGTCGGCATCCACGACCGGCAGGCGGCGAAACCCGCCGCACTTGAGCAACGCTACGGCAGCCAATGGGTCGCTCTCCGGCCGGACGGTGACGGGATCGCGCGTCATGTAGTCTCGAACGAACATAGGGCCGCCTCCTTGTAGCTTGCGCTTTCCATTATATCCATCTTGGCTGTGGTGGCAAGGTCATATCTCTTCGGCGGCGATGGCGGCCACGCGATCGTGCCTCCACCTCTGTGCCAGCGACGCCCGCCAGATAGGTGCCGGTGTGGTTGCCGGCTTCGTATCAGCAGTTCAGCGACGGGCAACCGTCGCGGCGGCCGAGGACAGCTCCGTGCTGGCTGCTTCTGCCAGCCAGCCGCCTCGCCCGACTTGCCCTCAACAGTCGGATGGAGTATAATGAAATCCGTTCTGTGTCGTAGCGCAGACGGCGAGGTGAGGTAAGGGGGAGGTCAGTACTTGACGTCAGCTTACACGATCCTACTCGTGGAGGGCCGGAAGCCCGCTGCAGAGTATCTAGCACCGGTCCTGAATGACCACGGGTGCAGTGTCGTCACCGCACGCACGCGGCGGGATGCCTTGGCGAAGGTACGGGAGATACGCCCGGCGGTGGTTGTGCTGGACGATCCCTCATTGCGTTTCAGTTGTCGTCGCTTCTGCACTACGCTGCGGGATCTCGATCTCGAAACCTCGGTGCTGATGCTGCTGCAAAAGGGGGAGAAAATCGACCGCAGTGTGGGCGCGCGGGCCTATCTGCGGCACCCTGTTTCTGCCAAGAAGCTGATCAACCGCATCACCAGGTTGTTGCCCGCCCCGGAGGACGAGGTGCTCCGGGTGGGGGATGTGGCCCTCAACCTTGAGCAGCGCTGTGTTGTTCGGGGGAACCGCGAGACTCACCTTACCCCCAAGCAGGCCCGCTTGCTCGAGGTTCTTATGCGTCACCCGGGTGAGATCTTGTCTCGGGGCTTCTTGATGAAGCAGGTGTGGGACACCGACTATCTGGGGGATACACGCACCCTTGATGTTCACGTCCATTGGGTGCGCAAGGCGATTGAGGCGGACCCCCGGTCGCCGGTCTGTCTGCGCACCATCCGCGGGGTGGGCTACCGGTTCGAGCTGCTAGAGGAGTAAACGCGGCATACCTGCGGATTTGCTCAAATCCCACTTTGTGGTACAATCGTAGCAGATTGACTCAATACACACGTCTCCTGACCAGCGAGACCGTGCTGGGTGGGCAGCCGACCTGGCTTCTTGATGGGATGATGGAGGCGGAGGAAAAAACGGTATAAGGAGGTTCCTCTATGGCTGTCGTTTCGATGAAAGCGCTCCTGGAAACTGGAGTGCACTTCGGTCACCGCACCCGGCGCTGGAATCCGAAGATGAGATCCTACATCTTCACCGAGCGCAATGGGGTGCACATCATAGACCTGCAGCAGACGATTGCTGCGCTGAACAGGTCCTACGAGCTGATCCAGGACACCGTGGCCGCCGGTGGTACGGTGCTTTTCGTGGGCACCAAGCGGCAGGCTCAGGAGACTATCGCTCAGGAGGCGCAGCGCTGCGGGATGCCCTACGTCAACTTGCGCTGGCTGGGCGGTACACTCACCAACTGGCGCACGATCCGGCAGCGTATTGACTACCTGCTCAACCTGGAGGCGCGCCGTGACCGGGGTGACTTTGAGCTCCTCAAGAAAAGAGAGGCTTTGGGGCTGCAGCGCCAGATCGAGAAGCTTAACAACCGGCTGGGGGGCATCAGAGAGATGCGCGACCTCCCCGATTTACTCTGGGTCGTGGACGTGAGACGGGAGGAAACTGCCGTCAAAGAGGCCAACATACTCAATATTCCTATCGTCGCGATTGTGGATACCAACTGCGATCCCGATTTGATCGATTACGTGATCCCAGCCAACGACGATGCGATCCGTGCAATCAAGCTGCTTAGCTCGTTGGTTGCCGACGCAGTGCTGGAGGGAGTTGCTCAGCGCAAGGCCTACGAACTCGAGGAGCCTGAGGTTGAGGAAATCGCTCTCGAAGATGAGAAGTATCTGAGCGCCGCCACTTTGGCCCGCCTGAAGGATCTGTCGTTCGAAGGGGAACAGGTGGAAGAGGCGGCGGAACCCGCTGCGGAAGCAGCGCCGGCCGAAGAGCTGACTGAGACTGAGGAGATGCCCGAACCGTTGGACGAGCAACCAGGCGAATCGGTGGACGAGGTAGTGAAAGAGACGGTGGGAGAGCCAGTGGCAGCCGGTGAGACCGTCGCGGAGCACGAGNNGGACAATGGGAGAACAAGACTTGGAAATCACCGCTGCAATGGTTAAGGAACTACGCCAGGAAACTGCTGCTGGTGTGCTGGATTGCCGCAAAGCGCTGCAGGACTGCGATGGCGATTTCGATCGCGCGCTCGCTCTGTTGCGCGAGAAGGGACTCGCCGAGGTTGCCAAGCGGACAGACCGTCAGGCATCCGACGGGCGCGTGGAGGCGTACGTCCACCCTGGCAATCGCGTTGCCGTGCTGCTGGAACTGAACTGCGAGACCGACTTCGTCGCTCGTACAGATGACTTCGAAATGTTGGCGCACGATCTGGCGCTCCACATCGCTTTTGCTGCGCCGCGCTATGTCACTCGCGAGGACGTGCCCGAAGAGGCGATCGAGCGCGAACGGGCGGACTACCGCGCCCAGGCTCTGGAGGAGGGTAAGCCCGAGCATGTCGTGGACCGCATCGTCGAGGGACGGCTGGAGAAGTTCTATCAGGATTCCTGTCTGATGGAGCAGCCTTTTGTCAAGGATGAGGATAAGACCATACAGGATCTGATTAACGAAGGTATAGCCAAACTCGGTGAGAACGTCGTTATGCGCCGCTTCGTGCGCTACAAAGTGGGAGAGGATCTGGACTGAGCGCATGTTCAACCTCCAGCTTCCCCTGGCTTAGCCTGCAGTGTTGGACACATCACAGTGAACCTTCGCACAAGGAAACACCATGGCCGTTGGGAAGTATAGGCGGGTCTTGCTCAAACTAGGCGGCGAGTCACTGGCTGGTGCCGGGGGCGTGGGGATCGATCCTCACAGGGTAGAGGAAATCGCCGCTAAAGTGGTGGCTGTGCGTGATTTGGAGGTGGAAGTCGCTGTTGTCTTGGGCGCGGGCAACATCTGGCGTGGGCGGGAAGGCCTTGAACACGGCATGGACCGCGCTACGGCGGATCACATGGGGATGCTGGCGACGGTGATGAATGCGCTCGCCCTGGCCGATGCCCTGGAGCGCATAGGGATCACTACCCGCGTGCAGACTGCTATCGAGATGCGAGCCATCGCCGAGCCCTATATCCGCCTCCGGGCCATCCGACACTTGGAGAAGGGGCGCACCGTCATTATCGGTGGTGGCACGGGCAACCCGTACTTCACGACCGACACAGCCGCGGCGCTCAGGGCGATGGAGATCGATGCCGATCTGCTGATCAAGGCCACGAAAGTCGATGGTGTTTACGACGAGGACCCGCACGAGAACCCCGACGCCGAGCGCTTCGATCACCTGAGCTACATGCAGGCGCTTGAGATGCGGGTAGGTGTGATGGACGCTACGGCGATCTCATTGTGCATGGAGAACGACCTGCCGATCCTGGTGCTCGACCTGTGGCAACCCCATAGCTTGGAGCAGGCCGTGGTTGGGGAGGCCGTCGGGACGCTCATTACCTGATAGCCATGATTCCAAGATGATCAAAGAACTAATCCGCGAGACAGAAGAGCGCATGCGTAAGACCATAGGGGTTCTGGAGGACGATCTGCGCGCCATTCGCACCGGGCGGGCCTCTCCATCGCTGGTGGAACGGGTGATGGTGGAGTATTATGGCACGCCTACCCCGCTCAACCAGTTGGCCGTCATATCTGCGCCGGAGCCTCAGCTTCTCACCGTCCGGCCGTACGATCCGGGGTCACTGGGCGACATCGAACGGGCCATTCTCAAGTCCGAACTGGGTCTCACGCCGACCGATGATGGCAGGATCATCCGCCTTCCGATCCCACGGCTGACGGAGGAGCGGCGGCAGGAACTGGCGAAGTTGGTGCGCCAGCGCGTCGAGGATGGAAAGGTGGCGCTGCGAAACATCCGTCGCGAGGCACTGGATGATCTGCGGGAATTCGAGAAGGAGAAACTTGTCTCCGAGGACGACTTCTACCGCGGCAAAGACGACCTTGAGGATCTCACTGGCCGCTATACCACGCAGACGGATGAGATGAGCGCGCGTAAGCAACAGGAGATCCTGGAGGGCTAGCGTGGTTGCTCATCGGTTGCCCTGGATGATCGAAGATAATGTCCTCTCAAGTACGGGATGACGAGCAATACCCACCTTTGGATCGGGTACCCCGACACGTGGGCATTATCATGGACGGCAACGGCCGCTGGGCTCGGGCCCAGGGTTTGCCCCGGTCGGCCGGGCACCGTGCGGGGACGGAGAACTTACGCCGCTTGTTGCGAGCGGCGGTCGAGTTTGGCATTCAGACGCTGACGATTTACGCGTTCTCCACTGAAAACTGGGGCCGTCCGGAGGGTGAAGTCAGGTTTCTGCTATCTATCCTTGAGCGGGTGATTGACCGCGAGTTGTCAGAGCTGCATGAAGAAGGCGTGCAACTGCGCCACGCGGGTCGACTGGAGCGTATTCCCCGGAGGTTGCAGCGGAAAGTCCTGGATGCCATCGAACTGACGAAGAACAACCAGCGGCTGATTCTGAACGTGGCTTTCGACTATGGTGGGCGGGCTGAATTGGTGGATGCAATCCGGCACATTATCTCCGACGGCGTGCCAGCAGAGCAAGTGGACGAGGCGCTCGTCAGTCGTTATCTTTACACCGCGCAGTTACCCGACCCGGACCTGATCATTCGCACCAGTGGGGAGATGCGGATCAGCAATTTCCTCATCTGGCAGGCAGCATACGCTGAGTTCTATGTGACTCCCACGCTGTGGCCCGATTTTGACAAGGACGAACTCTACAAGGCCCTGGAGCACTATGGCCAGCGCGAGCGTCGTTATGGCCTGGTGCGTACGTAGGACAGCAGGCAAGGGACGCCAGGGTCTGTATCACCCACCGTTGCAAGCCTGCGTATCGGAATCCTGCTCTCGAGTGCTTGTAGGCCCGTGCTGCGCATACGCATACTCACTGCTGCTGTCCTGATCCCGATCGCCTTCGGCGGCATTTACCTGGGCGGGTTGCCGTTCCTGTCTCTGGTGCTGCTGCTGTTGACGCTGGCCGAGGTCGAATTCTGCCGTCTGATGGCACGCGATGGCTCTCTCCCTGCCCTTGCCTTTGGGCTCGGGATGGTGTGGCTCTTCTTGCTGGACGCCCAGTTTTCGACGTTGGGGCTGCTTCGGCCTGGCATGGCGTTGATTCTATTGGGTTCCCTGGCCTGGCAACTGTTGCATCGCCAGGGCTCTCCGGTGGCCGATTGGGCGTTGACTGTGACGGGAGGCCTATACTTGGGGTTGTGCGGCGCCTGCCTGATCGGGCTACGAGGGCTGCAGCCCGATGGCCTTTGGTGGACGCTGACCGTCGTGCCCGCAGTCATACTTGCCGATAGCAGTGCATATTGCGTCGGGCGGGCTTGGGGGCGGCATAAGTTGGCGCCGGCGCTGAGCCCTGGCAAGACTTGGGAGGGATACCTGGCTGGCGTGGTCATCGCGGGGCCGTCGACGGCCCTGATTGTCTCGCTCTGGCGCACTGAGGCGAGTACGGGGAATGCTGTTGCCGTTGTACATGGCCTGGTCTTGGGCCTGCTGATCGCTATCCTGGCCCCGTTGGGCGACCTGACCGTCTCGATGATCAAGCGGCAGGTCGGCGTCAAAGACAGCGGCTCCATTATTCCTGGGCACGGTGGAGCCCTGGATCGGGTGGACAGCATCCTGTGGGCTGCTGTGATTGGTTACTATTACGTGCGGGCGTTCATGCCTTGATGGCGCACAGTATTCGGGGAGCAACGCCGATGGACAAAGGACGATTGGTACGTGACATTTACCACAAGGGTGTCATCCTGTGCAAGCCGGACACTCCTCTGCAGGAGGTGGTCAGAGTGATGGCCGACACAGAGATTCACGCCGTCATAGTCACCGAGCGCGAGGAAGAACCACCGGTGGGGGTGGTCTCTCATACTGATGCCATCGCCCGCTATGGAGAGGATCTGACGGCCATTCAGGCCTGTGATGTGATGACACCCGGCGTGGTCAGTGTCTCGGAAGACGTCCTGTTGGAGGAAGCGGCCAGGAAATTGCTGGAGAGCAACATCCATCGCTTGCTGGTAGTAGGCACGGATGGCCGACCACTAGGCATCCTTTCGACCACTGACTTCATCCGGGAGATGCGCGGCACCCGCTGGGTGTGGTATCTCGATTGATGGTGCGAGCGCGACGCTCCTGTGGCACCGATCTCGTTGAACTCTAGGACAAGCTATGCACGAACAGATCATCACGATCGAACGGCACATTATCGAGCAACAGCGGAAGTATCCTGGGGCGACAGGTGTGTTGTCCAATCTGCTATACGACATTGCCCTGGCTGCCAAGATCATCGCCCGTGAGACCTCCCGCGCCGGTCTGACCGAGATTCTCGGACTGGCTGGCAAGACAAACGTTCAGGGTGAGCAGCAGATGAAACTGGACGTCTTCGCCAACGCGACGATGACCCGGATGAACAGCTACACTGGCCGTCTGGCGGTAATGGCCTCGGAGGAGGAGGAAGATGTCATTCCCATCGCCCAGGATTACCAGATCGGCAAATACGTGCTGGTCTTCGATCCTCTTGACGGCTCTTCCAACGTTGACGTCGGTGTCAGCGTCGGCACGATCTTCGGTGTCTACCACCGCTTGAGCCCTGGAGGGGCGGGCACGCTGGACGATTGTCTTCAGAAGGGCCGACAGCTGGTTGCTGCGGGCTACGTGATATATGGCTCCAGCACGGTGATGGTGTACACGACCGGGCAGGGCGTGCACGGCTTCACGCTTGACCCCGGCCTGGGGGAGTTCCTGCTCACGAACCCCGACATTCACATCCCTGCCAGACCGAAATACTACAGCGTTAACCACGGATACGGGCAATATTGGAGTACGGGTGTGAGGCGGTTCACGCGGTGGCTGCAGGGCATGGATCAGGAGGCTCCTCGCGAGCCCTTGTCGAGCCGCTATATTGGCTCCCTGGTGGCCGATTTCCATCGTAACTTGCTGGCGGGAGGGGTCTTCTATTACCCTGCCGACGTCAAGAAGCCCGGGGGCAAGCTACGCCTGGTCTACGAAGCCATCCCGTTGGCTTTCGTCGCTGAGCATGCTGGTGGGTATGCTTCGGATGGACGCCGTAACATCCTCGACGTGCAGCCGGAGAGCCTGCACCAGCGCACCCCGCTGTTCGTTGGCAATCGGGACCTTGTTGAGCAGGTGGAGGAATTCATAT
>JABAHP010008401.1_pt3 | contig 11173 bp, 11 predicted proteins | sample 7062081 | NCBI WGS metagenome assembly JABAHP01 (sample SAMN14534357, study PRJNA622989) | marine sediment metagenome | biome: marine biome [ENVO:00000428]; feature: marine pelagic biome [ENVO:01000023]; material: deep marine sediment [ENVO:00002113] | place: India: Gulf of Kutch | collected... | reverse complement strand
CCGCCACCGGTCGGGCGCATCTTTTTTTTGCCGATTGAAATCGGCCGGTCGTAAAAGGCCTTTACGAATTTGATGTCATCAAACAGTAATAATGGGCCCAGCAGGCCATAGGCAAAACGATGGTGAATGTTCTTAATGTCGGCATCCAGGTAAATGATGATATCCCCTTTGGTAATATAGAGCGCTTTCCAGAGATTTTCGCCTTTGCCTTTAAATTGCTCCAGCTGCGGTAAAATATCGGTTGCCTGGTAAACATCAGCACCGTAAGACCGTGCGATTTCCCGGGTCTGATCGCTTGAACCGGAATCGACAACCACGATTTCATCCAACAGCGGATAGCGGGTCATCAGTTCCGATTTCATAATGATGATTTCTTTGGCAATCGTTTTTTCTTCATTCAGGGTCGGCAGGCACAATGAAATTTTAAAGCCCTTTTTTTCCTTTTCTTCAACCAATCGGTTCAGGTCTTTAAAATTCGAATGGTGAAATGTATTTTTATCAAGCCAATTATTGCTCATCACACACCCCACTGTCGATTGCTTTCAACACGCCAATGATCTGCGCAATCCCCCGATACATCGGTTCTATTTCCATGGTGGCATTTTCCTGATAGCGGTTTTCTCCATGGGTAATACCCAATGTAACTGCCGGAATCTTTCGGGAAAGAAATATCGAGAGCGCCGATTCAGTCGGCTTGGTGACCGGTTTTATCCCGAGAGCGTTCAAGACAGCGGCAGTCTGTTTGACCAGTGGGTGGTTATGTTTGAGACGCGCAGCTCTTAAGTTACTGATGGTTTTTAAATTAATGTCCGCTTCGTAGCGGTGACCGATACCTTCAACAATATCTCTGATTTCGCCGAAAAGGTCTTTGACGACCTTATATGAGTCGCTGCGAATCTCGAATCCCAGATTCGCCTCGGGGGCTAATTTTCCATGATTGGCACCGCCATTGATGCGACCAATTACAATTCGCGACCGGGGCCGCTGGGAAAGTTTCAGATTCAGGATTCCATTGATGACCTCATTTAAAATGATAATCGCATTGGGCGTATATTCGCTCAGGCGCCGGCTTTCGTCGGGAATCGTGCACCCAATTTCGCCTCGGATCATTCCATCTGAATAATAATTGAGCCGGCCCAGATCAATACCTTCAACACACACGCCGCCTCTGATGGGTGTGGGCCATGTTTTTAACAGATGTCTGACCCCTCGCAGGTTACCTTTGCCAATGGACTGGATCGTACCGGCCAGGACGATATCGGATTCAAATTTAATCTCCAATTTTTTAAGAATGACCGGCAAAGATGTGATGACACCTACGCCCAATGAATTGTCCAATAGTCCGGCGCCAGTGATCGTGTCTGCTTTGATCGTGTAATTCAGCGGTTGATCTTTTTCATAAAATGTATCCATGTGAGCCAGCACAAAAATGGGCGGCTTGCTGGCATCGGCTCCGCGAATAATGCCAATCGGATTGCGATAGCCATCGGTGGTGATTTCATCCACCTGGAACTCGGCCAGGCGTTCCATGAATAATTTGCTGCGTTTTTTTTCTCTGAAGGTCGGCGCAGGTGTCTGGCCGATCAAAACGATATTGGTGATGATGATCTCTCGCAGAGATCTTATTTGGTCAACAATGCTTGGTAACTGTTCGAGAAAGTTGCTCATTGCCCTACCTTAACAGCCCCTGTTCTAAACCGTCTAATTTTGCAAGCAGAATATGGGAGCAGCAGGCCGCAGCGACATGCAAATCGTGTCAGACCATCGGTCCTGATGGTCAATGGCTTTCGCCATACATGGAAATTCGATATTCTTGTTTAAGTGTAAAAGTATATTAAATTACACCAATTTCAGAGCTGAGGTCAATATCTCATCAAGATTTAACCCGGATAACCATGGCGCAGATTGATGAGAGTTGATGATAAATATTTGAAATTTAATTTATTTCTGGTTATAACAAATATATCTACATTTTTTTCAGGCAAACGCTTAACCATCCACATTATTTAATTTTATAAATCATTTCAATATATTGAAACAATTTTATTTTGATGGCATCCCACGACCGAAACGGCAGCTAAACCCCGAAATGCTCGCGGGGCCGCTAAATGGAGGCGAAGATTATGGCAAATCGTGAATATTATGACGTGATTATTATCGGTGGTGGTCCTGCCGGCCTGTCGGCCGGTATATACGCCCTCAGGGCTTCGATGCGCACGGTTCTGATTGAAAAGGGGTCTGCCGGCGGGCAGATGACACTGACAGATGCGGTTGAAAATTATCCCGGGTTTAAAAACATAAACGGCTTTGAGTTATCTGAAAAATTTCTGGATCATGCTCGATCATACAACCTGGAAGTTCTGTCCCGGGAGGTCACAGCTGTGGAACCGGGCCTGGACTGGCATACTGTGCAACTGGACCATAACGAACACCTCAAATCCCACGCGGTCATTCTGGCATCCGGAGGCCAGCCGCGCAAACTGAATGTGCCAGGGGAAGATGAATTTTACGGTAAGGGCGTTTCCTACTGTGCGGTTTGCGATGGCTTCTTTTTCAGGAACAAAACGGTGGTGGTTGTCGGCGGCGGTGACACCGCTGCCGAAGAGGCTCTGTATCTTTCAAAAATTACGGCCCAGGTCTATCTGGTTCATCGACGGGATGCGTTGCGGTCCAGCATGATCTTACAGGAGCGTATTCGGACCGATAAGAAAATTGAGATCCTTTGGGATTCGGTTGTTACCGCCATCAAGTCACATGACGACCAGGTCAGCGCCGTTGACCTGCAGAACACCCGGACCGGTGAAACGCGTGAGCTGGCCACGGATGGTGTTTTTATTTTTATTGGTTTTGATCCCAATAACCAGCTGGTCCCTGCCGGCACCAAATTCAATTCAGACGGGTATGTTTGCACCGACGAGAAATGTGAGACCCATCTTCCCGGGCTGTTTGCCGTCGGAGATTTAAGGGAAAAATACGGGCGGCAAATTGTACTGGCGGCTGCCGACGGCTGCACGGCTGCACTGGCAGCGGCTTATTATGTCGAGGTTAAACGCGCCGCTGAGAATCTATAAAAATCTAATATCATCTCAACTTTATCTTTATTTTCACGCAAAATACGGGACCTAACGGCTTTGCCCTGCAAGCTCCTCGATAACACCAAACCACAGAATGGGCAGGCTGATCAAGGCCAATAACCCCAGGCTGATCAGAATAAAATTTATAAGAATCGTGATGCGCTTGACGACAATTGGCGATAAATGTAATTTGTCTATCCAATAGTGTGATGTCGTAGCTTGCTTGATGCTAAATAAAATCAAAATAGGCGCGATAGTCCATACGGGGCTCAGATTTGAGTTGACGAGTTGCCATTTTTTTAGAATTTCTATGACGATAATGCCGAAACCGGAGAGCCCCAGCAGACAAATGAAGTACAAGAGCAGTGATTTGGTTGTGCCCATTATGTTCATCCGTCCGGCTAAAAGTGATAATGCGATTTATAAAAAAGACCTTTTATTAATGTATACCCCTTAAAAGCCCGTAGTTTAGCAAAAAACCCTGAAATACTTTTTAAAACGGGCCGGCGAAAATTTAAGAAAACTGCTTTTGTTGCGCCAGACCCGGTACGCTTCACCATGGTTTTCGGCCTGATAAACTTCGCCCTTCTTGAATACGGTCGGATTGTGAGCCTCGAAGGGCCCCTGATATTCTTTCCTGCAGATGACGACGTGATACATAAGGCAAAACCCCAAGCAACGTTGATCGCTATAAATCGTTGAGAATTAAATTGGCGTGAGCGAAGAATTTCATATTTTTTTAAGCATCTGGTTTTTGAAATAATTGAATCATTAATTTCAGGTCGCCGCTAACGGTATATTTTTGCTCCATAAACATTTGTTGCCCGTCAGCTTTGCGCGTGATGATATCCATCCATAATTCGAAAGGCGTTTCTATGGTAATGTCGGGGCGTTCCTCGCGTCCCTTTTTTGCAGATACCTGGTCTCTTTCAATCGTGAAACGACATGAATCCGTTACTTCACCTGTAAAAATAAATTGCAGAATCTTCTTTTCCTCCCCCACGGCTTGTGTATTAATGCCGCGAGGAAAGATCACCATAAAACTCTCTATGGAATCCGGCCGCGGGATCATGTTTTTTTCACTGAATTCTTTTGGTGTTACGCCCTCAGCGATACAGGTTTTCCAGAATGTATTACCGTTCAGCGCAAACGTCTTAAAATCAACAATGGGTTGCTGGATTAAATTTAAAGTCTCAGCAGAAACTTGCCGGGTATTCACCAACTCACGCCCGGCCTGAACCGTTGCGGCGAGTACGGTCTCTTTTTTAGCCTTATCCATGGTTAATGACTCGGCGGCGGGTCGATATATTTCAGCCATCAGTCCCTGATGACCAAACAAAAATTGGAAATAATTTGAAAGCTGATCAAAAACGGACATTTCAATAAAGCCTGCCACTGACAGCACGACCGCAGCAGGCGGTGTGTGGCGCAGAGGATGCATGCTGCGACCATCCTGTTGTTCAAAGAAGGGTTCCAGAAATGGCAGCGTACGCTCAATAAAGGCCTTCATCTCGGCATTTAGCGTAAAATCATACAGCGGTGTCGCATAAACCGCCACATCCGCATTAAGCCATTTGGGAAACAGCTCCCTTGTCATGTCATCTTTATGGAGGCATTTGCCGGGCGTTTTGGTCCAGCACGTATAACAGCCGATGCAATACTCAATTTTCTTTTCGTGTAAGTTGACGACTTCGACCTCGGCGCCTGCTTCCCTCATTCCCTGTAACAGGTGATTGAGCATCAGTTCGGTTTTACTTTGCCCTCCGGTCCGGGGGCTGGAGTTAAGAGCCAGTACGTTCACGCAGTCCTCCTTTAGGTAGTGATTTTTATGACCACCAGGGTGATATCATCTTCTATTGAAGCACCCTGTTGAAAACTATCCAAGTCCGCCAACACATTGCGAACAATTTCTTCAGCACCTGATGTCGCATTTTTTCGAAGAATATCGTAGATTCGGTCTTTACCAAACATTTCTCCATCCGGATTGAATGCTTCCCAGATACCGTCTGTGCTCAGGAATATGATTTGTCCTTTTCTTAAAGACGCTTTCGTATACGCCTGATAATCCCAATCTTCATCGACGCCCAGAGCAATTCCAGATCCGCCCAATTCTTCAAACGACTCTGAACGGGGGTCATATAAAATGGCGGGGTCGTGCCCGGCACGAACCCAATGAGCTTGCATGCGCACCGGATCAATCGTCAGGCAAAACATCGTCATAAATTGGCCGGAATCTTCCACATCCTGAGCCAGCTGACGGTTGACATCGGATATAATTTGCTCGACGCCACCGGGTAACGAGGCGCGCTGGCGCAAAGATGAACGCACAGTGGCCATCAGCAAAGCTGAAGAAATTCCATGTCCGGCCACATCTCCAATGGCGACGGTAATATTTCGATGGTCATCTATGTTGCTGTCGATATAATCGTAGTAATCACCACCGGTTTCGTCACAGTAAATACTCTTACCGGCAAGATCCAATCCATCTACTTTAGGGTTTTTATGCGGGAGAAGGTTTTGCTGGACCTCGCGGGCCAGAGAAAGTGAATGCTTTATTCTGTCCTGTTCCTGGCTGATGGTTTTAATGCGGTCGGCCAGGGCCAGCTGGAGAAGAATGACCTCTATGGCTGAACCTATTTGTGAGCCATAAGGCGTTAAATACGGCAAAACGCCGAAAGTTACCAGGGCTTCAAAACTAACGCTTAACGCCAGAATGGCGAATGCGATTAAAAAAAAACGGGCCGGTCGGAAACCGTTCTTCCATGCTGCCATGCCGGCAAGCAGAAAAACAGGTGGAACAATAATACCCTGTGAAAAGACGGCAAAGGTTACCCAGGCTTCATCCACTAGGGGAACCATTGTGACCAGGATAATGGAATAAACCATCAAAACGGATAACAATTTATCAAAAAATGGGGCATTTTTCTCTGCAATTAAAAAGGATTTTGCAAATAAAATACCCCAAAAATATCCAAAACACGAAAGGATTAAAAACAAAACGCGAGTGAGATGACTTCCTGGGGCAAAAAACGCCCACAATAGACCATTGCCGACGAAATATATTAAACCCATGGCGAGCACATACAGCAAATAGTACAGGCGGTTGATCTCTCGCAGGGAAACAAACAAAATAAGATTATATAAAAACATCGACAGCATAATGCCGTAGTATACCCCGAACCAGAGCCACCGCAGGCTGGATCTCTTCTGGTNNNNGGTTAGCGGTTTGATGATCCGGCTATCAAGCGGCAAAACGGCAGGCCTGCTGGGCAGCAGGTCAGGGCCGGATGGAAGCATCCGTCCCACTTCTTTAACGATCCAGCGATCGTCATCGATTTTGGGCGTATAAAGTCTGGCATAATCGATCGTGCTCGGCCACCCAAAGGACAACAACCACTTTTGGGGCGTTTCAGATGGGAGAACAGTGAAACGAATCCAGTAGGCGTATGAATTTAGACCCAGGTCGAGTAATTTTGCGGTATGCCTGACAAATTGAGCCGATATGGGCGGTGATGAAACATCGTGGATGGTCAAATTTTTCTGCCGGTCTTCAAGAACATGCACATATGGGCCCAGATAATAGCGGTCCGTGGTGGATTTCAGCTGAAGGACTTGTTCTGATGCAGAGGATCCAGCTGGCAGCAAAAAGTCCGCGCAGGCAAAAAACACCCAAAATAATACGCCGATAGCAAGTCTTCGGCGAATAAGATTTATGTTCATATCGCCGATTGGCATTGCGTACCCTTTACCCGGGCCTGCATGAATGCCGGATAAGTTAAAAGGCAGAGCGGGCAACTATTTAGCGAGTATCATTTTCTTCGGTTGCTGATAGCATAAATCGCTGGATTAATCGAGAAGTATTCCCACGCTAGTCGCTTTGATAATATCTTAAGATAGCGTCAACCAATCCGGGAATCGTGTAGGATTCAGCGGTGACATGGATGTCAAAGCCCAGCTCTTTGGCGGTATCACTTGTAATCGGGCCGATGCTGGCGATGGTGATGTCCTGGACGAGGGCGGCAAAGTCTTTTGTCGGCAGAAGGGCTTTAAAATTTTTTACGGTGGATGAGCTGGTGAAGGTGATCATATCCACCCGCTTGTCTTTGAGCTGTTGAACCAGATCAGCGGAGTTTTCGACTGCTTTTAGAGTTTCGTAGGCCGCAATTTCGGTGACTGCAGCACCCATTTTGCCCAGCTCTTTGGGTAGTATGGGGCGGGCTTCTTTAGCGCGCGGCAGCAATATTTTTTTATCTTTCAATTTTTCTTGTTTAAATGCGTCCACCACGGATTCCGCCCGGAAGGTTTCGGGCACAATATCAGTGGTCAAACCAAATTCCCGCAAGCGGGCGGCGGTCGCCGGGCCGATGGCGGCTGTTTTCAGATGACCCAGGGCGCGGACGTCTTTATTGACTGCAAAAAGCTGTTCGAAAAAGAAGCCGACCCCATTCACACTGGTAAAAACAATCCAATCATAGGCGGACAAATTTGCGACTGCGTCTTTAAGGGGTTGGGGATCTTTGGGCGGCATGATTTTAATGGTCGGATACTCGAGGCATTCAGCGCCCAGATCCGTGAGCAGTCTGACCAGGTCGCTGGCCTGCTGCCGTGCCCGGGTGACGACGATGCGCCTGCCCAGCAGCGGTCGATCTTCAAACCACTTCAGCGATTGACGCAAATCGACGACATCACCGACGACAATAATGGCCGGTGCCTTCAGGCCGGCAGCGCGGGCCTTGTCAACGATTGTGGCCAGCGTTCCGGTTACCGTTTTCTGCTGGGAAGTCGTGCCCCAGCGAATCAAGGCAACCGGTGTGTTCGGTGATTTGCCATGCGCGATGAGGCGCTCGGCTATATTGGGCAGATTTTTAACGCCCATGAAGAATACCAGGGTGCCGATGCCGCTGGCCAGAGAGGACCAGTTAATACGGGTCTCTTCCTTGGTCGGATCTTCATGACCGGTCACAAAGGCCAGGGTGGAGGTTAATTGGCGATGGGTCAATGGGATGCCGGCATAAGCTGCAGCTGCGATCGCGGAAGTCACACCCGGCACAATTTCAAACGGGATACCGGCTTTTGTCAGCACTTCGGCTTCTTCGCCGCCGCGGCCGAATATAAACGGGTCTCCCCCTTTAAGGCGGGTGATAACTCCACCGGATTTGGCCTTAGCGACCAGCAGGCTGTTGATCTCATCCTGTGAAAGGGTATGGTCGCCACCTTTTTTGCCCACATAGATCAGTTCGGCCGATTTGGAAGCATGTTTTAACAGGGCAGGGGAGGCCAGGTAGTCGTAAATAATGACATCGGCTTTTTGGATACATTCTTTGCCTTTTACAGTGATCAGCCCCGGATCGCCGGGCCCGGCACCGACCAGAAATACTTTAGCTTTCATCGTTCTCAGTTGCCATTGTTTTAAGTTTTTCCAAGATGTTAAGCGCCCCTCTGTCCAGCAGGACTTCAGCCAGATCAATGCCAACGGTTTCAGCGGATTCGACAGGCCCGCTTTTTTCTCCTTTGATAACCTCGGCACCGTCGACATCGGCAACCAGCCCGGTTAAGGTAAACGTATCATTTTTGATGAGGCCATGACCGGCGATGGGCACCTGACAGCCGCCTTCAAGCCGCTTGAGAAAAGCACGCTCCCCACTAATAATCGCGCGGGTGGGCGCATGTTCCATGGCCGCTACCATTGGCCCAACAGTTGCATCGTCTTTTCGGATTTCTACGCACAGTGCTCCCTGGCCGATCGCCGGCAGCATGATGGTGGCGTCCAGGTACTCGGTAATCTTATGTTCAAGATTCAGTCGCTTTACGCCTGCAGCTGCCAACACCAGCGCATCAAAATTTCCAGATTCGAGCTTTTTAAGGCGCGTATCCAGATTGCCGCGTATGGATTGGATAACAATATCCGCTCGGGCATTTCGCAGTTGAGCGCCGCGTCTCAGGCTGCTGGTGCCGATAACACTGCCCGCAGGCAGTTCTTTAAATGGCGCTCCACTGCGGGATATGAATACATCAACCGGGTTTTCCCGTTCGGGGATCGCTCCGATGCACAGTCCCTCTGGGATTTCAGCCGGCATATCTTTCATGCTGTGAACCGCAATGTCAATGCGCTCAGCCAGCAATGCCTGTTCAATTTCTTTTACAAAAAGGCCCTTACCGCCTACTTTGGCAAGAGGCACATCCAGAATCTTGTCCCCCAGTGTTTTAATAATGGTCAGCTCAATGGGGATTGACGGGAATTTGGTTTCGAGAAAGGATTTGGTCCAGTTGGCCTGCCATAGCGCCAGTTTGCTGCCGCGGGTTCCGACTCTGATGGGACGGTTCATCTTGTTTAATGGCTGCAGCCGGCGCAACTTGATGCTGCGCAACCGCTGCAGGAGGATGCCCCGGCGGAGCTGGACACAGTTTCTCCGCCGCTGCCTTTAGAGATAAAGCCGCAAGGGGACATCAATTTGGATACTTTTTTACTTTTACAGGAAGGGCAGTCGGGCTTTTCGCTTCCGAAGACCAGATATTCAAAATCCTGGTCACAGTTTTTACAGTGATATTCGTAAATCGGCATAACATTCTCCCGGGGTTTATTTAATCAGGGCATCAACCAATTGATTAATAATCATCTGTGCAGTGAAATCAACCGAAAACGTTAATAAACATGAAATGGCGAAGCCTGTCAACCATCAAGCTGTTCAATTACACCGGCAGCGATCAATGGTAACATGATTTCATGATGGCCGATCAGGTTCATCCCCATGCCACCTTTGGCTGTCGGTCGATTAACAACATTGGTGATGGGGCGATAATGCTGAATGAAGTCCAAATTGACCGTGGTGAATTCATCTAACGGGTGGCCCAGGTTGCGCGCCAGGGCGACGGCTTTTAAAAAAACTTCCGGTAAGACGACGGCGGATCCTGCATTTAGGTAGACGCCGTTTTGAAGACGGGCCACCATAGCCGCAAATATGCGGAAATCATGATGGGTGGCTTCACCGCAACGGGCGGGATCAAACTGCGGGTGCATGTGAATGATATCCGTTCCGATGGCTACATGTACGGTGACCGGAATTCCCAGACGAAAGCCGGCTGCCAGGATGCTGTTATTGCTAAACGGTAGATTCTGTTGAGCAATTGCGCGCCCGACGGCCTCCCCCAGCCCCCTTGAATTCGGCTGTGAATTTTCCAGAGCCGTTCCCAAAAAAATGGCGGTGTCTTCAGCCATGCCAAAAGAGCCGTCATCGATCGCGGCGGCAACATCTTCTGAAGTGTGCCCGACCATAGCCAGTTCAAGATCGTGAATAATACCGGCGCCGTTTAAGGCCACACCATCAATAATACCCCGCTCCATCAGATGGATGACCACCGGATTCAGGCCCACTTTGATGACATGCGCGCCCATCCCCCAAATGACCGTCTTGTTCGTGCGCGCAGCTGTTGCCAGCGCACTGACAACCGTTTTCAGATCGGCGGCGGCCAGAATATCCGGTAATCCGTTTATAAAATCCTTAAATGCGCCACCCTTCTGCCAGGTCTTGGCAAAGTCGACCGTGCGAACCTTGCTGCTGCGTTGCGTCAACGAATAGGTCTTTACTTTACCCAGATCCAACGGTTTAATTTTTTTTGACATAACGTCATCTCTGAATTGAGGTTACGTTAACGGGCCAACCGGAAACGGACTGACGGGCCAAGTTTTTCTATTTTTGCGAAAACAGCCTGCGTTCAACCAGGTCGCAGATAATGTGGCCTAAAGTGATATGGGCTTCCTGAATCCGGGCCGTATCGTCAGAGGGTGCTGAAAACACCAATTTAGCGCATTTGGCCAAAGCACCGCCGCGGCCGGTAAACCCGATGGAAAATAATTCTTTTTCATTGGCCGCTTCGACGGCCTGTAAGACATTTTTGGAGTTTCCACTGGTACTTATACCCCAAGCGATATCATTTTTTTTGCCCAGAGCTTCGATCTGTTTTGAAAAAATATCATCAAATCGATAATCGTTTCCAATGCTGGTGAGAATGGAGGTGTCGGTGGTCAAGGCAATGGCCGCCAGGGGAGGGCGTTCGATTTTAAAGCGGTTGACAAATTCAGCGGCCAGATGCTGCGCATC
>JABAHP010020621.1_pt1 | contig 11174 bp, 14 predicted proteins | sample 7062081 | NCBI WGS metagenome assembly JABAHP01 (sample SAMN14534357, study PRJNA622989) | marine sediment metagenome | biome: marine biome [ENVO:00000428]; feature: marine pelagic biome [ENVO:01000023]; material: deep marine sediment [ENVO:00002113] | place: India: Gulf of Kutch | collected... | reverse complement strand
AATAATTTCACCCAAAGACCCGACTGCCCAACCGTCAGTGGATGAGGCCATGCTAACACTATTGAGGTCGCGAGTGGTGGGAGAAGTAACAATTGCCCAACCGGTGCCGTTCCAATGGATAATTTCGCCATGACCTCCGACAGCCCAGCCGTCAGTGGCCGAAATCATATCAATACCGTTCAGAGTTTCTGTGGTTGGAGAAGTCACTGTTGACCAACTGGTGCCGTTCCAGTGGATTATTTCGCCATGACCTCCGACAGCCCAGCCGTCAGTGGCCGAGACCATTGATATGTCCATTAGCTCTTCGCTGGTGGGCGATGAATAGCTTGACCAGCTGGCGCCGTCATAGTNNAGTAGATGAGACCATAGCAATGTCATTAAGCGTGGCATTGGTTGGCGAAATAAAACTGGACCAGCTCGTACCGTCCCAGTGAGTTATTCTGCCCTGCACGCCAACTGCCCAGGCATCATCAACCGACACAATTGTTACGCCGTTTAAAGTGGAAAAAGTTGGTGAACTTAAATTGCGCCATTGATATTCTTTATCAAGCTCAAGAAAGGCGGGCTCGCCAACACTGGTAATGATCACGTCACTTAGTGTGCCGGCACCAAACTCAGTGTCAGTGGTTTCGGTCCAATTATCTCCCCCACCCGGCACCCAGAAGCTAAATTCATCACCACTTGATTGCGCCAAAACAATACTTGCATCAACACCGGATCCGCTAATTGTCGTGTTGTTAAATGTTCCCGCGCTGAAATGATCATAGCTTGTCTGGTACCAGTCAAATACGTTCCAGTCAGTAAGATAGGTCACACTGCTTACCTCCCGGTTCTGGCCCGGTAAAAATTCCCAGCTGATTGCGCAGGTGATTTTTTTGGTTCGCGGATCAACCCGGCCGCCGCTCGGCACAATGTCACCGCTTGTCTCGTCGCGCTCAACGCTTTCGATGGTTGCGATACGCGTGAAGCGGTCAATCGTGTCGCTGTGACCGCTAAAATCCCAGTACCCGGCGACGTTAGTCAAACCATGAGGTCCGTTGTCCAGATAGCTCCATGAACGATCGCGAATGCTTTTAACCGCGTCCATGCACTCGTTCATCAGGCCGCTTGCCACAAGATAATCTTTGCCATAACGAGTGGTGGAAAAAGATTCAGCCACAAAACTTAAAATTACCGCGGCCAATAACACAAAAATTGCTGTGGCAACCATAATCTCAACAATGGTCTGCCCAAAGTTATTTAAAACAAAATTTTTTACATTTCTAAACATTGTATTTAATAATCAATTAGTCCTGCCTGATTAATGGTGACGGTATTATATTTATCCGACTCCAGGTCCTCAAAAACCACAAAGCCATAATTGGTCGTGTCGCCAAAAATTCGGGCAAAAATCACGTCATTACCGCCGCCATTTAAACTTATGGTTGAAACCGAAATACGGCTCGGCAACTCAACGGTTTCGTTGTCCGGATCGGATGGATTATAACTTTCGCCTTTAAACAAGGCAAAGCTGTCCGTGCTGAAATGCACTCCCCAGGAATCACCGCCGCGGCCGTTCATTGATGAGCTCTGGGCCCGGCGCAAGGCATCAACCGCTTCAACCGTTCTTTGATCCAGTTCATTTTGACCAATAAAACGGCTGCCGTAGGGGGCAGCAAGAAGTGCTAAGATACCAATCAGCGTTACAACTAAAATAAATTCAACCACGGTAAAACCTGATTTAAAATAATTGTTATTAAATTGACTGTTCATCCAATCTGATAAAAATTTTAGCGTCCGATTGATCCGGATAATTGATAGATTGGTGTGATGATTGACAAAGCAAGACCGGCCACCACCACGCCAATCGCCACGAGCAGAATCGGCTCAAGCACAGTGGCAAGATTTTTAACCAAATTGTCAACTTCGGCTTCGTAAAATTCTGCCAGATAAATCAGCACCTCCTCTAAAGAACCGGTTGACTCGCCAACTTTAGTCATGCGGGTAGTTATCTTGGGAAATAAAAAGTCAAAACCTTCCAAACTTTCGGCAAGGGTTTTGCCGGTTTTTACCTTTTCAACGACTTGCTCAAGTGATTTTTTATACGCGTAATTATCAACCACATCAGTCGCGATTCTTAATCCTTCATCAATGGTTAAACCGCTGCGCATGGTCACGCCCAGAGTACGGCAGAATCTTGCCAGATTAACATTATGCGACAACACACCAACGATCGGCGTGCGTAAAATTAAGGGATGCGTCAGGGGCTTGATGATCCTTAAACGCAAAAACCAAACAAATACGCCGATGGCGACGATAAATACCACGAACGTTTCCACGCCGTATTTTGAAAACCAATCGGCCAGCCAGAGTAATATCCGGGTACTAAGCGGTAATTCAATTTCAAAACTTCTAAAAAGTCTGGTAATCTGCGGTAAGACAAAAATTGCCATGGCAAAACCAAGGCCAATCGCCGCCACTAAAACAACGGTTGGGTACATCATTGCGGATTTTACCTTGCGACGAATGATAATATCTTTTTCCGCCTGTTCTGACAAATGATTAAGATTTTCTGCCAAAGTACCGGATGCCTCACCCGCTTTAATCATATTTATGTATAAACTCGGAAATACTTTTTTGTGCAGCTCCATGGCTTCGGCAAGGTGATGGCCGCGGCTTACGTAGTCAAATACTTCTTTAAGAACTCTTTTAAACCTGCCTTTTGCCTGGTCATATGATATTTCAAGAGACTCGACCAAAGTAAGGCCGGCCCTGATCATCACGGAAAGATACTTGGCAAAAAGTGCTTTTTCTAACGGGGTGACCCGGCCAATTGAAAGCTGCATTGAAAATCGGCCCGGCTCTTTAATTTTCTTTTTTAATATTGGCATATTTTTTACATACGACTTACGCGCAAAACTTCTTCAATCGTGGTAACGCCTGATAATGTTTTTTGCAGACCGTCGCCAATCATGGTGGTCATGCCCTCGCTGATTGCCTGTTTTTTTATTTCCTCAGAATTTTTTCTTTGCATAATCATTTCTTTTATCTTCTCGGTAATATCCATTACTTCGAAAATGCCGATTCTCCCGGTGTAACCACTGTCATTACAGTATTTGCATCCCTTGCCGCGGTAAAGCCGGAGTTGGCTGATTTTGTTTTTACCGAGCAGCCGTTCAAAATCAATTTCTTTTTTCAATGTCTCCAGCTTCTGCCCCTTGAGAGTATAGCTCTCGATGCAGCGGGTGCAGATTTTGCGGACCAGGCGCTGGCCAATCGCCACGTTCACGGTTGAGGCAACCAAAAACGGTTCAATCTCCATGTCCAAAAGACGAGGCAGGGTGGTTGGCGCGTCATTGGTGTGAAGTGTCGAGAGTACCAGATGACCGGTCATGGCGGCATTGACCGCAATGCCGGCGGTTTCAATATCACGAATTTCACCGACCATAATGATGTCCGGGTCCTGGCGGATAATTGAGCGCAGGCCTTTGGCAAAGGTTAGGTTAGTTCTAGGGTTTACCTGGATCTGATTTACGCTTTCCATATCGTACTCCACCGGATCCTCAATTGTGGCAATGTTCACTTCACGGCGGTTAAGTTGCTTTAGGATAGAATAAAGCGTGGTGGTTTTACCTGAGCCAGTCGGACCGGTTGCCAAAATCATGCCGTATGGTTTGTTGGCCGCGGCCTTTACCTTTTTATAGTCTTTGGCAGAGAGCCCGAGATCTTCCAAACTGAAACGGCGGGTTCTTTCCGAGAGAAGACGCATCACCACTTTTTCACCTTCGGTAATCGGCACCACCGAAATGCGGATATCCAATTTTTCTTTTTTAAATCTTACTTCGATACGACCGTCCTGAGCCGCGCGATGTTCGTCAGTCCTGAGCTTGGACATAATTTTCAACCGCGTCACAATCAGATCATGAATATTTTTGGGCAGTTCCAGAACATCATGCAGCACACCGTCAATACGAAAACGTATCAGCTCGTGATCTTCGAACGGTTCAATGTGAATATCCGAAGCATGGTTTTCATATCCATACTCAAGAATCGTGTCAACAATCTTAACAATCGGTAATTCAAGCGCCGCCTGCTCGGCACTAATTTCCTTTTTTCCGGTCTGCTGGAGCTTTCTTAAATTCTCTTCAATAATTTGATTAAAGGCTTTTTCAATATCCTCATGATAGTACCGCATTGCCCCTTCAAGGTCGCTTTGAGTGGCCAGATACGGAATTACTTTGAGCCCGGTCTTCTTTTCAAGAAGTTTAATGATATTGAGGTCATTGGGGTTGGACATGGCCAGCAAGAGATTGTCATTATCCTGACGAAAGGCCATCACATGCTGTTTTTCGGCAACAATCTCTGGAATTATGTTTAAAATCTTTTTCTCAATTTTTTCGTTGCGTAAATTAATAAAATTCATCTCAAGCTCTTCGGCAATTACCCGACCCAAATGCTCATCATTGATAAAGCCGCCTTCAACCAGGGCCTCATCAAGTTCAATCCCCTCCCGCTTGGCGCGAGTTTCCGCCTGTTTTAAATCATCCTGACTTACCATGTCGGCTTCCCGCAGCAATTTTTTTAATTGTTCCTTTTTTAATAACATTATTTTATATGTTTTTTAATTGTATTAATAATTTTTGACAACGGGGTATCGGCTTTTACAAAGTATTCAACCGCGCCCAGCTCCATGCCGCGCTCAATGTCATCTTTTTGCCCAAGGTCAGTTAAGATAATTACCGGCACGCCGGCTGTCTTTGGCTCCTTTTTTATCTTTTCCAGAAAACTAAAACCGTCAAGATTCGGTAAAATCAATTCCAAAATAATTATATTGGGTAATTTTTTCTTTATCTCCTTAAGCCCTTCTTCTCCGTCAAAGGCAACCCGAACCGCAAATCCTTCTTTTTTGAATTTGCTCTGATATATTTTTACCAAAAACTGATCATCTTCAATTACCAGTATTTCTTTTTGCTTTTTATCGGCCATGCAAAAAATTTATATCCTGTTAATTAAAACCATTATTTGGTTATAATTCTGTCTAATCGCCTCTTCACTGCGGAAATTCCTGGCATAACCCCGCAGATGATCACAAACCGCTTTTAAAGATTTCTTAGTTGGTTTATCAAAATCACCCCCTACTTTTTCAAAGTAGAAGCGAATAAGTTCCTTGATGTCTAAATTTTTGATCTCTTCGAGTTCCTCAGGTTCCAGCTCTTTCAGAATTCCCTTGTTTTCTTTAATTATCCGTTGGTGCGCCGCTTTGAAGCATTGCACAATCGCGTCACGCACTTCCTTTGGTTTCAGTGATTTACCAGGATCAACCCCAAAGATTTTTTTGGCCATAGGGTGATATTAATCCCTGAGAATAAATTTCGGTTTTCTTAAGACGTGTCTTTGTTTTATTACTTCTTCAATGTTATAAGTTCCTAATTTTGGCGCTTCAAGAAATCCCTGCATCGCGGCTTTGGCCAGCCAGCCCGAGTTGAGCCAGTCCCAGAGCCATTCTTTGGCAAACCTCGGCGGATACTGGGTCATACCGGCGCCCATTGTCTTAAGCCAGATGCGGTTAAAAAATTCCTGCGACCCGATTGGCGGCGCCATAATCATCGGTATTCCGAGTCCGACGTAAAAACTCAGTTCGCTCGGCTTAGTGTAGAGAATATCAGTGGTACGCAGTATCTTGTCAAACTTGTCAAAATATTTTTCCTTATCAGCGTCGTAAAGAATTTTTATGCCCTTACCAATCTGGCTTTTAAGACCCAGGTCTTCAACTTCGTCATAAAAGTACCGGTAGACTTTGTTGCGCACTCCGGCAACCAGATTAAATGCGATTTTTTTGTTCTTGATATCTTTTTTCAGACTTTTGCAAATGGCAATGCCGAGTTCCCGCTGGGCACCGGCACCACCAACAGCAAACGTAATGGTGAGCGGCCTTGACGGAGCACGGCAGGGAAAACATTTCGCACCAAGGTGGTACTCGAGGGTGTGTCGATATTTATTTATGTAATTACGCTTAGGATCAAGCTGGTATATACGCTGAGCCAAATCTTTCTTAATCGTTGGCAGTGACGGCCCGCCGATCAAAGATTTCGCCATGGGAAAACCGGTCATATATATTTTTTTTGGATCCACGCCGTACAGCTTTAGACGTTCAACCGCGCGCGGATTTGAGGCAAAATACTGAACCCGGCTTTTCTTGGGATGCAGGGCCGCCCAGGCACGGCTGATGTCGGTGTCAGTTACGATCAGATAAATATCCTTTTTAAAACCAAAAAACTCTGCCATATACGCGGTAACCGGAAATGAAGTAATCAAAGGCAGAGGTTGTTTATTTAAATATTCTATAAGATGTTTGCCCCAACCCAAACGCCTCATTGCCCAATAATACTGTTTTACCTGATCACTGGGCTTGGAAAGGTCGCGGCGCGGATAAAACCATGGAATCTGCTGCTGCTTATCCATAATACCGAATATTTTTTCACCAATCCAAGGCACCTTTTTAATGCGCGAGATTGTTTCATACATTTTTCTTGAATTCTTCCAAATGAAACGGTCCCGCTTGGGAATCCCCTCATAGTCGTTAGCCACAACAATTTCTCCGCCCGGTGACATGTGGCGGAGCGGGTGGGTTGCTCGCTGGTGGCCATAACCCATATTAACGGTAACTACCCAGGCAATTGGGCCTTTTTTTGTTTGAGTTTTTTTCCTCCTAGCCATATTTTTAATTTAATTTAATTACTAATATTATACATGATTTTAAGCAAAAAATACATGAATTATATACCGAACCGGCGCTTTCGCTTTTGCCACTCCAAAATTGCTTTATTTAAGTCACTTGCCTTAAAATCCGGCCACAATTTCCCGGTAAAGTAGAGTTCTGAGTAGGCTGACTGCCACAACAAGAACCCGGAAAGCCTTATTTCACCGCTGGTGCGAATAATCAGCTCTGGATCAGGCACGCCGGCTGAATATAAGTGCTTACTGATATATTTTTCCGTAATTTGCCCAGGCTTTGGCTTAGCTTTAACGATTTTTCTGACTGTACGCACCATCTCATCCCGTCCGCCATAATTCATGGCCAGGTTAAGAGTCATTTTTGCATTCTTCTTGGTCAGTTGCATTGATTTCTTAAGCTCAGCCTGAAGTGATTTAGGCAGTTCGTCCAAACTCCCGAAAATATTTAATCTGATTTTCTTTTCCACTAGTTCAGGCGTAACTTGTTTAATATACTGCTCAAACAATCGCATTAGGGTATTTACTTCGGTTTTACTACGCCTCCAGTTCTCGGTTGAGAAGATAAAAACCGTAAGATGCTCAATGCCGAGCTTAAGGCAATGTTCAATAGTCCTTTTTAAAGCTTCACCACCGGCCCTGTAACCATGGACTAAGGGCTTTTTACGCTTTCTTGCCCACCGCCGGTTTCCGTCCATAATAATGGCAACGTGTTTTAATAGTTTTTTCATATTATTGTTTATTCTTTATAGTTAATTTGCGGCCTTCAATCAATGCCTGACTTACTTTTTTATAGGCCGAAGTCAGGATTCTTTGAAAAGTTGATTGTGATGTTTTCATGGCTTTGGCTGCCTCAGTCTGATCAAGGCCTTTAATATTTTTTAAACGGATTGCTTCTGCCTCTTCTAAAGTAAGCTCAACCGTGTCAAAAAAAGCCTCACCCAGCATTTCAGGCTTAAATGAGGTTACTTTTGGAGTAAATTTAATCTGCCGCTTCAGGCGCGGTCGTGCCATAATTTTGTTTTTGTTTTGGTAGCCCCCCTCGGATTTTTTGGGGCAGAAAAAATCACCTCTGTTTTATAAAGAGGTGCAATTTTAACAAAATACTATCTATAACTGGAAGCAAGCTGTTTATCAGCGTTGTCATAGCTTGAATTACGCCATTTATACATAATTTCAGAGCTCCAGCCCCATTGACGCGTTCCACCGGCGTATTTAGGCGTACGCTGAGGCCTTGGACCCACAACGGCTTCCTTAAATTTCTCAATTTTTTCTTGAGTTATCATAATCCCCCTCGGGTTTTTTATTTTGACTACATTATGAATATATACCCAAAACTAATTTATGTGAATAGCAGTTATCCACATGATAAAATCTGAATAATTTTGCGTTTAAATTATTAGCTAGACAAAGCAAATTCTAGTAAAATATAGGTATATGAAAATACTCACAAAATCACTATTAATACTTGGGATTATGGTCTTCGTGATCTCATGCCCATGCATTTTTTCAGCCAAAGCCTATGACCATTTGGCCCTGATTTTTGACCCGATTGAGGAGAATATTTATAAATTTGAAGAACCACCTCCAGTAGTTCCTCCCCCAATCGAGCCGCCGGCCGAAGAACCTCCCCCGGCTGAAGAACCCCCGGCCGAAGAACCACCAGCAATGGCGCCACCGCCGGTTGCTCCCCCACCAACTGCTCCTCCGCCGGTTGCACCAGCCCCGGTTGAAGCAGAGCCTGAACCAGAGCCAGAAGAAGAGCCTGAACCAGAACCGGCTGAAGAAATACTGGCCCATGAGCCAGAAGAAGAGCCTGAACCTTCAATTATTGACGATATTATATTTGCTGAAATTTTTCCCGGCGTTGGCAGTATGATCGCGGTGCTTGATGACGAAGAAGTGCGAGAAGTCATTTCTCAGGACGTTGGTACTTCTTTGGCAGCATTTGCCGTGGTTAATGCCGCGGCAACCACGGGCGGAAGCTTATTTGGTCTTTTGCCGTATCTGCATTTGATTTTTACTGAACCATTGGTTGCCCTGTTCCGCCGCCGTGCCAAAAAGTGGGGCGTGGTTTATGACTCCCTCACAAAAAAACCAGTTGATCTGGCAGTAGTAAGACTATTTAACAAAGGCAATAACAAGGTCGTGCAAACCAAAGTGACTGATAAAGAGGGCCGATATTTGCTCACCCCGCGCGAGCCGGGCAAATATTACATCAAGGCAATGAAGCACGGCTATGAATATCCATCCGCGCTTCTCAAGAGTCAAAAAAGTGATACAAGTTTTTCAAACCTGCACCATGGTGAAACAGTTGAGACTGGTAAAAGCGATGAATTCTTGGGCCCAAATATCCCGCTCGATCCAAAAGTAAAGCCAAAAAAATCAAACAAAGCAATTTACCTTACTCATTTACGCAAACAAAGTCAGGTTTTGTTTTCCTACAGCGGCATTGCCCTTTCCGCAGTTTCATTTGCCCTCTACCCTTCGTTGGGACTGGCAATCTTTATCGTTATTCATATTGCCATGTATTTCTTGTTTCGGCGTTTGGGCATTCCAAAGCCACCCAAAAACTGGGGTAAGATATTTGATGAAGCAACAAAAAAGCCCTTGAGAAGGGCAATTGTCCGAATCTACGACCAAAAGTTTAACCGTCTGCTCGAAACCCAGGTTACTGACCACCGAGGCCGCTACGCCTTTTTGGTCGGTAAAAACGTTTATGATATTACTTCCGAACTAAAGGGCTTTCAAAAGAAGCAAATAAAATCACTTGATCTTAAAGATAAATTTGTCGGCCTGGATATCGGCATGACAAAAGGAAGATAATTATAAATAAAAAAGACCCCGGCCTGCGGGGTCTTTTTCGATTGATCTAAAATCTATTCGGTAATATCTCTTCTCATCTTATCAATAAAGTCTTTGGCTGCATCGCGGCCGCCCAAGCCAAAGGCCAGACCAGCAGACAGAGCCACGGTCACCACAATGGCGGTAAAGAGTGTCTGAATCAAAGCGGTGGCCACACCAAGCTGGATTAAAGCTGCTAAAACCGCAAAAACAAAGATGGCCCATTTGGCAACCGCACCGGCCAAAGCGCCGAGCTTTTTCTTGGTGCTCTTAAGAATGCTGACAATAAGGTTGTCAACAAACTCGCCCAACACCAGACCGACGACCAGAATTAAGACGGCAATAATTACATTTGGCAGATACAGTGCAATGTCGCGCAAGAAGGTGGTAAACTGACCCAGCTTTAAAATTTCTGAAACTGCAATCAAAAGCACGATGTACAAGAACCATTTCACCATCCATCCCAAAATGTTTGAAAAATCAACAATTGTGCCGGCCTTTTCAATCTTTTCAATAATATTAATTTTCTTAATGTACTTATCGATCTTAATGGCGCGAACGACCTGGCGCACCAACTGGCCGATTGCCTTGGCAATCAAAATACCAATAATCAGAACTACCAGGGCGGCAATTAATTCAGGCAAAAAGCCGAGGACCTGGTAAAAAAGATTTCGTAGGGCATCAAGGATTGCCAGGCCTACATTTTGTAGAAACTCCATAGCAAATTAGTTAATTATTAATTTTATAAGTTAATTTAGGCAAAATAATGCCTTGTTCAACTTTATTATATCACTCTGTGATTTTGAAAGGGTATGTTTTATCCACTAGCCAAAAAGCCCCAATCAAGGGGCCCTTTCACTAAAAGCAGGATTGCGCTTTGAATAAATCAGCGGTTGAAGGTGCTGACCCCTGTATAATCTCGTTTACCCGTTCATTGCCAAGCTTTTCTCTGGCGCAGGCTTCCATTTCCGGAGTTATTTCAGTCGGCACGGCCCGCGGGTCAATACCCAGACCCTGCAGTAGATCTTCCTGTTCGTCAGAAAGCAGTGGGTGGTCATAGCCGGCCGGCAGCTCGCCTTCGATTTTTGAATCAAATATGGCCGTCCGAAGCCCTAATGGATCAGCAAACCAGAACCAGGCAAACGCCGTGACAATCAATAAAAGGAAAATTACTACAATCACCAGCAGAATAATTAATATTATTTTTAACGCACTCCCCTCTTTTTTCTTTGGTTGTTCTTCTTGCATAATTACCTTTATTAATTAGTGCTTTTTACTTAGCTCTTCTAATTTTTTTATAAATTCCTCCAGATGCGCCTTAGCGGCTGATCGATCCTTGCCCACCTTCCCCTCCATTTCAACATCATACCATTCATCCTGCACCTCCTCGGGCAAATTATTATAATCATATTTATCCAGGGCCTCAATCAGACTTTCAATTTCTTGATCGATTAGTTCAATGTTCTCCTGACCTCCTTCAAATATTGGTTTTTCTCTGTGCATAAAATATTTAATTTATTAACTAGTTTATATTATACCAAAAAAGACCACGTTTGTGGTCATTTTTTCTTTGGCTCGGGGACATGGACTCGAACCATGATTACCAGGGCCAGAACCTG
>JABAHP010000771.1_pt1 | contig 11174 bp, 12 predicted proteins | sample 7062081 | NCBI WGS metagenome assembly JABAHP01 (sample SAMN14534357, study PRJNA622989) | marine sediment metagenome | biome: marine biome [ENVO:00000428]; feature: marine pelagic biome [ENVO:01000023]; material: deep marine sediment [ENVO:00002113] | place: India: Gulf of Kutch | collected... | reverse complement strand
CGGCAGCAAAATTTGACTTTTACCCGTACTGTGTGATAAGCTATTGAAAATAGATGAAATTATAGCCTACCCGAATACGGTTCATCAATCCGCAATTAAATTCTGGAGTTATGCGGTTATGCCCCGACTAACAGAGCTAGATGTATATGAAATTCGCCAGTTTTTCGAAGAATCGCTGGCCATGGCCCAACGCGCAGACAAACGCGAGAAGATGCGCATGCGCCGAAAAATTCGCGACGAGGTTTTCAATCTGCTCACCTGGGAAAAGCCCACACCCACCGCCATCATGAACCGCTGGGAAGAGCGCCTGCACGATACCTTCAACGTCATGCCTTACGGATTCAAGGAAGATCTGCTTAAAATGCTGATCGACAAGATGCAGGGTATACTGCAGAAACAATAGGCCTGATCCGCAAATAATCATTCCCGTAAATTCAACACACCTCGCAATTTTTCCCACAGCCGGCTTGACCCCGCATGATCCATGCTGATCGGCGGATGGTCTGATCATGTAAGTTTTATAGCGCCCAATTGTTCCAGCAGCATGCCATAGGCCTGCTGGCCGCGCTTAAAGCTTTTGAGACGCCAGAATTCATCCGGCCCGTGGATGTTTTCATCTTTGAGGCCGAAAGCGAAATTAACCGTGTAGGCGCCCAGCTCCTTTAAGAACAGGCCGCACACCGGAATGCTGCCCCCCATGCGCGCGTAATATGCCTCCCTGCCATAGAGCGCCCTGTGAACCTCAACGGCAGCCTGATTGCCCGGATGATCGAAGGGAATCAAGTATGGGTCCGCTGTGCTGGGGTTCGGTTCAACCGTTACTTTCACGCCCGGTGGTTGGTGCCTGTCGATATGGCTGCTGATTAATTCAAGGATTGTTGCCGGATCCTGATCCGGCACCAGCCGGCAGCTGATTTTGGCATGGGCGCTGCTCGGCAGAACGGTTTTAACCCCTTCACCCTGAAATCCGCCCCAGATGCCGTTTACTTCCAGCGTGGGCCGGGTCCAGGCCCGTTCGTAGGTTGAGTAGCCGGGCTCACCAAAAAGCTGTTCGACACCCAGCTCGGCTCTATAGGCCGACTCATCATAAGGGATCTGCGCGATCTGGGCCTTTTCGGTTTCCGAAAGCGCTCGCACGGCATCATAAAAGCCGTCGACGGCGACTTTGCCATCCCGGGTGTGCATGGATTCGATCAGCTGCGCCAGGGCATGGATCGGGTTCATGATGGTGCCGCCGAAGGTTCCGGAATGGGTATCGCTTTTGGCAGCCTGGACATCAATCTGCAGGTTACACAAACCACGAAGCCCGATCATGAGCGCCGGCTGATCTTCATCCCATTGACCGCCGTCGGCACTGAGAATCAGATCGCAGGCCAGGCGGTCACGGTTGGCAGAAATAAATTGAGGCAGCTGCGGGCTGCCGATCTCTTCCTGGCCTTCAAAAAAGCACTTAACATTGACCGGCAGCCGCCCTGTGCTGTTGAGCATTGCTTCCACGGCCAGTATCGGCACCAGCATATTGCCCTTGTCGTCGGAAGCCCCCCGGGCATAGACGCGATCGTCTTTGATGGTCGGCTCAAACGGCGGCTGGGACCACAGATCCAGAGGATCAACCGGCTGCGTGTCAAAATGTCCGTAAATTAAAATGGTGGGTTTATCGCCTGCGTGCAGCCAATCGCCGTAAACGACTGGATGACCACCGGTGGGCAACACCTCGACATTTTCGATGCCGGCGGCCTGCATCCGTGTGGCAACCCAGTCCGCTGCTTGCTGCACGTCTTCTTTGTGTTCCTTTAAACTGGAAACGCTGGGAATCCGCAAAAACGCCAGCAGCTCTTCCAGAAAACGATCCTGATTTTCTTCCAGATAGCTTTTCCAGGAAGCCATAAGCGGGATCTCCTTTCAAAAAAAATTAATAGAAGTTATAAATCAAACGGAATGCAAAGTTATCGTTGCCGGGGTCAGGCTTTACCCAGGTAAACGCCATTATAATCCATTGATGTAAAAGGCTTGCCCTCTTTTAAGCTGCCGGCCCTGATCACTTCGCCAATAAACAGGGTATGATTGCCGGGCCGGTAATGCGTTTTGAGCTCACATTCAAAATAGGCCAGGCAGTCACTCAGGATCGGACAGCCGGTTAAGCCTGTCGTCCAATTGAGACCGGAAAACTTATGGTTTACATCCGGTCCTTTAAACCGCGCCAGGAAATCTGTTTGCCCATCGGACAAAATGTGCAGTGCAAAACAGCCACCTTCCTCAATCAGTTGATGGGAGTATCGGTTGGGGTGTACAGCGACCATTATGATCGGCGGGTCATACGAAACCTGCGAAACCCAGGAAGCAATCATGCCGTTGACCGCTTCACCCGCTTTAGACGTTAGGACATAGATGCCGTATGTCATTTTAGCAAAAGCTTCCACCCATTTTTTATCCATTGTCCGGGATCGTCCTTTCTGCAATTAAACCGCTTTTTGACAACCTCAATACACTTTAGAGTATATGAATAAGCTTCAAACGTTTAAAAATCAACCGCCTAAAAAACACGGGAGTGGAGCCGGTTGACTTTCTTGCTGAATTTCTTTAACGTGAAACGAAACTGTTGCCAATAATGAAATGCCTGCCCAGAGGTTATCATTATGCCAACAAACCTGCCGCCAGAATATTATGACGCTGAAAAGCGTTTTCGTTCAAGCAAAACACCTGCGGAAAAACTCGCCTGTCTTGATGAAATGATCAGCATCGTCCCGAAGCACAAGGGGACCGACAAATTACGCGCCGATTTACGCAAACGCGTGTCAAAATTAAAATCAGCCGCTCAGGCCAAAAAAAGTCTGGGTCGACACGAATCCGCCTATCACATTAAAAAAGAAGGCGCCGGACAGGTGGTGATCGTCGGTGTGACCAGCGTCGGCAAATCGGCTCTGGTTGCCCGGGTAACCAACGCCTCGCCTGAAGTCGCTGACTTCCCCCATACGACCTGGAAACCGACTCCGGGTATGATGCCGGTAGAAAATATTCAGATTCAATTGATTGATACGCCGCCGCTGAGCACGGAATACGTCGATCCGGAAATGATGGATCTCATACGACGCTGTGACCTGGTGCTTTTAATGGTGGATTTACAAACCGATCCTTGGCAGCAGATCGAGGATTCGCTTGCATTGCTCGAAGCGCAACGCATTGTGCCCATGCGCCTAAAAGATCGTTACATGGATCAGCGGGGCATCCGTTTGGTGCCGTTTTTGATTTTGGCCAATAAAAACGATGATTCACAAACCGATGAAAATTTAGAAATATTCCGGGAACTGCTGGCTGACAATTGGCCGATGGTGTCGGTTTCGGTCAAAACAGGACGCAACCTGGATCAGCTTAAGGCCGCACTCATAGAGCGGCTGAACATCATCCGGGTATACACGAAGTCACCCGGCAAAAAACCGGATTTTAACTCCCCGTTTGTGCTGCAAAAAGGCAGCACGATGGCCGATTTTGCTGGCAAAGTTCACCAGGATTTCTCACGGAAATTGAAATCGGCCAAGGTCTGGGGCCCGGCAGTGTTTGACGGTCAGATGGTTCAGCGTGATTATGTCCTGCAGGAGGGCGACATCGTCGAACTGCAGATTTGAATGATGATGACCGGCGGTTTAACCAATATCAATATAGCCGGACGGTGTTGGGCGGCTGCGCACTAAAGCCATTGCAAAGCACATCAACTTCAGCTAAGACAATATGAAAATATTATAAATGGGGCCGCATCGTTTTTACGGCTGTTGAAATCCAAAGGAGCCCATTATGACCGTTAAAATTGTTATCAAACGCCTCGTGCCCAAAAGCAAAGAATCTTCTTTGCTGCCGCTCATCAAGGCATTGAGAATTGCCACAACTAAGCAGGACGGCTATATTTCGGGCGAAACATTGCAGCGCATCGACAAGCCCGGTGAAACCGTAGTGGTCAGCACCTGGGAATCTGCTGAAGATTGGAACCGCTGGGTCAGAAATCCCGAACGCATCCAACTGCAAGAAAAAATTGATGTCCTGCTCGGTGAAGAAACCGAATACAGAATGTACGGCCACGTGTAGCGATTGCGTTGATCAAGGTTGATCCGTTCACGTACAACACTCCTCCCGCCGGCAGGAACAGAGGGTCCAAAGGCGCAGGCGCATAGCGCAAATCGCCAAAGGTACAAAATCATCGAACCCACGCTGCGGGCCTTTCAAAACGCGTAAAAGACCAAAGCCCTGCCGCTGACATAGAGGCAGGGCTTTTAATCCTCAACCCACATCGATTCATCCGGGTACACGGAAATCAAATGCACAAAATGCATATGCCGCACGGTGTCAATTAAAGTATACACCCGCTTACATATTTTTCTACATATGTAGTTCGGGCTATGGTTCCGGAATTAATTTAAGTAATTGATTTGAATATATAAAAAATAAATATTAAACCACTGAGCATGGTTTTTGCACTAATTGATGTCGCAGAAGTTTGCCGGCATTATCGAACACTATTAAAGCGAGAAATCCCCGTTGCGTAAGAGGAGATCAAATGGATAAATATGATGTTATCGGTCTAGCGATTGCCATAATTGCCGTATCCATTGTTTTATTGCACTAAGCGACAGGTGGCGGCGGGAAACCGTTCGCCCGGATACCTGATGCTGCGCGTATGGGATTTCTTGGCTGTACCTCACTAAAGCCGTGCTTTGGGACCTCAGACATTCCGCCGGTTGGCACAACCGCCTCCCCATTCTTGCCTGAAGGCATCCGTGTGTCAAATTCAACTGCGTTTTTTTAAATTCTGGTTGCCGTCTGTTTTCAAATGACGCATTAATGCTTAAGTTAAAAGTGTCTTGAATTTCTCATAACCCTGGAGAATGGAAAACAGCTGGTATGGAAGAAAAAACGAATTATCGATCAACTGCATTTGACCAGGCCTGTCAGGCCATACTGGGCTCTTTCCCCGAGGCGATCGGCGTGGCTTTCAAATTTATGGATTGCGGTTGTTCACTGCTGTGTGGCGTTTCTGCTCAGGGAAATCCAATCGGAGAGCTGGTGCATGTTTCCGGCCAGCCGCAAAAAAAAGGTAAAAAGCCGCCGATTTGTTTTCGGTGCAAAAGTGACGGCGGCCTTAACCGCGTTATCTGGCAGGGAATTCATTGGCCCGGGGATGAAAGTGAACTGCCGGATAAAGAATTGAGGCTGAAGATCGGAAGAAATGTATTTGGTTCCGATTATATCGAAACCAACACCTGAAAGAAGAATGCATGCAAAACGGTCTGCGCATCAGGCGCTTATGGGCCGGTATAGACCCTTATGGTACCATATTCTGGAAAACGGCTCTCCGGCCGGCAGGACGGCTTTCTCCAATCCGGCGACCTCAATGTCGATGTCAGGCTGATCGTAGGCCCCATCCCAGGGTTCGATCAGTATGGCGCCACGATCCAGCGGAAGCATACGCGGGAAAATAGGCTCTCCCCATGTCCGCTGCCGCATTTCTGCTTTCAAATCCGCGAGTGAATCAAAGGCCAACAACTGTTGCAAGGTTACCAGAGTCGGTGGGCTCAAGGGAATCTGACCGCTGAGATTACCGCTGAGGCCTTTTTTAGGGTTGATCCATAGCCCATGAGTCGTTTCACGCTGATCCGGCCGGCAGTGCTGGTCGGAGGGCATGCAGGCCAGCCAGAAGCGGGTATCATAACGGCGTTTCATCCGCACTGGGGTGATCCAATGGCGCCAGGGCGATAAAGCTGACAGCAACAGTGTCCAACCTTGCGACTTTGCCAGGTTGGCGAACCAATCGGGCGGAAGGTTCTTCTGGTCGCGCAGTCGCACCGCATGCTCTATATCCGTGCGGCTCTGATTGACGCGCTTTGCTAAAAATACGCCGGCCTCCTCCAGTGTCTCGCGGATGGCCGCGACGCCATAAGCCACAATTTGTTCTGCGGACAGACTTCCGCCGCCCAGGCGATTGCCAAGATTCTGACCGCCCAAATCCACATGACGCTGCCAGAAGCTGTACTGCCAATCTTCCGGATCCAGGATGCCGCCTGGGAACACATAGTGGCCGGCCATAAATCCGCTTCCGGCATGCCGTTTCAACAAATAGACCTGTAACTCCGCCTGATGCTGACGGGCCAGAATTACCGTGGCGGCCGGCAGGGGTTTGGGTGGGGATGCAGACTTATGGGACATGAGGATGAATGATACGGGTCGATAGGTTTAAAATTTGAAACGCTCACCTTATAACCTAAAGTGAGCGCTTGTCGAGGTTGCCGCAGCTACACGGCAGATGGCGTTTCGCNNGGCATCTAACACAGTAGATGCGGTAAGATCGGCAAGCCCCGAAGGGGTTTCAAAATAAAAATGATTAAAATCGACAGTGTTCCTTTAATTTAAAAATTTTCCCTTATTTTTATTTTGAAACGATCACCTTTAGGTCAGTAATTTTTTTGTTATGGGCTCCAGCCAGGCCTCCTCTCCGAAAGCCTCGGCCAGCTTCTGGGACAAAGCGGCCATCTGATCCGGGTCGCGGGTCTCTACCACCAGATCCACTTCATCCAGCACCTTGAGTTTTCCATGTTGCTGAATGATTTCGATCGCCTGATGAACATCAACCGTAAACCAGCCTTTCATGCGGCGCAGCAATTCCTCACCTTTAAACGACCGTTCAAGCACCAGATCGATTTGCCGTTGCTTGGCTTCCCAGCCGATAACGGCGGCTTGCTTGATGACCGGCCTTACCGGATCATGCATGGCTGCGCATTTGAACCACAACATCGCTCTTTGCACGCTGCCTCCTTATTGACAACCGTTGAAATTTAAGGAAAATATAATCATCCGCATTACCTGTCAAGATGAATGCTTACGCATTTGTTACTTGTTATCAGTTAATGGTTATGGGTCGAGGAACTTGTGGACAATAACCAATAACCATTAACCAATAACAAATAACCAACATGGGTGACCATTATGGATGTGTTTGCCGCGATGAGCGATCGTCAAAGTGCCCGGGCGTTTTTATCTCAGCCGGTCAAACGGGCTGATATTGAGGAGATTTTTAAATACGCCGGCCGGGCACCGTCGGCTATCAATTTGCAGCCCTGGGAATATGTAATTGTTTATGGAGAGGAAAAGGATCGCCTTGTGCGACGCTTGAAAAAAGCGCGGGCCGAAAGCAAGGTATCATGCAGCCCGGGCACCGAAAATCCGCTACCGGATCGGTTTAAAAACCGCAGTCGCCGGGCTTCAGCAGTCATGACGCCTAAAATTGCCGAGATGGGAAAGGAATTTAATCCTTTTGTCGAAGAAGGCAGCTGTTCTTTTTACGGAGCGCCCATCGCAATTATCGTCACGATCGATCGGATTTTTCCAAAAATTCGTTATCTGGACGTGGGACTGAGCGTATCCTATTTGTTGCTGGCCGCACAAGGCAAGGGGCTGGCGACCTGTCCAATCGGGCTGATTAGCGCCTATGCGCAGGATATTGCCGAAGCTCTTGATATCCCGCCAAACAAGGAAGTTATTCTGGGTATCGCGCTGGGATATGCCGATCCGCAATCCCCGATCAACCAGTTCAAGACCGGGCGCGAAAACCTGGATGCTTATCTAAGGTGGTATGAGTAAATCGGGGCCGATCGGCCGCAACAATCATTACCACACAAAATACCTGTTCAAGGCGCCGGCCTCTAGCTACTTGCTTCTTGCTGTTGGCCAGCCTGCGACGAGCTACTCTCGACCGGCCTTCGACTTGAGCTCAGGCTGAAAGTAGCTCGAGTCGAAAGCAGCCGAGTCGAAGCCAGTGACCAGAAGCCGGCAGCCATGAGCTAAAAACCAGCAGCCAGCAACACTTGATTTGATGTAATTATTAACCGCTGGATGGTCATTTTTTTGAGTTCAGGGCTGGTCAATCCGCGATATCGGTCTTAGGTTTAGGGCCGAATGGATGCAGATCTCCAAAACACCGTACGCGTGAGGGCCCTGTGTATGGTGCTCGAAAGCGCATGAAATAAAACGCTTTGTTTGACCGCAATAGGAGGGACGCATGAAAACATTAATGCTGCCATCTCTTTTATGGGTCCTGGTATCGGCCTGCACCACTTTTGATATCAGCGATCATAGCGCATCGATTAGCGATCCAAAGCCTGCCATTAAGCGGGTTGCCGTCGTCGATTTTGATTTTGCAAGGCCAGAAAGAGGTAAAACCGATCGGGGTCGAATCACTCGGCCCATGAATGCCGGATCGATTATGGCGGATATTTTCGCAGAGCATTTGCTGGGATCCGGATTATATGAAGTGGTTGAAAGAAGGAAAGTCGTCCGATTGATGCGAGAATTTGAAATTGATACCAGCGATCTTTTTGCCGCGGATAAAATTAGCAAAATGCAAGAGGTCCTGAACATCGATGGCCTGGTGGTCGGAGTGGTTACCGAATATGGCGACTGGCGTGGAAAACTCAACTGGGGCGGGGTCGTCGGCTTCAGCGCCCGGCTGGTCCAAGTCGACTCCGGTTCGTTGATCTGGGCTGCCAGTGCCAACCGGGACATGGCCATGACAAATTCCACTGCAATTGCCCATGCCGCATCACAGGACGCGCTTGAAGATCTCATCGCAAAGCTCGGCAGATGATGAAAATTGTGCTGATTGCCAACTCGCGCTCAAACCAAATAAGGGATCATCAGTTAAGCCCTGATTTGGAAAAGGCATTAAAAGATAATCACATTCGCTTTGATCTGCTATCAACGCAATATCACGGGCATGCCTCTGACCTGATACGGCATCTTGCTGTGCAGGACTATGATGCTGTTGTTTCAATGGGCGGAGATGGCACCAATTACCAGGTGCTAAACGGTTTGTTGAAATACCATCCAGAAGCACCTCTACCGCCACTGGGCATTCTTCCGGCGGGCCGTGGCAACTCGTTTGCCCGGGATTTACAGATATTTGATCTCGAAGATGGTATCGCCGCCTTACGAAGTCAGATGACCCGGAAAGTGGATGTGTGCTGTTTTTCGCAAGCTGAAAACCCGTACTATTTTGTAAATCTGATGGGTTTGGGTTTTGTGGCTGACGTTGCCCAGACCGCTGCTCGCCTCAAATGGGCCGCGGATTTTGGTTATGTGATCGGCGTATGGTATCGATTGATGGGGCTAAGCTTCCATGAATTGGTCCTGGAAATTGATGGTAAGGTCATTCAGGGCAAAAACTGCTTTGTCGAAATCTGTAATTCCAGATATACCGGCGGTAGCATGTTGATGGCCCCGGAAGCTCAGATTGATGACGGGCGCTTTGATGTGGTGGTGCTGTCGCCCCTGAGCCGCTTGAGTTTAATAGCCACATTTCCCAAAATTTTTAAAGGAACCCACGTCAAAAACCCGGCTGTCCGGTGTATCCAGGCCAAATCGGCAAGCGTACGCACCCATCCGCAAAAAAAGCTGCTGCCGGATGGTGAATTTTTTGGAACCACGCCTACGAAAATTTCAATTTTGCCGCAACAGGTCCGGTATTTTATCCGGCGGGGCGCAGAAACGGGCGACGCACATCAGGAACCGCGATGAATGAAATCAAAGCTTTAACGCGTCAGGTTTTACATAATTGTGACATCTCCGATGCGCAGCATGCTGGATTGTATTCCACCTGTGGCCTGGCGTTGCGCTTGCGAGATTTGTATAAATGGGAGCACCGCTTAAATCCCTGGGAAGAAAAAGACACCTCCGAAATTCTGGATTGGATTGGTCAAAAAGAAGCGCTCTGGGAAAAGCTGGCGGATGCGAAACATTCCAACATTGAGATCCAGGGTAAAGTCTACGATCTGTTTGACACCTCCGCCATCAATGCGGTTCTTGAGCCCCAGGGCCTTTTTTACGGGGCCGGATATGCGTTTAGCTTGAAACCGACATTTTTCCTGGCTGAGATCGAAAATAAACGCCAGAATAATGGATACACCGTTTACACGCTCGGGCGCGAGCTGGCCCGTGATCTGTTGACATTGCCGGCGCTTACCCAGGAGCAGCAGGTCCTGTTGCGCACCGATTCGGCCCGGATGTTTTTGTGGGACCAGATGGTCTACATAAAAAAATCGGGCCGCCCGGCATTACGGTTTGCTTTGGAACACTGTGGGCTAAAAACGCCAGACTCCGAGGCGATGCAACAGCATCTGTCTGCCATTCTGGCTGAGCAAAAAGATAATTATATATATCATGAAATCGGAGAGCTCAGTGATTCTACCTTTGACGCCAACATCTGGCGCGAAGTGATTGCCACCTTCCCGCACTCCCCTGTAGAGTTGCTTGCCAGAGCGCTTAAAGATCTGCTGGCGGATACCCACCCCAGCGGAACGCTCCATCATTTGATTGAAAATCGAAAATTTGCCGGCCTGGGATTTTACGCCGCTTTTTTGGATGGCATGCTAAAAGAATTGTTTCCCCATTTGCGCGAAGCCTTTATTAACTTTACCAAAACGGGTAATTGGCGTATAATTAAGGATGCAACCATCGCAGGCCATCAGCATGCAAAAAATGTCTCCGCTGAGATGATTGAGCTGTATCAAGCGGGAAAAAATAACAATCAGTTGCGATGGGCCAAAGAACAAATTGAAAGACGTCTGATGAAACAGAGCTAATGAAAGGACATTCCAGGGTCAGAGAATCAGGGGAGATGGTATGCAATATGATGCTGAATTCTGCCGGCAGATGCGCGTAAGCGATAGTGAAAAAGACGATTGCCTGGCTCTGATTAGCGATATCATTTATCTGGCAACCAGCGCCCGTAACTATGGCCTGCTATCACTGGGAAAAGAAGCCGAAGAAAGCGAATCATTTCTGCTACGCAAAGGGCTTGAGCTGGCGCTGGACGGCGTTAAGAGCGAGACAGCCAGAACGATATTAGAGCTTTACATTTTTAGCGCGGATTATAAGGGCAAAGAGTTGCTGGAGCGCTGCATCATCCTGGAAGGTGTCATCGGGATCCTGGAGGGCATCCACCCCAAGCTCCTAAAAGAGCTTCTGCTGTCTTTTCTTGGTGAAAGCAGTCATGACGTCTACAAAGAAGAGTTCGATATCGAAGAAATCGAAAAGCTGGAAGGCTACCTGAAAAGCGTTGAAAATAAACCGGCTGCATCGGAATCAGGCGCTGAAATGGGTAATCTTTTGGAACCGCTCAATAATCAGGCCATTAA
>JABAHP010004923.1_pt2 | contig 11192 bp, 12 predicted proteins | sample 7062081 | NCBI WGS metagenome assembly JABAHP01 (sample SAMN14534357, study PRJNA622989) | marine sediment metagenome | biome: marine biome [ENVO:00000428]; feature: marine pelagic biome [ENVO:01000023]; material: deep marine sediment [ENVO:00002113] | place: India: Gulf of Kutch | collected... | reverse complement strand
GATTTCAATGAAAATTCCTTTGAAAAAACAAATGAAAATCAAAAAAGGATTGCAATTGCAGATGTGATAGGGGATTCAATGTACCAACTATTTGGCGATGGATCAGAAGTTCCAATTATAGAAATGCCCTCAGGAACTATCTATGAAGTAGGGGACATAATTATGTTTGAGAGTGGTGGATTCAATGTTATTCACAGAGTTGAATATATATTTACTTACGATGGGGAGACATATTATGTCACTGAAGGAGTTAACAATAAATTTGTGGATGATGCGGTTATTTCTGGAGATCAAATTATTGGAAAAGCAGATTTCTCTAAAGAAACCTTTGAAGCGGCAAGAGAGTTGGCAGAACAAAATAAATTACGTCGTTATACTGTTCATGCATTAACAGAGAATCAAAGAAAAATCAGAAACGAACTTAAAGGGATGATATCCGAAGCTATTGAAAGTAAAAAGGTTCCTATTAGTGAAGTTAGTCGAATTTTATTTCCAGATGTAAAAGGAGTCTTTAAATTATTAGATCAAATAAATAGAGGAAATGGTGATCCACGTGAATTTATAAAAGATTTAGTTGATTTAATAGAAGGTATAAATAATATTGGAGATATAGATGGATTAAATAATGATGATCTTACTTATATAAAACAAGATTTATTGGATCGTTGTCTTTGTATTTTCTTTAAGAAGGGGTTAACAATAAAAACTTTAGAGACATTAGATGCCTCAGAGAAAATTATTAATTTAGTAGAGAAATATTCAAAACATGTACCATACTACTTATTCTATGAGAAAAGGTTAGCTAAATTTTTAGAAGATAGTCCTAAAGTTGTAGAAGATTATCCTAAAGAAATTTGGACTTCAACAACGAAAACACTACAAAAAAATATATTCTATAAACTAACTGGTGGTAGAGATATAATCACTGGTAAAAAATATCTTACATTACCAAATGGTAGACCTATTTTAGATAATACTATGCTTCACCATCGAAAGACTGATATAGAAAATCACCTTGAACGCATTAAGGATTGCCGATTAAGTGCACTTATCATGTTGGATATAGATTATGAACAGGAACTCCATGATGATATAAGGAAGGATTCAGATATGAGATTTCATTATGCAGATTTTTTTGAAAAAATTATTACTGATTTGCTAAATGGAATACCCCCAAAACATTGGGATCAAATAGATCAAAATGAATTTCTAGCAGAAAATCCTAATCGGGAAAATTCATTAGGTTTAAAATATCTTTTTTACTATTAGAAATAGAGGAAAATTAATCTAACCAATCATATGAGGTAATTTTAAATTGAAAAAAATCCATCCTGAATATTTAGAGCCTATTAATGAAAATATATTCAATTTTCTTGAAAAAATATCCAAAGAAATTAAGCAAAATTCTAGTAAAGATCCAAATGAAGTTGTAAAAATATCTATTGAAAGATTCTATAATAATACCAAAAAAATTAATGCTTCATTTCCTAAATCAATTCTAGATTTTATAAAATCAAATATCATCGAAACTAATATAGAATCATTTGACGAATCTCTTAAAAATCTAAACGCAAGTACAAAAGAAAACTTAAAATTATGTTGCATCGAATTTTTTATACAAAAGTATCATTCCTATGAAAAGATTCTGGTAGATGAGGAAGAATATATCGAATATAGTTATCCTTATCTCTTGAAATGTTTAGAAAAATTTAGATTATCAAATAGTGGAAAAGTTGAAATTGAAAAGTGGCTAGAAAAATCACTTGATCAATGGGAAAATTTTAATAGAATCTGGCAAGATTTTAAAAAAAAAAACATTGAAAGCGTAGAATTCCTAAAACAATCTTTCGATACTTATGGTCAAATTCCCTTTATAAACAAATTATTTAAAAATCCAACGATCGATCAATGTGTTAATTCCAAAAGGAAACAGCACAAAAATGAGATAATAAAAAAATTAAATAATGATGAAAGGGAAAAATTACATGAAAGTTTAGTAAGAAAGCTTACTAAAAGAGAGTAATTCTTATTCAAGATTAGTCCCCATATAAAGGAAATAAAAGCAGATTAATTCAACAATTTATCTCCCTCCCCCGTGGTGCCTCCTCTTGGAAAAGCAGATGTAGATCATTTTCTATATATTAAAAAAAAAGTTAGAATACAATTATGTAGATCCATTAGATTTATTTCCTCTGTTTTCTTTTAACCTAATCCTTATTTCTTCAATTTTATCATCCAATAATTCAATTAAATACTCTTTGGGGGATTTTTTTTCCTGTTTTATTTTTAAATACGATTTAAGAAGGCTCTCACACTCAGGATTTAAAATCACATCAATAATCTTAACTTTTTCACTTAATTTTTTCCATTTAGTAAACTTATCGAAATATTTATCTATACCAACGAAAAATAAAATGATACTTATCACAATTATAGCTATAGAAATAATCAAAGAAATTATCTCATTCATAATTAGGAAACTTAAACTAATCAAGAATAAATAAACAACACATACTTGTCGTAAAAGGAAACACCTAAAGATATTTTGATATCTTAGAAACTCACTATCACTTAATTCTCCAGTAGGATTATAAAGAATATGGTCTTCTTCCGCATTACATTTACCACTAAGAAATGATATAAACTCTGGATCACGTAAATTTTTTTGGATTTGCTTATCTCTAACAGCAGCACCTCTTTGATAAAATTTGTGTAAAGCGTCAAAAAACCAAAATGAAATTATTGCAATAATACTTATGCAAAGGATAGTATTATTTCCATTATTTAGATACCATATAATAATTGTACTCCAAAGAGTTATTGCCCAACCTTTCATAATTAATGAGAAATTATCATAATTTGTAATTTTCTCTCGAATTATTTCCAGTTCTTTTAAGAAAATATCATTTTTTACCTTATTTTCTGCCATAATTATATAACCTATTATTATTATACGATGTAATTTTGGATTTTTTAGTTATATTAATATGGTTTAATCTTGCTTAATAATTTTAATGATTCTATAAGGAAGAATTATCATAGTCTTCATAATATTAGATGTTGAAATTTGAAGATTCTTCTCTATCAATGCTGTGACAAATAATATCTGCAAATTATGTCACAGATCGTGTCACGAAGATAATGTTACAAGAAATTTTCCCCACGTTATAATTCCATAAGTAACATTTTTAGTATGTGGGGACAACTATTATTTCCAAGATTTCATCACGAAAAATTTAAATATCGTTTTCCACTTTTGTGAAATATTATCTTTAAACTTTAAAAAACCGAAAAATTTATTAGGAACCATTAATTTTAATTTATTAAGAGATATTGTTTTAATATCTCTTCAAAAATGATTAAAAATAGAATCCCGCATTGGATTATTATTGAAGAGAGTAGGGAACGTACTACTTTTGAAGGATCTCTTCAATCAAAAATGGCGAAAATTAATTTTGACCATGATTTTTCGGATAAGCTGACAGTTAAGAAATACATAAATTTTTTTAATTCATTGAAGGTAACTTCAGCAATCCTTGGAAAAGAGCTAACGCAAAACATTGGAGGGGAACTCAAATGAATATTTGGTTCAGCGTTAGTTTATTGAAGCGGATGGATAAAGTCAAGAGACACAATGAAACCGTAAGCGATTTTATTCACCGAGTTGTATGTGATAAAGTATATGAATTGGAGCGTGATGAATATAATGGACGAATGGGTTAGCGGAGTACAATACAAGCAAGATGGTTATAAAGTAGATCTGTTTCACAAGATTCCAGGTGTTCAAGAGCCTAACATTATTGGTACCATCAACCTGAAGAAGGACGACTATCAGAAAATCGACGACGCACGCACTACTGTTGGAAAATATTTCAAGAATCATCACGTGTGCGATAATCAAGACCTTCTCCTGATCGATCTCAAGAAGCGTTTATATAAACTGAAAATCCAAGAAGAAAACAAGGGTGCGAACCCCATTGTGTTGGTCGTTCCTAATGACGACATAACTACTTGGGAACAACTTAGGGAAGTAGTAAGAAACACTCTATCTAATAGAGTAAGAGAATTTAAGATATTATTAGCCGTAATCATGTCTAAATGGTTTCAAAAGAACACTTCTCTTTATCTTGTATTGATAGGTATACCAGGTTGTGGGAAATCAACTTTAGCGGATTGTTTTGAAGGGAATGACTATACTTTACATGATGACGAAGTAACGATGCAAAGCTTTATACCTGGATCTTCAGATTCTTCGCAAGTGCTTTCATCGCTCTTAGAGTTGATAAGCGGAAAGACATTGATAACTCAAGATTTATCTGGGATATTAGGATCTGAAGAAAAACAAGTAAAGAAATTCGTGCGATTCCTAACAGCAGTTTATGGAAGAAAAGTATATCGAAAACATAGTCCCGGAACAGGCTTGATGACGTTACCAGCGGATTTTAATTTCATATTTGGAATCACGCCCCACGTTTTTTTCGATAAAAGTTTAAGGTTTGCTCTTGTTCAAGAAATAATAAATTCACAGAAATTCATATTTTTACAGATGGATGTGAATGTAGAAGTGGAAAATAAAATCATTAATAACGATCTTCCCGACGTGGACGTAAAACTAGTACAGGAAGCCGTGAGCGGATTTTTAAAGAACAAGAAAAAAGAAGCTAAGGGATTTCAATCAACAATTACTAAAGAACTTATTGAACTTTGGAAACAGAAATTCGAGGAGTATAATGAAGAATCTAAACAATGGGATGGAAAGTATCATGAAAATCATGCGGACAAGAGTAGAATAAGGTTATGGCATGAATTCAGATCGTTGGCAACTGCTTTTTGTTTAATAGAGGAAAGAGAAGAGGTCAATAAACAAGATATTGATATATTCTTTGATTTATTGGCTTTTGAAAATAAGGATTGAGAGAAGAAGCTTTCTTCTCTTAATTTTAGTTTTATATTGTTACAATAGTCTATTATATATTATATATCTAAATTAATAGTAGAAGCCTTAAACACTCATTAATTTGGGGGCAGATTATAAGGACTACAAGCCTTATAATCCCCAAATAAATATATACTATATAATACCCTTTTTTTTTAATAAATTAGATCAAAAAAGTAGCATCAATTCACAGACTAACTACGTTCCCCGGTTGAAAAAAAGGATTCTTTTCGGAGGGGAAAACGAATAAGGGGGGTTAGGGTTAGATACCATTATCATATCTTTAGTGAATCCTAAAATAAGCGGATATAATAATATATGAATCAAAAAAAAGGAAATAATATAATATAGAATGAGTTTAGAAAAAACTAAATAATGTGAGATTTGCCATCTAATATATTCTTATAGGGATTCCACTTATCATAAAGCTGGATATAATCATAATAGTTGAGCTTCACATAACAGTTAAAGTTCACATCGCTGACTTTATGGCACAGCAAGATTTTCCGATCTTCTTTTGGGCATCCCATCCTTTTTCTTAGCGTGTTTAAAGTCCTTCTGAAAGTGTGGCATGAAATCCGCTTTTCAAAATTTAAGCGGATAACACAATTCTTTATATAATGATTAATGGTGCGGAGAGCATATCGTTTCTTCTGGATGGAAAGAAATAATGCCTTAGATTCCGTTTCTCTATTAATCCGTTCCTTTAAATAAACTGCCAAATGATTAGCTAAACCTTCAGAAAAGTAATAAATCTTTCTTCCCGTCTTTCCTTCCGCTTCTACATACCTTTTCTTCACATTCAAGTCTTCACAATCTAAGCTGAGAAGCTCACCTATTCGCATTCCTGTTTCTGTTAACAGCCTAAAAAAAAGATAATAGTTATAATTCCGATTATACATGTAATCCAAGATTTTTTTCAATTCTTCCTTAGTCATGACCACATCTTTATTAGAATCTGGTTTTTTATGAATTGGTTTCCACTGTGTGCTATACCTGGGAATCACAATTAGGACATCATCGTAGTATTCCATGATAAACTGTAAAAAACTGCGGAAGATCATCCACTTATTTTTTTTAGTTTGTAGGGAGATGTTATCCAAGTGGTTTAAATAGTCAAAATAGTCAATAACATCCCGCTTTGTTAAACTAAACACATGTCCGTTATATCCAAAATAATCTGAGCGGAAAAAATATTGAAGACAATATCTCCGCATGGATAGAGATGACTTGGAATGAGAAAACCGCTTTAAGTAGCGATCTATAATTTGTTGGTTGGTAATTTCCGTCATCGTAGTGCAAACCTTCCTGTAGATGTAATTTTGAATAGGTTCATGTCAGATATGATTTTAAATATGATATCTTCTGCTAATTTAGTCTTTTCTTGAATCTGTCTTAGGGAAAGGGAGTTGCGATTTTCAAGCAAGTTAACAATTAATCCCCTTTCTTTAGATAATGCATTGGATTCCGCCATCTTATGGAGATTCATCACCATTTCCTTCATTTCTTCCAGTGTATCTTCCCTCTGTAATATGATCTCTTGGTTTTTCATGATTTCACGGATGTTTTTGGCTATCCGTTCCATTTGAAGCGGATTTATGGAATTGCTATAAGCGGAATGGAATAGTTCGGGATTTTCTTGTCTTCTGATATAGTCAAATACAATTCTTCTCACGAATTCGGAAGTAGTTTTGAAGTTCTCTTTATTGGCAAAATGTTTAATTTGCTTTTTTTCGGTTGGTGTGGCTGTAAATTGGATATATTTATAGGTATACTTATTTTGGTTTGGGTTCGATTTTTCGCTCATTTGTATTTTCCTCCGTTTTAAGAGACACAAGGTTCGAGCCTTTTTAAATTTTGTCCCAATTTTCTTTGAAAATTGAATGGAAAGGTAAATTCAGAGTCTGATTTCAATGAAAATTTAGTGAAAAAATTGAAAGAAAATCAAGAATCACTTAGTTTTATTCAAAAATTCAAGCTTTACATTAAAAGATCTATTGCTGTAATAGTACATGGTTTCTCGATGAGTGGGGTTTATGAAGATGGGGATGTCGTGGGTGCTAAAAAAGTTACACGATTTTCACGGTACAAAAAAGGAGATATTATCGTTTTTACTAATAAAAAAGGTGAAAGAGTCATTCATATGATTGTAGATTTTACATATGAAAATGGTAAAAAGGAATACATCACATGGGGAGTGAATAATCAAGAGTTGGATAATGATCCTGTTCCTAGAGATAAGATTGTAGGGAAAGCTGTATATTCTGCTAAAGAACAATATAAAATATTAAGTCAAGCAAAGCAAGGAAAAATACTTATTATTGATGCTCATGGGATGGTGAATGTCAAAAATCTTCCAAATTCTTGGAATGTTTTTAAGTCGGAAAATAATCAAGAGTTTTATGAAAAATTAATAGATTTTCGGGGTAATGACTATGATTTGGATTATGATAAGAAGATTGGAGGTGGTGAAGGAAAAATATTTACATCTGATAAATACGATGATAGAATACTTAAACGATGGTTCAGTAGTGAATTATCTAAGTTTGGTGATTCTGTTGGACTTCTTGAAAGTGTGGGGGATATTATAGAAAATGATCCTGAATTAAACCAATACATTGAAGTTGTTAAAATATATGATGAAGGCAATGATTGGATAGAACGTGATTTTTATAAAAAATCGATTGAATTGAAAAAGGCGATTTTAAATTCAGACAAAGCAGAAACGGCATATAAGAAAGTTATGAAAAGGCTTCAACAATTGTGTCTAAGTTCTAAGAATCCTGATCTTCATACTCTTTACGAAAGATTCGATAGAACAAAATTTAATAGACCTAACCCAAGTGCTAATCTTCATTGGGAAGATAATTTAAATAAGATTATTATTATAGATATGATGTAGGAGGTTAATGATGCGAAAATTTTCAGATATTGAAAAGAAATATCAATTAGAAAATCTTTTTAGAAGTCGTCGCGGATATTTATACATTTTTAAACCGGCTTTACAGGATGAGATGGTAATCAGGCATTTTAATGGAGTATTAAAACCTAATTTTACTCAAGTTTTTGCAGAAATAATAGAGCAGATTAATCAATGGATAATGTCTCACAAATTACTTTCTGAATACGTAGAAGTCGAACTTGTTAGAGAGGTTGGTGAGGATTTTATTATCTTACCTTTTCATAAATCTTATTCAACATTGAGTGCAATAGATGATTGGGATGAACATTTAATACCTGAAGAATTAGAAATTATGCGGAAAATACTGAGAAGTGAAATTGGAAATCCTGGAAATAAAAAAGAGAAAATTATAGAAGAAATCCTTGTAAGAAGTTTACTAGAACCATCAGGTAAGACATGGTTTTATGAAACAATTAACAAATTTATCATTACTGAACCGAGAATTACACAGGAACATCTTGAGAAATGGAGCAATCTATCGAATGAGTAGTCATGACAGAAATAAATTAATTGAAACTTCAAGATATAACATCTGAAGTATATGACAATTTTAAAGAAAATTATAACAAGTTTACTCATGACTTTCTGAATGATAATATTTTCGATACTGTTCTTAATTACTTCTTACAACATGAACTAATGGCACAATTATGGGCTCAATATTATGAAACTGATGGAAGTTTGCCATCAACGTATAATGATAAATATATCCAGAATTGGGAGAATAATGATAATGTAAAGAAACTTCAAAGACTTTTCTGGGGAATGTTATTAGACTTTAGACATCCTCTCACAGGACAAAAATACTCTATTAATGAATGGATGAGTTTTGAACTTCACCATTGGAAGACTGCAGAAGGACATGAAAATAAATATGAATGTTTCTGGTCAGCAGTAATACCACTTCCAACTGAAGGTATGTTTGGTCATACATGGGTAGGAAATGAGGTAAGAGCTGGGCGAGGGCTTGATATGGAAAATATGATTAAAGATGCTATTACTTCTATTCTTAAAGGAGATTTACCGAAAGCATGGAAAGATCATCTTTCAATAGAAGAACAAGGTATTTTTAGATCCTATAGTGAGTCAATTGAGGACGTAAGAGAATTAATAAACACATTTCTTTCTTAAGATTTTTAATTTTTAATAAATTTAAAATTTAGTAAACATCATTAATATTTATATAGAGATGTAAAATTAAACTTAAAACCTAGAGAGAACTAATCACATGGATCGCAATCTATTATTAAGGGAAGAATTAAAATTCATTGAAGAGATTGAAACTGAAAGTGATAAAGAAGTATATTTCAAAGTTAATAATGACAATAGAATTATAAAATTAAGAATAAGAGACTTCGGGTTATTTCATATCCCTGATAATATGAATAGTTTAAAGTTTCTTGAAGAATTAACTATTAAAGAAAAAAATTTAAAAGAACTACCAGAATCCATTGGAAATCTTTTTTATTTACAAGAATTAACAATTTGTGAGAGTAACATTGGGAAAGTACCCGATTCCATTAAAAATTTACAAAATTTAATAGATTTGACTATCGGAAATAGCAAATTAAAAATTTTCCCTCCACAAATTTGTGAATTAAAAAATCTAGAGGTTTTAACCCTAGATAAAAATCAAATAAAAAAGATACAAGAATGTATTTTTGGATTGGAAAATTTAGAAAGTTTAATTATTCGTGAGAATAAATTAAATTCTCTTCCTGATTTATTCGATCATTTAATAAATTTAGTTTCTATTAATCTTAGTAATAATCAGATTACTGAAATTCCAAACTCAATATGCTTTCTTAGTAAATTAAAGCGACTTCAACTTAATTATAATAAAATTAAGCATATTCCTGAAAATTTGGGGAATCTAAAAAATCTCATGGAACTTTCACTAAATAATAATTCATTAGAGAATTTACCGGAATCTTTTTATAATTTTAAACGATTAAGTGGTCTTGATCTAAGTAATAATTTATTTAAAGAATTCCCAGAAGTTTTAAAAAAAATAGATCTATATGAGCTTGACATTTCAGGAAATCCTATCAAAGAATTACCAAAAAAACTTAAGAACATTAAATTAAAGGGAAATGGTAAGTACATCTAAACAATAATAAAATATAATTGAAGGGAAGTTCTTCCTCCCCCGTGGTGCCCCCTCATTTTTTACTTATTTGAAATTATTCAATAAATCTATGAATTCTTCTGATTCTCTTATATTTTTTAAATCTGGATCTGTTTTTGCATCATTTAGTAAATTTTTATCAAGATTTAATGCTAATTTTAAATCTTTAATTGCTTCAGGTTTGTCACTTTGGACAGCTTCTAAGCAGGCTCTAAGATAATATGCCCTAGCATAGTTTGCATCTAATTCAAACAATTTATTGATAATAGTATTAGTTTTGTTAAATTTTTTTAATTTAATAAAGACAGCTCCTTTATTGTAGAAGGCTAATTTATATGATGGATTGATTTCAATGATTTTATCAAATATTTCTAAAGCTTCATTAAGTAAGTTTAAATTATCGAAGCAAACACCAAGGTCATTCAATGCTTCTTGGAACGAGGGATCTATTGATATTGCATTATTATAACATTTTATTGCTTCTTGATACTTTTCTTGTTCAAGTAAAAGATGCCCTTTCACATACCAATAATCTTTGAAACTGAAATTATTTTTACATTCTGGATTAGGACATTCATTATTAAAATATAATAAATGATGATGAATAGGAATTATATAACCACATTTCTCACAACTTCTATAATTATAATAATTCGCATTACCATCGATATAAAAATTTAAAGTTTTATTTTTAATATGTTTTTGAACTTCTTCATAGGAAAGATCAATAGGAAATGACATTAATTTATATGAAAATGATCCATCATCATTTTCTTCTCCCTTCCCAACAAATTCATACCTTCCCTTGTCATAATTAATATTCATATTGATACATTTCCCATCAGTAGTTTCGACTCCTATAGGAAATCTTTCAGGGGGAACTGCAAATTTACTTAGGTTAATATTATATGAATTGGTTTCTCTCCAATCCAAATTCAATAAATCCGCTACAAATGGAACGGATAGCCAAAAATATCCGTGAAATCATGAAAAACCAAGAGATCATATTGCAGAGGGAAGATACATTGGAAAAAATGAAGGAAATGGTTATGAATCTTCATAAACTAGCGGAATCCAATGCATTATCCAAAGAACGGGAAAGCATAATTCAATTACTCGAAAATCATAATTCCTTATCTCTGCGACAGATTCAAGAAGAAACCAAA
>JABAHP010002789.1_pt4 | contig 11192 bp, 10 predicted proteins | sample 7062081 | NCBI WGS metagenome assembly JABAHP01 (sample SAMN14534357, study PRJNA622989) | marine sediment metagenome | biome: marine biome [ENVO:00000428]; feature: marine pelagic biome [ENVO:01000023]; material: deep marine sediment [ENVO:00002113] | place: India: Gulf of Kutch | collected... | reverse complement strand
TTGCCGGTGGACACAAGCCAGACCTTCGAGATCTGCATCGCTGGCCCGTCCCATCCGAGCGGCGACTGCCAGACGATCGGCTACGACGGCGGCATCCTCACCTGGAGCGACCTCATTCCCGGCGACTACACCATCACCGAGACCCTGGATAGCGCTTGGACCGTGGAGGTCATCGGCTCGCCAGCCACGGTGCCCGACGACGGCGGCAGCGCCAGCGCGAGCGTCACCAACACCCACGTGCTGGGCAGCCTGGAGGTGACGAAGACGGTCGACTGGAACGGCATCACGCCTGATCCCAGCCAGACCTTCACCATTTGCGTCGCAGGCCCCTCATACCTCAGCGGTGACTGCCAGATGATCGGCTACGACGGCGGTGTTCTCTCCTGGGATGAACTCTTCCCCGGAGTTTACACCGTGACCGAGACTGCCCCGGGCAGCGTGTGGGCCGTGACGATCGCCGGCTCACCGGTCACCGTCCTGGCAGACGGTAGCACTTCCACCGCTTCGGTCACCAACGCCCGCAAGCTGGGCGGCCTGGATGTGACGAAGACGGTGGACTGGAACGGCGTCGCGCCTGATCCGAGCCAGACCTTCACCATCTGCATCGAGGGGCCGTCCTACCCGATTGGCGACGGCTGCCAGACGATCGGCTACACCGGCGGCACCCTCTCCTGGAATGACCTCATCCCCGGCGACTACACCGTCACCGAGACCGGCCCCGACAACGTGTGGAGCGTGACCGTCACCGGCTCACCGGCCACCGTTCCCGACGATGGGGGCAGCGCCAGCGCCGGGGTCACCAACACCCGCAAGGTGGGCAGCCTGGAGGTCGTCAAGACGGTGAACTGGAACGGCGTCACGCCCGACGAAAGCCAGGAGTTCGAGATCTGCATCGAGGGCCTGTCCTACCCGGACGGCGACTGCCAGACGGTCGGCTACGAGGGCGGCGCCCTCTCCTGGGGCGACCTCGCCCCCGGCGTCTACACCGTCACCGAGACCAGCCCCGGCAGCGCGTGGGCCGTGACGATCACCGGCTCACCGGCGGAGGTGACCGCGAACAGCGGCAGCGCCGGCGTCCAGGTCACCAACACCCGCAAACTGGGCCGCCTCAGCGTGACAAAGACGGTGGACTGGAACGATTTCAAGACTGACAAGGATCAGACGTTCACCATCTGCATCATGGGGCCATCCCATCCGAGCGGCGACTGCCAGACGGTCGGCTACACCGGCGGCATCCTCTCCTGGGCTGATCTGGTCCCGGGCGACTACACCGTCACCGAGACGACCCCCAGCGGCCCGTGGGACGTGACCGTCACTGGCTCGCCAGCCACCGTCCCCGAGGACGGTGGTAGCGCCAGCGCCAGCGTCCTGAACTTCAACAGGGGTGGCCCGATCTACCTGCCTCTCTTTCTGAACAGCTACGTCGCTGCCCCCGACCTGGTGGTGGAGCAAATTGTGGTCACCAGCGACAGTGCGCAGGTCGTCATCAAGAACCAGGGCAACGCACCCGCGCCATCCAGCAGTCCGTTCTGGATCGACCTGTACGTCGATCCCGACCCCGTCCCGACGGGCGTCAACCAGACCTGGGACAATCTCTGTGACCAGGGCATCGTCTGGGGTATAGACGGCGGGGGCGCTCTGCCACTGGAGCCAGGGGAAGCGCTCACCCTGACCCTAGGCGACGCTCACTACTGGCCGTCTCTCAGCAACTTCCCTGGATCGCTCCCCGCTGGCACCCCGATCTACGTTCAGGTGGACTCGGCCAACATACACACCACCTACGGCGCGGTCTTGGAGAGCCACGAGATCTATGGCGGGGCGTACAACAACATCGGTGGCCCGGTGCTTTCGAGGTCGAGCGCCGTGGGGGCGGGATTGTCGGCGGAGCCTCCCACCATAGATCACCGTCGGCCCGCGTCAACCCGTCGCCTGCCGCGCAGGCCGTAGTNNCGCCCGGCTGCTCCTCGGAGTAGCCGGGCGATTTGGTTTCAGCGGAGGGGCGACGCGGTGGCGCCGGTCGGCCTGGTCGTCTGTCAGCCGTTCGACGTGGCTCCCCGCACCCGCTCGGCGGCCTCAAAGCCCGCCGCCAGCGCTCTCAGATTCATGTCCGCCGTCCCTCGTGGGGCTCGGTCGCGTACCGCTGTCTCCAACGCCTCCCGCGACACGATGCCGGTCAGCCCCACCATCACCCCGAGGCCGACGACGTTCGCGACGATCGCCCGCCCTGTCACGTCGCGCGCCAGCGTGGTCAGCTCCGCGTGCACTGCCTGCGTCGTCGGGGCGCGGGTGACGTGATCGGCGTCCAGAATCAACAGCCCGTCGCTGCGCATCTGCCTGCCGTAGCAGTCGCACGCCTCCTGGCTCATGCAGAGCGTGATGTCAGCCTTGATCACTTTGGGGTAGTGGATGCTCCCATCGGAGATCACTACCTCCGATCGACTGGCCCCGCCCCGCGCCTCCGGCCCATACGACTGGGTCTGGACGACGTTCTTGCCGTCCCGAACAGCCGCTTCGGCCAGCAGGATGCCGGCCAGGATGGCGCCCTGTCCGCCGGTGCCTCCTATGCGCACCTCGTACCGCCTCGCCATCAGGCCGCCTCCCGCTGCGCACGCTCGATGATCTGATCGTAGAGCTGCGTGTACTCTGGGATGTCCCGGTCAACGAAGACGCCGCGCACGACTTTTCCGCGCGTTTCCTCCTCGCTCATCCCCTCCGCTCGCCTTAGCGTGATGCTGTCTTGCTTGAGGCGACGCATCATGTCGGGCGCGCTGCCCCAACGGTTCATCCGCCCGATCGTCGTGTGACAGTAGCTCATCGCCTCAACCACCGCGAACCCCTCCTTGGTGATCGCCCGGGCGATCTGTTTCTCCAGCTCCTGCACGTGATACACGGTGCTGCGGGCGACGAAGGCCGCTCCAGCCGTCACCGCCAGCTCGGCGATGGGGAAGGGCTGCTCGATGTGACCGTAGGGAGCGGTTGCTGTCTGCACGCCGGTGGGCGTGGTGGGCGAGTACTGGCCGCCCGTCATCCCGTAGGTCGCGTTGTTGACCACGATGGCGGTCAGCTCGATGTTCCGCCGGGCAGCGTGGATGAAGTGGTTGCCGCCGATCGCCAGTGCATCCCCGTCCCCCATCACCACGATGACCTTCATCTGCGGCTGCACCATCTTCAGTCCGGTGGCGAAGGCCAGCGCTCGCCCGTGGGTGGTGTGCATGGTGTTGAAGTCCACGTAGACCGGCATCCGCCCGGTACAGCCGATGCCCGAGAGCAGCGCCACGTCGTTCTTCTCCAATTGTAACCCGTCCACGGCTCGCACGATGGCTCCCAGAACGATGCCGATACCGCAGCCGGCGCACCAGACGTTGGGGAATTTCTTGCTGTGCCGCAGGTAGCGCTCGTGCATCCGTGACGCGCGTTGTTGTCTGATCATCTTTCCCATTTTTCAATCCCGCTCCTCAATTGCGGCCAGTATCTCGGCCGGCTGGATCATCTCGCCGTCGGCCCGGTTGACGCGCCGCACTTTGTGCCGCCCCACCACCCGCTCTACCTCTAGCGCCAGTTGGCCCAGGTTCATCTCCGGCACCACGACCCGATGCAGCCGTTCAGCGGCGTGTTCCACGACCTCCTCGGCGAAGGGCCAGATGGTCTTAAGCTTGAGGAAGCCGACCTTCCGCCCCCGCTCCCGGGCCAGTTCGACGCCGTAGCGGGCTGAGCGGGCCGTTACGCCGTAGGCGATGACCAGCGTCTCGGCGTCCTCAATGCCATCCTGGTCGTAGAGCAGGATGTCCGAGAGACTGCGATCGATCTTGCGAAAGATGCGCTCGAGCCAGGGCTGGATCTCGTCCAGCCGGTTGGTGGGGTACCCCCGCTCGTCGTGGTGCAGACCGGTGATGTGATAGCGGTAGCCCTCGCCAAAGGGCACCAGCGGTGGCACGTCGACCGGGAAGTTTTCGTAGGGCTTGTACCATTCCGGCGGCACCGTTGTGTCTGGCCGCGCCACCTGTTCGATGGCCTCCAGATCGGGGAGCGTGACACGCTCCCGCATGTGGCCGATTACTTCATCCATCAGCAGGATCACCGGCGTGCGGTACCGTTCGGCGAAGTTGAAAGACTGCACCGTCAGGTCGAAGGCCTCGCGGACCGACGAGGGGGAGAGGGCGATGATGGGGTGGTCGCCGTGGGTGCCCCAGCGGGCCTGCATCACGTCCCCTTGAGCTGGGCTGGTGGGCCGACCGGTGGAGGGCCCCAGCCGCTGCACGTTCACGATCACACAGGGAATCTCCGCCATCGCTGCGTAGCCGATGTTCTCCTGCATCAGGCTGAAGCCGGGGCCTGACGTGGCGGTCATTGCCTTCGCCCCGCCCACAGCCGCGCCGATGATGGCGGCCATGGAGCCAATCTCGTCCTCCATCTGGATGAACTTGCCCCCCACCTGGGGCAGCCGCTGAGCCATGATCTCGGCGATCTCCGTGGCCGGTGTGATGGGATAGCCGCCGAAAAAGCGACAGCCTGCCGCGATGGCGCCCTCGGCGCAAGCCTGGTCGCCTTGCATCAGTCTGGCCGTCGTCTGCGCGGTCATTGTGCTTCCTCCTCTGGTTCGATGTCCGCCACGAAGATGGCGAAGTCCGGGCAATGCAGCTCACACCAGCGGCAGGCGGTACACTTTTCCGGATGGGCGACGACGATCCGCCCATTCGGTCCCTGCTCCAGCACGCCGACCGGACAGAACTCGACGCACAGCCCACAGTCCTTGCACCAGTTTGGGAAGAGGGTCACGTGACCGCGCGGCTGCCGACGTTTCGGTCTGGCCCGCTCTTCGTTTTTCACAGCATCGACGATGGGTTCTTTAGCCATATTTTGATCTGACCTCGTTTCGAAATCCTGCGGGCGCAATTATCGCACGAAATGTGGCTTTGGGCCAGTCTAGGCCGTTGAAGCCGGGCAGGTTCCGGTCGGCCGGTGCTCTCGGCGGTGGATATGCACGGGATGTGGGTGCCCCTGGCTTTGACAGGAAAGCCGAAATTGTTTACAATGGTTGTGATGAGGGTAGGTGACGAGATCCAAGAGCGGGAGAATGATGTCTATGCACTGTTGGGGCCATCGATCGAATGGCTGATCTGCTCGACGGCTTGATTGTCAAAGCGCAGAGCGGATTTTTCACCGTCCACACCGACGACGGTGATTTTGTGTGTCAGGTGCGGGGGCGGCTCAAGCAGGAGTGGCGTGACACCGATCTGGTCGCTGTCGGTGACCGGGTGCGCATCAGCCTGGCCGAGGACGGCAGCGGGATGATCGAAGAGATCGCCGAGCGGGAGCGGGCGTTGGCGCGGCTGGCCCCACCACCCCGTGGACGGGGCTCCCGTCGCTGGAGCCGCGATGGCTACCTGGCCGAGCGGGAGCAGGTCATCGTCGCCAACCCGGATCAGGCAGTCTTTGTGTTCTCCTGCGCGGAACCCGCCCCGAGCCTGCGCATGCTCGACCGGTTGCTGGTGGGGGCCGAGATTCGGCACATCCCTGTGGTTGTTTGTGCCAACAAGGTCGATCTGGTGGGGCAGCGGGAGGCAGGGGCGCTTTTCGGTGTGTATCAGGAGATTGGCTATCCGGTGCTTTACACCAGCGCCGTCACCGGTGAGGGAGTGAGCGGATTGCGCGATGCACTGCAGGGAAAGATCTCGGCGCTCGTGGGGCCATCTGGCGTGGGCAAGACCAGCTTGCTCAACGCGATGCAGCCTGAACTGGGGCTGCGGGTGCGGGAGGTGAGCCAGGCTACCAGCAAGGGCCGCCACACCACGGTCGTGCCCCAGCTCGTGCCACTGGACGTGGGCGGCTGGGTGGCCGACACCCCCGGCATCCGTGCCCTGGCTCTCTTCGACGTCGACCCAGAAGAGCTAGATGCCTACTTCCCAGACATCGCTCCGCTGGTGGCTCACTGCCGGTTCTCCGACTGCACGCACGCCGTGGAACCGGGCTGCGCGGTAATCCAGGCGGTAGAGGAAGGGCGGGTGAGCCAACATCGGTACGAGAGCTACGTGCGGCTGCGGGCGGAGCACCAGAAGCTGGCGGATATGTACTGGTGGGGGATCCAGTAGGGAGATCCTCTGTTCCAGTTCCTCAGTTCCTCCACGCACTTGACAGACTGGGTCAACCGTAGTAAAATCTGGCGTCGTTAGAGGACTAACTTCTAAACGCGGTTGTGCGGCTGCTCTTTCTGGGTCAAGTCTCGACGACCGCAACGAGGAACGCATGCAGACAGTACCGATCAAATGGCATAGTCGTACCGTTCAAGAGGTGGCTGAGACGCTGGGTACAGATCCGTCGACCGGGCTTGCGGCGACCGAGGTCGATGCCCGCCTGGCCCAATATGGGTCCAACGAGCTGGCTGAGCGGCCCCGGCCTGGTTTCTGGCAGCTGCTGCTGGTCCAGTTCAACAGCTTCCTCGTGATCATCCTGATTGCCGCCGCTGCTATCTCTCTCCTGCTGGGGGAGACGGTAGAGGCCGGTGCGATCATGGCCATCGTCGTCCTGAACGCTGTGCTCGGTGTGGTCCAAGAGAGCAAGGCAGAGGAGGCGCTGGCGGCACTGCAGAAAATGGCTGCTCCCGAAGCCCACGTCTTGCGAGGCGGTCACCGGGTCACAGTCCCCAGCCGCGACCTGGTGCCTGGGGACATCGTGTTCCTCGAAGCAGGCAACTACGTTCCCGCCGATCTGCGTCTCATCGAGAGCGTCAACCTCAAGATTGACGAGGCATCGCTCACCGGCGAATCGGTGCCGGTGGAGAAAGTAGCCCATGCGAGGTTGTCCGAGGACGTGCCGCTGGGCGACCGGGTCAACAGTGCCTTCATGGGCACTACCGTCACCTACGGGCGAGGGGCAGGGGTCATCGTCGCCACCGGTATGCAGACGCAGATCGGCCTGATCGCCGAGATGATCCAGTCCTACGAGGAGGAGCCGACTCCCCTGCAGCGCCGCCTGGATCAGCTGGGTCGTTGGCTGGGCTGGGGCGCGCTGGCCATCTGTGGCATCGTCTTCATCGAGGCGATCATTCAGGATACCGACGTCTCTATCATTGCCGCCCAGGGGCTGTCTCCCTACCTGGCGCAGACCCGGCAGGAGATCGTGGACCTGTTCATCGTCGCGGTCAGCCTGGCGATCGCGGCCGTCCCGGAGGGGCTGCCCGCCGTCGTCACCATCAATCTAGCGCTCGGGATGCGCGAGATGATACGCCGTCACGCGCTCATCCGCCGCCTGCCAGCCGTCGAGACGCTCGGCAGTGCCACGATCATCGGCTCCGACAAGACCGGCACGCTGACCCAGAACGAGATGATGGCCGTGCGGCTCTACGTGGCCGACCTGCGGTTGGACGTGAGTGGCGAGGGGTATCAGCCCAAGGGCGAGTTCACGCACTACGGCAACCCTGCTGACCCGCACGATGACGCCGAGATGATGGCCTTGCTCACCGGGAGCCTGCTTTGCTCGGATGCCCGGCTGGAGGTGCTTGAATCCGATGATGGAGATGAGCGCTACCGCATCGTGGGGGACCCGACAGAAGGTGCCATGGTGGTGGCAGCGGCCAAGGCTGGCCTGTGGCGCGATGAGGTCGAAAGGCGGTTGCCGCGTGTGGCCGAGGTGCCTTTTGACAGCGATCGCAAGCGGATGAGCACCATCCACCCCCTGGACGCGCAGGGGCAGCATGGTTATGACGGCTTCGAGTACGTGGCCTACGTCAAAGGCGCGCCCGACGTCATGCTGCCGCTCTGCAATACGATCCTGGAGGAGGGCGCTGAGGTGCCGCTCACGGAGGCTCGCCGCTGTCACGTCGACAATGTCATCCGTGATCTGGGGAGCGGTGGGCTGCGTGTACTCGCCGTTGCCTACCGTCACCTGGCGCGGATCCCCGATGAGTTGACCGCCGACGAAGTTGAGAAGGACCTGGTATTGATCGGGCTGGTGGCGATGATAGACCCGGCCCGGCCGGAGGTTGGGCCGGCGGTCGAGCGGGCGCGAAAGGCGGGCATCCGCACTGTGATGATCACCGGCGACTATCCCGATACTGCGCGCGCCGTCGCGGATGAGATCGGCCTGCTTCGGCCCGGCGGCGAGGTGCTCACCGGGGCGGAGTTGAACGAGATCTCCGACGGGCAACTGGCGGAGCGCATAGAGAATGTGGACGTATTTGCCCGCGTCTCGCCCCGGCATAAGGTGCGCATCGTCGAAGCGCTCAGGGCGCAAGATCACGTGGTGGCCATGACCGGCGACGGCGTCAACGACGCCCCGGCCCTCAAGCGCGCCTCTATCGGCGTGGCGATGGGCATCACTGGCACCGACGTGTCCAAGGAGACGGCGGACATGGTGCTCACCGACGACAATTACGCCTCCATTGTGTCGGCCGTGGAGCAGGGGCGCGTCATCTACTCCAATATCCGCAAGTTTGTGTTCTACTTGATCTCCTGCAACGTGGCCGAGATCATGGTCATTTTCCTGGCCACCTTGGCCGGTTCACCGCCGCCTCTGACCGCCATTCAGTTGCTGTGGCTCAACTTGCTCACCGATGGCGCGCCGGCGCTGGCACTGGGGATGGAGAAGGGCGACCCGGACATCATGGAGCGGCCACCGCGCCCTGTGCGCGAGCCGATCGTCAACCGCCTGATGGTCACTGGCATCGTCGTGCAGACCATCGCCATCACCGCCGTTGTGCTAACCGCCTACTACATGGGCTGGATCTGGGACCCGTCCAACCTGGCGTTGGCCCGGACGATGGCTTTCGTCACGCTCTCGGCCTCCGAACTGGTGCGGGCCTATACCGCCCGCTCAGAACGCGCCTCCCTGTTCCGGCTGGGTGTCTTCAGCAATAGAGTCATGCAGTACGCGGTGCTGGTGTCCGTCGTGCTGTTGCTCAGTGCGGTCTACGTTCCCTTCCTGCAGCCCGTGTTTGACACCGTGCCGCTGGGGGCACGGGAATGGACGCTCGTCCTGCCCCTGCTGTTGGTACCGGGCGTGGTCGCCGAGATCACCAAGGCGATCGTGCGGCTGCGCGCCCGACCGCGCGAAGCCCAGGCCACGCTGTAGAGACCCTCTGGCTCGTCGGGCTGGGGTGCTGCTCATTCAACGTCCGACCATAGAGGATCAGAATCTATGCGATTTGTGATGCCCATCATGTGACTTGCAATTTTGTCATATCTCCTGTAAAATACACGTAGTGTAGTTCAATCGATCAGACATTGACGCTTGTGTAGCGGTATGTAGATAGATTAGGAGGTGTGAAGATGTTTCGAGAGAGAATACAGGCCAAGTATGGCGAGCTGACCCCCAGTTTCCGCAAGCTTGCCGACTTCATCCTGCAGAAGCAACTGGATGCTGCTTTCATGACCGCCACAGAGTTGGCCCACCATCTGGGTGTGGATGCGGCCACCGTCGTTCGCTTCGCTCAGTATCTCGGCTATTCGGGTTTTCGGGAGTTGATCAAGGAGGTACAGCGGATCGTCAAGGCAGAACTGACGGCTTCTTACAGTCCTTCGCTGGATGCCCCGGATGATGCTGGGCTGTTCCGTAACCTACTGGAGAACGAGCGACACAACCTGGCGCTGGCGCAGTCCCGGCTGACGGAGCAGGCCAACGGCGTGATCCCGACACTCCTGAACGCCCAGCGCATCTGGGTTATGGGACAGGGCCGTTGTGCCCCCCTGGCCGACCTCTGTGCCTCCGCTCTGAGGGACATTGGCCTGCCGGCTGTGGCTATCGCGCCTGACCCGCTGGAGGCTGCAGAGAACCTCAAAGGGGTTGGCGCTGATGATCTGGTGATGGGCTTCTCGCTCACCGGGATGGACCTGACCGTGGCCGATGCCGTTCGCTTCGCCCGGCAGCGTGGGGCGAAGACCCTCGTGGTCAGCGCTTCTGAGATCACGGCGCCGGCGCTCGTGGCTGAGACGACCATCATCTGCCCGGGGCCCACGCAGACGCACGTGCCCTCCTTCACCGGGTTGGCCGCCATGATCGTCGTGCTCGTCGCGGCCTTCGCAGCGCGCTATCCCGACGAAGCGGCGGCGATGACGGCAGACCTCAAGCAGAGTTTCCGCGAATTGCTGGCGCTTCAGGCCGACAGTTCGTCGGAGGTGAATGTAGAGGAGTTGTGGCGTCAATTCTGACGCCGTGTAGCCCACTCCCGCAGCACTGTCGCTGCCGTTCGGGGCTCAGTCCAGGGCCCGGGTGGCGGAGTCTGTCGCTGCGTGGGACTGCGGAGACTTGTATGGGATGTCACGTACAGAGGCCCGGCCAGATCAGCCGGGCCTCTGATGCTTGATGTTCGGCATCTGATCGGGGCGTTCGGTGGGAGTAGAAAAGGTCACAGTCTGCTGTCTTCAACGAAGGGAGGAGCGAAAATGCTGAAAGAGTTCAGGGAGTTCGCGCTGCGCGGGAACGTGCTCGACATGGCCATTGGGATCATCATCGGTGCGGCTTTTGGCAAGATCATCACCTCGTTTGTCAACGACATCCTGATGCCGCCGATCGGATTGCTTCTCGGCAGCGTGGATTTTTCCAACCTGTTCGTCAGTCTGTCCGGACAGCCCTACGCCACACTGGCAGAGGCGCAGGCTGCGGGCGCGGCCACGATCAACTACGGTCTGTTCATCAATACGGTTCTGGATTTCGTCATCGTGGCCTTTGTCGTCTTCCTGTTCGTCCGCCAGGTCAACCACATGCGGCGGGAGGAGGAAGCCCCGCCGGCCGAACCGACCAAGGAATGTCCCTACTGCCTGTCTGTCGTTCCCCTCAAGGCCACCCGGTGTCCACACTGCACGTCTGAGCTGGGGGCAGTGTAGCGTCCACCAGGTAACCCGAGCCGTCGCTGTAGTTGGGGCATCCCGTGGGAGGCGCTATGACCAGAGACCACGTCCTGGCCATCGACTGCGGTACGCAATCGGTGCGTGCGCTCATTTTCAACCTGCGCGGGAACCTGGTCCACAAGGTCCGCGTGCCGATCAAGCCGTATGTCTCCGCAAAGCCCGGCTGGGCCGAGCAAAACCCCACGGTCTTCTGGGAGAACCTCTGTACCGCCTGCCAGCAACTCTGGCGGGAGAGCCCCGTCCCCCGAGAGGCGCTGTCCGGGGTGGCCCTCACGGCCCAGCGGTCGACGGTGGTCAACGTGGACGAGCGGGGCGAGCCGCTGCGCCCGGCCATCGTGTGGCTGGACCAGC
>JABAHP010001036.1_pt12 | contig 11200 bp, 10 predicted proteins | sample 7062081 | NCBI WGS metagenome assembly JABAHP01 (sample SAMN14534357, study PRJNA622989) | marine sediment metagenome | biome: marine biome [ENVO:00000428]; feature: marine pelagic biome [ENVO:01000023]; material: deep marine sediment [ENVO:00002113] | place: India: Gulf of Kutch | collected... | reverse complement strand
ATTATTCATTGCTAAATCGGCGAGCCTATGGGTTAAAGGATTCCATAGATAAACCTCTCCTTGAAGAGGATCCGGTGATGCCTCTCCTTCCTTTATTAAAGTCTGTACTTTTCCATCAGACGTATAAGAGAATGCATCTACGTAGTCGGGGTAGAGGGTCTCGGTGCTTACATGAGTGATGAAAGTTACCTCAGCACTGAAGTTGTCTGTTCTTTCTCCAAGGGGTACTTTATTATCGCATACTGCAGCTGGGACAAAATCTTGTTCACTGCTTATCATAAGACTTGTTTCACGGCTTTTTGGAGCGTTGTCCCCGTTTCCAATTACCCGATGGATTTGGTTTAATTTGGGTCCAGACCAAATATAGAGGTGGCGGTTCCAGTCCTGGTCCATTACAACCGCAGAAATTTGGTCAAGGTTATTTAATCCAACAAAATTGTCAATATACATCACTTCAATATTTTCCTCGCCTGGTATCCATGATTCTCGCCAGGAAATGTGCTCAAGCGGTAAAATCTGTCCCTGGCTTATTGTTTGAGAAACTGAACCATGAAGATAGAAAAGGAGTATGGTGGAATTTATTTTCTCATTATAGCCGTTTAGTAGCCAACATGGATATGCCACTGTTCCCCTGTCATTAATTTGGATGTCTCCCCAGTAAGAGCCTAAGTAGTCTCCCCAAGGTAGCTCGTATCGATGCATTGAGTGAATAGATTTCGCAATAATATACTTGTAGAAAGAATTGCCCTGAGGGTTTTTTATGTATAACCCATATTCATAATCGAATAAATTCTCTGTATCCTCTTCATCGTACCTAACTGTAGCATCTAGAATTATTACTTCGTTATTATTAACGTCGAATGAATTGAAGGAAGCCCATTTCCCATCAAATTTTTTTCCTGCGATGATTTCTTTGAATACTTCCTCTTCGGATGTGGTGATAGTGATAATACTTCCCTGAGTATATCTGAATAATCCGAATTCTTTTTGGTCGTCTTCATATTCATAAGCCGCGTTAAAGTAAATATCTCCATTATCCAAAAGTGTTGGTTTACCCATGAGGTAATACTTTGTTTGTAAACCAAGGGGAGTAGAGTCACCAGTCTCCGCAATTTTCAAAATTTCACGATCTTGAGAAGTACCTTGTTTTTTCGGGGAGAGATATATCCCTTGCCAGTAATTTAAGCCATCAAAGATCCACCCTTTAAAAACTACATCACCACGTGTGTTAATGGATATATCAGTAAAACATTCGTCTAAACCGTCATGGGTTAAAAAGGTCATGGATTCAGGGTAGGTTTTCATGTTCTCATAGGCTATCAGTTCTAAAAAAGAAATATCACTATTGCATTGAGCTACGGGGGGTGTAGGACTAGTAATATTTACGACTAATAAGCTGAAGAAAACTATCAGACCTATGATTCTATTTTTATCCATGTCCATATCATTTATGGCTAAGATTTGAACCAAGTTTTACCTGTACGTGAGCCGATTAGTATAATGGTTAAAGCCAATATTATCAAATGAAGGATATTAGTTACATTCGGATTCAATATTATGCCTCCGACCGGCTCAGGTTCTTCAAGGCTTATAGCTATTCTGTAGACTCGCAGTGTTTCGCGTGAGCTTGAGCTCCCTACTGCAACGACTCCTCCGTTGTTTGACATTGATATTATGTCGCTGAAGTCTATCTCGAATTCTCCTAGGCTGTCCCCATCGGAGGTATGGATGTAAGTCCACCACTGGTGCCCGGTGTATCTTTCAGCCACGGCAACGATGATGTTGCCGTCCTCGCTGATGGCTATATCAGGTATATACTCCCCAGAGTGACGAGTCCAGTCTTCTGGAGGGTCTCCGTTTTCAAGTCCTCTTGCTCCGTCCCAGTAGTGGATCCCGCAAGGTAGAATTGCAGTTCCAGTACCAGTCACCACTTTTTCACCATCCGAGCTCATGTCAACGCAGGCGAAGCCAACATTCCTGGTCCAATTTGCGTCTGGAGAGGTTGTTAGGTTTGAGGCGTTACTCCAGTAGTGCAGGGTGGATGCTTGCTGGGATACCGCTGAAACACTGTATCCGTCATCTGAGATCGCGATATCCACTATCGTGTGAGCTAAGTCGTGGTTCTCCCACTTCTTGTGGGGGGGCTCTGCCATGGCATCGAAAAAGGCGGTGAATGGAGGGGATGGCCCTCCTCCTACGGCTATGTATCTTCCGTCAGGTGTCATGTCCAATGCTAAGACGTTTGCGGATACCCATTCCTTCCAGTCGGAGTCAACCTCTGTTCCTGATTTTAACGTGCAGTTTTCGAAGTAGTACACGTTTTCGCCTGTGCCACCAACCACTACATATTCCCCGTCCTGGGATATGTCGATGGTTCTGCGGTCAACTCCGTTATCAGCTCTGTCCCAGAAGCTTATGCTGGACCATGTGAAGTTATTAGAGGCAGATGGGCCTCCAGCCCGGTTCCTGCAATTGGCAAAGTAAAACAGCGCCCCCTCGCGTTGTTCGCTTATGGTGTTATTTCCCACTATTACATGTTCTCCTTCACTGGAAATGGCGACAGACAGGTAGTTTTCACCAGACCTGCAGGTGTACCACCACAGGGGGTTTCCGCTGCCAGTTGTGAAATAGTATAACCCCGTGTCGTTTACAACGGCAATGTACTTCCCATCACCGGATACTGCAATGTCGTTGACATCCATGGGGTTAGTCCAGAGTTCCTCAACATTGTATTCCTGGGCCAAGGAAGTTGATACACTAAAAACTGTGTTGAATAGAAGTATCCAGACGATCAAAAGAACGATTCTTCTCATAATTAAATAGCAGGAGAATTTGATAATAAAATTTGTTACGTATACGATAATTATGAGCTGTATTTCCTTTGATCTGTTCCGAATATTGAGTACTTCATTATATAGTATATTACTACTGTAACATATGGGATTCCAATTAGTATGCTTCTTATTGATGATTTTAATCCTAACCTTAAGTTACGTTTCCTTATCTGGTATATTAGGTAGCTTAGAAAATATATGATAAATAGTATAGATAGATAGTTATTTTTTATTAAGCCATATATGGATATCAATGTTATTGGCAGGTATCCCAGATAAATGATCAGCCTTTTATTATCATAAAAATATTTTATACCTCTTTTAATATTCCACTCATATTCGTTTATAAGCATCCTAGATTTTACTTTTTTTCTTAACCCTTTTAAACCATCTCTTATTGACATATCAATATGTATGTCACTGTAGCCCATAGATAAAATATCGATATCAAGAACTAGAATATTTGTAATCAAAGCAATTTTAAAGTTATTCATTATAGCTTTGAGAGCAAAATCACTATCTTCCGCTATTGTTAAATCAGGGTCAAATTTAATTTTCTTGAACAGTTTCCTCTTAATTAAAGTAGATCCCATACCAACATGAGTCATATAGTCAAATATAATATCATTATAACTAACTTTTTCTTTATAATATTCATCAATTATTTTATTAATTTCACTTACATTTCTTAAGTATACACTTTTACTATCACAACTTAATACATCTATTTCATTATTAATTGATATTTGGAACATCTGATCTAACAATTGTCTCTTAACTATCACATCACTATCCCAGAAAAAAAGATAAGCCCCCATCATATTTTCAATACATAAATTTCTTCCTTCAGGGATATTACATTCCCTAACTATAATCTTATAACCAAATAAACTCGACCCCTTAATGCACTCTTCAATAATCTGTACTGTATCATCTTTACTACCCCCATCAACTACAAGCAGGTATATTTTATCATGGGGATAACTTTGCCCTAGTATCGAGGTTATCACTTTCTCAATTATCCAAGCTCTATTTAACACAACCAGGCCAATTGTGATAAGAGGATAATCAATCATAATTGTTAGATTCATTAAAGACACACACGTTTTAAAGCTTTCATAAAATCTCAAGATAGGAGAATGCCTAAATAAACAAACAATACGCGCGTGTAAACGGAAAAACATGCCGATTGCCGGTTAATATTCATACAGACAAACTTTTTAGACCCTTAACAGCGCAAAGTTAACCGCACAATCTAGTGCAATTCATACGAGTATGAGAAAAATGAAGAGGAAAACTGCGCGCGCGCACAACGGCTGTAAGCATCTTCAAATGCGTTTCTATTAAATCAAAAACCTATCACTTTTTTTGATAAAAGTTTTCAGAACTTCACATTTAATAGCGATTACTGTTTCTTCTTCAAGAATATTATTTGATAAATATCGTGGTCTCCTCGGATGATAATTATGCACAGCATCTGGGGGCGATGCTCACCTCACTTTTTGAGAATTTCGGCGTTGATAAGCGAGACTCTTTGAGGATTATTGTTATGGATGGTGGGATCAACAGCAGTAACAAAAGAAAACTGAACAAAGTGGGTAAAAAATATTCGTCAGAGTTTGATTACGTAACTGTTACTGAGAAACCCTACGAAAAACTCTATCTGAGAGAAGGGTTTGGTACGGCTGCTTATTACAAGATTTCGATCCCAGAGATTGTTGAAGAGGATAAAGTAATCTACATCGACAGCGATGCCATAGTTTTAGATGACATTTCAGAACTCTGGGAGGTAGACGTATCAGACTACTATCTTGCTGCATGTGAAGATTACGTTGATTACTCCTATAAAACCTACAACATTGAAAAAGGGGACTATTTCAACGCCGGTGTCATGGTTATAAACAACAAGAAATGGAGAAGAAACAACGTACCGAAAAAAGTGAGAAGATGGTTAACAAAGTACGACCGATTAACAGAATCCCATGACCAAGACGCGTTTAACATAACATTCCATAAAAAGTGGCTTAAACTTCACCCAAAATGGAATCTCTGCAGTAAATATTTTTTCCAGACCAATAAAGTAAGAAAGATTAGAAAAGATATTGATAAGGTGCTGGCTGAACCGAGCATAGTTCATTTCAGCACTTGGTGCGGGTGCTCGAGGCCATGGCTGTACTGGAGTAAACACCCATACAAGAAGGAATACTACAGATACCTTCGGATGACCCCGTGGAAGGGTTTCACACCGGTCAACAAATCCAAAAAAACGTTAATAGGCTACTTTAGAAGGAGATTCATACCTAAGAACACGCGTAGGATCCTGGATGCTCTAGCATATCAAGTAGGGGCTGATAATTATGAACGCTTACTCAAACATATATGAGGCGTAAATTTATAAGCTAAACTGAAAACAATCCATAGAGTTTGCGGAAACATCTTATAACTGAAGTTTTGTTCTTTCATAGGTAATGGAAAAGCCGAGAATTTCCTTTATGGGCATGGGGTACGTAGGCTTAACGAGTGCAGCTGCCTTCGCTAAGCACGGTTTCAAAACTGTGTGCACCACCACCACTCAATCCAAAGCAGATGATCTTAACAATGGGAACGCTCCCTTCTATGAGCCTCACTTAGATGATCTTGTTTCAGAGGTTGTAGGGGATGGTTACTTGGTGGGAAGCACAAACAACATGGACGCAGTATCTAAATCCGATATAACATTCATCTGCGTGGGCACCCCATCCATGCCAGATGGTTCACCAGATCTTTCCCAGGTAAAGAATGTGTCCATTGATATTGGTAGAGGTTTGAAAGTTTCACAGGGTTATCATCTTGTAGTGGTTAAGAGCACAGTGCCCCCTGGTACAACAGAGGATCTGGTTCTTCCCACCGTAAAAGAGCATTCAGGCAAGCAGGTTGGACAGGATTTTGGGCTTTGCATGAGCCCAGAGTTCCTTCGGGAGGGAGAGGCTGTGCACGATAGTTTCAACCCTGACCGTATCGTTATTGGCGAATACGACACTAGAAGCGGAGATTACCTTAAGGAGGCTTATCTGGATTACGATTGCCCTAAAATGAGGTGTTATATAAAGTCTGCTGAGCTGATCAAATACGCCTCCAACTCCTTGCTGGCTACAAAGATTTCCTTCGCTAACGAGTTTTCCAGGATATGTGAAAAATTCAACGTGGATGTATATGAGGTTATGAAGGGTGCGGGTATGGATTTTCGCATTAACCCTCGGTTCCTTAACGCGGGGGTAGGCTTTGNNCAAAGACGTTAACGCGATAGTTTCGTTCGCATCCAAGAAAGGTGTTCAAACACCTCTTCTGGATTCAGTTCTATACACTAACGAGCTTCAACCAAAGCATTTTGTTGAGTTAATCAAAGAAAAAATCGGATCATTACATGGAAAGGTTGTTGCTTTCCTTGGTCTTTCCTTTAAACCTAATACCGAGGATATAAGGGAAACACGAGCCTTGCCCATAATTGAGATGCTGCATGGGGAAGGGGCAACAATAAATGCTTATGATCCGAAAGCGATTGACAACTTTAAGAAACTAACAAACCTGCCCATATGTTATTTCGAGGAATGGAGTGATGCCTTGAGAGGAGCAGATTTTATGGTTGTGCAGACTGATTGGGATGAATTCAAAGAAATAACTCCTCAAGAAATCAGTGAATTGCTTAAATCACCATTAGTTTTCGATGGTAGAAGGACATGGATTCCAGAAAAACTGATCTCCCAGAATGTAAAATATTTTGGAATAGGCTGGAAAAACACGTGAGAAGCTAAGACTATGGATCAAGTCGAGAAGAAAGGATGGATTCCTGAAAATCTTTATCATGAGATTAAGAAGTTACTACCGATACCATGTATAGACCTCTTAATCATCAATGAAGGTAAACTTCTCTTGATGCAGAGAAACAATCAACCGGGAAAAGATGAATGGTTCACCCCCGGTGGGAGAATCCTTAAGGGTGAAAGGCTTGAGGAAGCTGTGTATAGAATATTGGAGGAAGAGACAGGTTTAACGCCGATTTCAATAATGGAAAAAGGAGCCATGACGCATATATGGCCTATGATTCAAACGGTCACAGTCTTATATAGAGTTGAAGTCACTAATGATTTAGTAAGGATGAACGAGGAACATAGCCGCTATAAATGGGTATCTGAGGCATCAGAAGAACTGCACAAATATGTTAAAGAGATGATAGAAAGAGCAGAAATATTCTAAAAATTTTATACGCGCGCGAATAAATTTTCATTAATTAAAAAATTTATATTTTCAGAAGCTCGATACAATCTTAAAACTACTTCTTCGGTTGAAAGTTCTATGAAAACGATTACGCTACCAACTTACAACCGACCTGACTATTTAAAGAGGTTCCTTGGCTACCTAAAAGGCAACGATTTAGACGGTTATACCCTGTACTGCGGCATAGAAAAAGGGTGTCAGGAAGTCGTGGAGCTTTGCAGAGAAATTGATTTTGTTGACAAGAAGATTATCTTAAACAATAGAGTATTGGGTTTGAGGCGTAACTCACATAAGATATTGAATAAAGCATTCAATGACGGATCAGAGTTTAATGTACATTTAGAAGACGATCTTGCGTTATCCCCGGACTGTTTCAACCTAGCAAACTGGTACTATGAGAAATTCTTTGATAACAGGCACAAGTACTTCTCTTTTGGTTTATTCAACTACGAGAGTGACCCAGCTTACCCGAATCAATTAGTTGAGCATCCCAGATTTACAGGGTATGGGTGGTGCTGCTTCAAAGAAAACTGGTTCAACTGGTTTGACAAGTGGTGGTTTGATGACTTCTTATCAGTGAAGTGGTATAACCTTCTTGGGTGGGATTGGGCAATCCAGGGGGCGGTAAAAGAGTTTAACTTAAAAAATCTGATACCAAAGTTTTCAAGAACAAACCATCTTGGGGCCCACGGCACAAACATTAACCAAGAATTCCAGGATAAGACTTTTTCCTCTATTAAATGGAACCAGAATCAGAAAGTAAAGGATTTTCAGGTATTTAAAGGAGACATTGAAAAACTTCTTGGAGTCTATGAGATCCAAGCCAAACAAATTTGTACCAATATACATGGTGTTGAGCTATCTGAGGCTTCTATAGTCAACGCTGAAAAACAATTTAAAGGACCTCTGAACAACAAACTCTACTATAAAGTAACAGCTGAATGCTCAAAACCAAATGAATTCGTTCCAGATATTAGGAAATATGTAGAATTCGAGAAACAAGAAAAGAAATATTTGAAAATATTCTTAACAGAAAAATACTACAATACACGAGGAATAATAAAAAAAATTTTAAAATTTAGTTGAGGTCACACACGTAAATTTTGCATAAGACTAAACTGCACCATAATAAGCATATATACTCATGTGAGTCGGCTTTTCCGCACACAAGATTTTAAACTCAAAAATTCAAGTCTTTAGGGCAGGGTTAATTGTGATCAGAAAAACAGTGATTCCCGCTGCGGGTCTTGGGACCAGGTTATTACCAGCTACGAAGGAGGTTCCGAAGGAAATGCTGCCAATATTTGCACCAGATAACAAGGGTATAGTTTGCGTGAAACCTTTACTTCAAGCAGTTTTTGAACAGTTTTACAGTGTGGGAGTTCGGGAGTTCTGTTTCATAGTGGGAAGGGGCAAGGGCAACGTGTCCGACCACTTCACATCTGATAATAGGTACCTTAATGGTTTAGGTGCCAAGGAAATTGTTCAAGAAATAACAAATTTCTATGAGATGCTGAAATCCTCCTCAATAGTTTTCATTAGCCAACCCGAGCCCAAAGGTTTTGGTGATGCTGTTCTCAGGGCTGAGCCATACGTAAAGGAGCCCTTTCTTGTGCAGGCAGGGGACACCTTCATATTATCCAAGGGGAATCGTCATTTGAATAGATTAATAACTGAGCATGAAAAGCATGATGCTGAAGCAACGTTCTTCGTTAAGAGAGTGGAAACCCCCCAGTCCTTCGGGATAGTTGAAGGCGGGATAATTGGGGATAAAGTGTATGAAGTCACAAATATTGTGGAGAAACCCAGTAAACCAGCCTCTGATCTTGCTTCTACAGCGGTATATATCTTTACTCCTGAGATTTTTAGAGGCTTAAAGTCGAGTTCTCAGGGGTGGGGCGGGGAGCTGCAGCTTACTGATGGCATTCAAAAATTGGTAAGCTCAGGGCTTAAGGTGGTTGCCGTAGAACTTGAAAGTGATGAGGTTTGGCTTGACATAAGTAATCCATTATCTTACTGGCAGGCCCTTAAGACATCCTTTGAATTCTTTAAAAAAGATGTAGCCTGTTGAATGTAAATCCTTAAATTTTTATCAGAGGGCTCAAAAACTCAGCTCAATATAGGATACATGTTCATAGAAATCCCTTGTACCAGGTTATTGCTTTTCTCAAGCCTTCATCCAACCCAGTGTCTGGGGTGTATCCTAATTTATTCTGTGCTTTCGTTATGTCCGCGGTAAATTTCATAATCTCGCCTGTACGGTTCTCCTTGATTATTATTCTGCTACTGCTTTCCATCAGTCTGGTTATTTTCTCAGCGACGTCCAATAGTTTTTCGCCTTTTCCACTGGCAATATTGAACGTCTGGCCATTGGTTTGCTGGAGTTTTTCTATGATTTTCAGTACCCCTTTAACGGAGTCATCGATGTAAGTGAAGTCAAGGGTTTTCTCTCTCCCATAAACGATTAGGTCTTCGTTGTTGTGGGCTTGTCTTATCCATAGCGGGATCACTCTGTCGCTGTGATCGTACATACCGTAAACGTTTGAAAACCTTACAATAGCTGCGTTGATTCCGTACAGTTTATTGTAAGCCCAGGTTAAGGCTTCCCCCCATAGCTTTGAGGCGGCGTACTGGCTTTCGCACTCATTCAGCTTTACATCATCTTCATTGATTGCTCGTTGATAATCTATGTTACCGTAGACTTCCCTTGATGAAGCGAATATGTACCTATTGATATTGTGTTTTCTAACATATTCCATCACGTTTAATGTGGTCAAGGCGTTTTCCAGTGCAAGCTGAGGCTCCTCAACCAGGTTGTATACCCTTGCGTTGGCAGCCAGATGTATGGTTAGTTCAAACCCGCCCTCTAATTTTTCAAGTTCTGTTTTCTTTAATAAGTCAATTAGCTGGGTTTTCTCGTTTAAGGAACTATTCCACGGGTTTTTCTGTGAGTCAACACCAATTATATCGTGCCCTGTTTCCACCAGTTTTTCGTATAATCTTGTTCCGATCATTCCCGAAGATCCGGTTAACAGTATTCTCATCACATTTACTTCCTAGTTGTACTCCTCATAATTCATAAGGTCTCGTGCAGTATCCGTTATACAATAGGTTAATCTAACGTTTATTAATAATCATAGGTCTTTTTCACAAGGAGTATCCTTGGTGAATATTGCAACAATCGCCGATGATAATTATGCTCAACACCTGGGTACTATGCTAACCTCGCTTCTAGAAAATATGAAAGAAAAAAACTGTACATACACGAAGGCCTTCATCATAGATGGAGGAATGTCAGAGAAAAACATCGATAAAATGAATAAAATAGGAGAAAAATATGGTTTAGACTTTGACTACAAGAACATTCCTGATGAAATGTATGCAGGCTTAAGCTTGAGAAAGGGAATAAATTCCGCTATATACTATAAGGTGTCGATTCCAGAGTTAATCAAAGAGGATAAAGTACTGTACCTAGACAGTGATGCCATAGTATTGGATGACATAAGTGAACTCTGGGAAACAGATATTTCTGATTATTTTCTTGCTGCATGTGTGGATTATTGCAAGTTCGCTAAAAAAAAGTACAACATAGAAAAAGGAGAATACTTCAACGCCGGGGTCATGCTAATCAACAACAAGAAGTGGAGGAGAAGCAAAATACCCGAGAAACTAAGGAACTGGTTAACTAAACACCATCATTTAACAGACTCCCATGACCAAGACGCTTTTAACACAGCATTTCACAAAAAATGGCTTAAATTAAACTCAAGATGGAACATTATTAGCCCGTTTTTCTTTGGGGCACGCGAGCATGCACATAGAATTGGACTAACTAAAAAAGAAATGAGTGATATTCTCGCGAATCCTGCTTTAATTCATTTTACCACTTGTAGGGGTCTTTCAAGGCCATGGATTTACTGGAGTAGACACCCTTACAAAAATGAATATTATAAATATCTTCGAATGACCCCATGGAAAGGCTTCACCCCCACCGATAAATCCGTAATTACTCTCTTAAGATTCTTAAGGAGAAGGACTATCCCTCCAATAATTCGAAACCAACTTAGGAGAAACATCTAACTCTTCTTCATTATATTTTATTATTCATGTGT
>JABAHP010013137.1_pt1 | contig 11211 bp, 23 predicted proteins | sample 7062081 | NCBI WGS metagenome assembly JABAHP01 (sample SAMN14534357, study PRJNA622989) | marine sediment metagenome | biome: marine biome [ENVO:00000428]; feature: marine pelagic biome [ENVO:01000023]; material: deep marine sediment [ENVO:00002113] | place: India: Gulf of Kutch | collected... | reverse complement strand
GGGCTCGGGCTCGGTCGCCTTGTCGGCGTCGTCGCCATCGTCCGGCTCACTGCCGGTGCCGGTGCCATTGGTCACCGTCCGGATCGACCACGAATCGGCGCCGAGGTCATGGATGCTGCGCGCGACATCGTAGAAGTCGGCCAGGCCGGCGCGCGTTTCCTCGATCAAGTGCCGCGGCACGAACAGATCGCCCGCCTCGCCGTCGAGGCAACGCGTCACCCATTCGTAGGTGCCGCGCAGGTCAATGCCCTTGGCGGCGAGGTCAACGAGCGCCTCTCGATTGGCCGGGACTGGCACGGCTGAGAATTCCAACAGCTCCCATTTGAGAAAGTCGATGCCCGTTGGAAAGCTGCCATCCGGCGCGCGCTCCTCGCTCCATGCCCATTCCTCGGGCATGAAGCCGATCGAGACCGATTTCATGAAGCCGGCCTCGTATTGGCGATAGATCGATTGCGCAAAGCTGCCGCCCGGTGAGTCGAGCGGGTGTGCAAAGTCGCTGGGCATGAACTCCGCGACACTCTTAATCGTCTCGCCGTCGCGCCATGCCTTCACTGGCCGGGCGATCGGCGGCAGCCGTGCGTCGTGCGCCCAAAGCACAACGCCGGTTTCTGGAAACGTCGCCAGGTTCGTTGCACCCTTCGGGCTCACTGTGTCGTTGTCGCGGTCGACCGAACCCGTCGAGATCGTGAACTGCAACCGGCGATCGCCGTCGAGATCGTCGGCGGCTTTCTCGACATCGCACACGAGGCCTTTGTGCAAAATGCACTTGCCCGGGTCGTCGCCCTCGCGAATAGCTGTTTTGAACTCCGGTAGGGCGAGGCGTCGAGGATCCATAGGTCACCTATCAAGAGCGACTTATGGGCGCGTGTCGCTATGGCCTCGCCGGTATGATTGAGTTGTAAGGGGGGCGGGCCGGTTTTGTCAAGGGGACCGATTCAGATGGCCGCACCGGGGGCAGCGCCACGACCAAGGCCGCGTCAATTCGCCTCGCAGCATTTTGCCGCACCGGCCAGGGGGATGGTCTCGCACGCCGTCGCAACGTGGGTTTACGTCGCTTGTCGGCGTAGCTCCTCCAGCGCATCGCGCTCCTGCGCGCGAAAGCCCCGGCGGTATGCCTCCCTCGCGTTGTTTTCCCATGAGCGGCGCTCTGCGTCTTGCGCTTTCCACATTTGATCCTGTAGCTCGCGGCTCGGCGCGTCGGGTCCCTCGACGACCGGAGCCACGGCACACCGACAATTTATGTCCTGCCACGCGATCCCGAATTCGCCCGGATACGGCGCGCTGAACCCGTCGTCAAACTGAAACGGCGATCGGATGTCGGCGACCACGCCCCCGTATCCAAGCGAGTCGTGACGCTCGCCGTCGGGCGTCACGATCCAGCGCTTGACCTCGACGATCCCGGATTGCGAGTAGGCCTCGACGCTCGCGAACGACGACGATCGCACGACTTCGGTCCTGGCGATCGTTTGCGAACGCGCGCGATCCATCCAGTCAAACTGACCGCGCAACCGCGCAGCGAGATCCCGGAATCCCTCGCCGGCCTGCATGCCGTCGATCAGCTCGCCTCTAATGATTTCGCGAGTGAAGTTGTTGATGCCGACGATCCGCTCACCCGTCACCTGCGCCATGTGATCGAGCACAAAGGGGTTGAGCATATCGAAGGCGACATCCACATTCAGCTCGCCCAGCACACGATCGCCCCATTGTCGCAAATCGTCATTCCATACGGGCTCGACCTCCAATGCCAGCCGCTCTGGCCGTAGTGATTCGAGCACGAGAGCGATCCCTTGCGACGTGATCCCCTTNNCCCCTTGCGCGCCGGAGGCAGCGCCCGGACATTGCTCGACCCAGTCGCGTCGGCCTCCGGCGCCGGCACGTCGATCACGTTCATGGGTTGTAAGTGGATCGCGTCGCCCTCGCCGCGGTCCGGCCAGCCGGCGAGCGTGCGCCACTCGGCGCGCTCGAACATATACGGCGCCGCAACCATGACCTGGAGCATGAATTCCTGATCGGCCGGGACAGGGCTTTCATAGTCAAGGATCAGGCGCTCGTCATAGAGCGGGATAACCTCGGCCTGGAGCTGTTCCCGGAATGGCTCCAGCCGCGGCACGAGCACGCTCGTCGCCATGATATTTTCGCTCTCGTGGGCCGTCGCCCGGTTCGAGCTGGTCACGATCCCGAGCTGTTCGGGCGGTACGCCAAATACATTGATTATAGTATCGCGCTCATCCTTGCGCAGGTCGACCAGCTCCATATCGGTAAATTTCTGGGTCAGCTCCTTAACGTCGATCTTCGTGTTGTGCCACCATGAGCGATGGGCGCGGCCATAGCCCATGTGCTGATTTTCGAATCGTTGCTTTGCCTCTTTCAGGTTTTCCTTGCTCATGCCCTCGATCGAGATCAATAGCTCGGGCTTGGCCCGATTGCGGAAAAAGGTTTTGATGAACTGCGAGGCGTATTCGTCGGTCTCGATTTCGTCGGTCAGCGATTCGGCCGTGCCGGCGCCGCGGCCGTACGGGTCGGCGGGATTCGGGTCGCGAAACCATACGACCTCTTTTGCCGGTAGGGTAAAGCGCTTGCCCCCCACGTTGAGCTGATAAACGCCGTCGTCGCTCTCTGGCAGATCGGTCACCCAATGCGGCGGCAGTGGCCAAAATTCCGTTGGCGCTCCCATCGGATTTGTGCCGAGCGCCCAAAATGCCTCGCCCGGGATGTCGCGGTAGAGCTGGGTTAAGAGCCGGCCGGCGCTCCCGGTCATGAACGGATTGGCGTTGTTCAACATGAACAGGAACGGGTGCACTTCGATCTGTTGCAACTCGCCGGCTTGCTTCAGTCTGGCGATCGCCTCCTGGCGATCTTTGAAGCCGGCGAACTTCAGGCCGCCCGGGTCGCGCCATTTCCCCTCGCCGCCGATCGCGTAGAGCTGCCACGTGACCGCTGCGAACCGCTGCGCGATTTTCTTTGTCACGGCCTGGAGCCACGGGCTCACCCGGTACATTTGCACAAGCTCGGCCGTGCCGCGTCGCGCGGCCTGTTGCATGGTCGTCGTGTGGATCGCCTGCACGAGCCGCTCGTTGACATCCTTGCCGAGTAGCCAGCCGGCAATGCGGGTGCGTAGGCTCATGGTTCATCCTNNTGCGTTCTGGTCTACCTCTAGTGTCACCGATTCAGCGGCGAAGGTAATCCGAATTTCTTGGAAATTGACGCAATCCGCATCGAACTCAACACGGGTCACACCATGCAAGGGCTGGCCATTCATTTCGACGATGCCGCCGCGCAGGTTTGCGCCCTTTGTTTTGATAGCGAACCGCGGCAAGCTCATACCGGCTCCTCTGCGATCAGCTTTGCCATCGCCTTGCCGAACTTGTCGAGGTCAGCGAGGAGCCGCTTGTACCGACCCTCGGCATCTGACAGCGCCGCTTGTGCGTCGTTGATCCGCTTTTCCAGCTTTGCAACCTCGGTTGTGTCGATCTCGATCTTCACTGCTGTGGTTGTCGTTGTCATGGTATCAACTCCCATCCGAATAGAAACATGCGATAGGCCACCTTGGCGATGGCGCCGGCACAGGCGATCGACACAGCGAGCACGGCGAGCGATAGCAGCGCCCGCGCGATCGGGCGGCGCTTTGGTGTGACTATGACCTGCGCCGCGCCCGGCGGCCCGCCGCATGCGTCGCACACGAAGTCGCCGCACTTCTGACAGTGGACTTGTTCGCTCATTTCGTGACCCTGATCCGCTTGCGCTCGCGCAGCTTGCGCCGCAGCTCGGCCGCGTCCTTCGGGTTGCTGCGTTTCTTGATCTTGCGCTTGCGTTTCTTTTTCTTGGTCGTCATGCCGCTTTTCTCCAATTGCGAACGCCCGTCGCCGTGCGCCGCACGGTCGGGCGCGGCACGAGAAACCACACCGGCCCGCCGTCGGTTGCCGGCTCGCGGCCGTGCATGTCGGAGCAATAGAGCGTCGCCAGTCGTGACTCCTTGATCCTTTGCGCTCGCGCCGCTTGCTTGGCCTCGAAGTCGTCGGGCACCGGATAAGCGTCGGCCGCGTTGCTGGCAAAAGTGCCGACGTTATACGTGCCGACCCGGTACCCTGTGGTGTTGTCAATTGGCATCCAAACAATCACGACGACCTCGCAATCAGATCCCCAAAGGCGACTTGCACGGCGTCGGGCACTTGGATCGGCCCATAGGTGTCGGGCAAGCTGTCGCCGCCGTCGTCGATCACGAATTGATACGGTGACAGGTTGATCGTCTCGGTCTCCACGAGTTGGAACTGGATCCGTCCTTCGGCGTCGGTCGTGCCCGAGATCCGCCCGTCCGGCCCCGAGCGCTGGATGTGCGCGCCATGCGTGAAGCCAAAGAGCGCCTCGACGTAGATCTCGACACCTACGCGGTTCGTGCCGTCGATTAGCTGATCGAAGCCGTACACGACGCATTCGCGCGGCGCGTCCGGCTCGGCGACAACTAGGCAATAGCCAAATGTGCACGACGTGATCGTGGGTACGGCAATGCCGTCGGTTGAGCCCAAGAAAGCGACCGGCCGGACTTGCGTTCCGAGCGGCGACAGAGCCAGGGCCGACGCGTTGGTATTGATCGTCGCTGCGTCATTGGTTTGCGCATAGGTGCCATCGCTGTCGCTCCATGCCGCGCCATCCCACCATTTATCAGTACCGTTCACACGAAGCACCCATCTAACATCCGACGGCGACGGTTCCGACACGATCTCGGTAAACTCCTCGACTTCCGATGTTAGAATAGCGCCATCGGTTACGACGGTCGGAGCGGATCGCGTCACGAGGATCGGCGACTCGCCCTCCGTGTACGTGTAATCGGCCTCGTATAGTACCTCTGCGTGTAGCGTGAACTCCTCGATCGCGTGGTATGCCGTGTCGGCTGCTGTTCGGTTGCCGACCCTAAAGTAAATTATGCTATTGCTGCGAGTCCCTGTCCCTGTTTGCGTCGCGCCGACTTGTGTTCCATCGATAAAGAGGCGGGTCGCGCCATTGGCCAAATCCCAGCATAACGCAACTTCGTAGGTCTGACCGGCTACAGCAGAGAAGCCGCCCGGCACGTTATAGTTGACCACGAATTGACCGGACTGATTTTTGATGACAACGGTTAAGGCGCCGGTAAATTGGTGATAGACCATTATCTGATTCTTATCACTCGGCGTGCCGGCTATATTGAATAGAAAGTTATTAGTAGGCGGCGCTCCTGTGTAATTTGGAGTCCACAGCAATTTTACGGTTCCTACCTGCAACGCCTCGAACGCATTCGCCGCGGCATAGACCACAAATCGACCGGCCGCGCCTGCGCATTGCAACGCGCCTCCACTGACAGTCGCTCCGTTTTGCAAGCTGCCGGTTGCCGAATCGATCGCATAATCCGCATTGGCATTGCCCGGCGTCTCGTACAGCGCGCCCAGCGATAGGTTGTACGCCTTGAGCCGGGTTACGCCTCCGGCCGTCTCTACAAGATCGGTATCGTAGGTGAGATCGTTGGCGTCGGCATAGGAGAAAGTGGTTTCGACGGCGCAGGCCATGACCGCAAGTTAACCCGGTCACCCTTGGCTTGGCAAGTGCCACGACTCCCGGATAGCGCGACACGCCCACGAGCCCGGCGCCATCGCCTGGCACATGCGCGGCCGGTCGTCGTAGATCGTACACGTCGCCTCGCGGCCGACACGGCCGGTGAACGCGACGCACCGGCCCCGCACTTCGCGCATGGTGGCGCCCTCGGTCATGTGGAGCGGCACCTTGTCGCCAGGGAGCACAACAACTAGCTGACCGGCGCAACAGGCGCCGCATGTGCGGCAGTCAAACAAAAGCCGCCTCTACCGTAACCGCCGGCTCATGATAGCAGTAGACAACCCCATCACCCGCATCGGTCGAGCGCCCGATCCGTCGCCGGATTTCATCCTTGCTCTCGACCGTGATCACCTTGTCGCCCGAGACTGAGTAACGCGGCGCCGTGAGATCTTCGAATAGCCTCGGGTCGTCGATGTCGATCGGCGCCTCGCCGTTCCGTAGCGCCTCGCGGTACTCCCACCACATCTGGCTACGCAGGTTCTTGAACCGGTAAAAGGACCCCTCGCGCTCGACGGCCCGCGCGCCCGAGACGATCTCGACGATCTCGAATCCCTCGCGTTTGAGGTTGTCGGCGACGCCGGCCCCGAGCCCGACGACGTCGATCCGCACTTCGCCCGCGTCGATCGGGTGCTCGGGGTTTGTCATGCGGGCTTGCACGATGTCGGCCGTTCGATCGGTCGATAGGCCGGAGTAGTAATCGAGCTGCACCAGCGTAGGCCCCGAGCGCTCGGCCAAAACGGTGTCATCGTTCCCGAACCGCGCGACGTCGACGCCGAGCGCCGCCTTGCCGCGCGTCGGCTCCAGGTTCATGGCGGCGACGATCCACTCGTACTTGATGAGCTGATCCGGGTCGTCGGCTGCGTCCCATCTGCCCTCGACGAATCGGGCATAGTCGGCCGGCGGCAAGTTTTCCAGCGCCCTCACGTAGGCCGGCGGGTTGTGCGGGTTGTCCGTGATTTTCGCCGGGCAGTAGTAGTAGGGCGCGCGCAGAATGTCGGCGGCCCACGGGTCGTGAAAGCGACGCTTGATCCAATTCTTGCTTGGGTTGCACGTGAGAAGCACAAGGGGCGGCGGTTGGTTTGATCCCTCGCAGCGCCACGTGCCGGCGCGCTCGATCGCCTTGTTGAACGCGGCCTCGGTCAGCTCGTTTGCCTCCTCCAGCACAAAGCCGTTGACCTCAAGGCCGCGCCATCGGTTCAGCTCCGGATCATCTTTGAACGACTCGGCAAAGAACATAATCACGCTGCCATTGGCGCAGCGGGCGATCCAGTCGCTCTTGTTGATCTCGCCGACGAACGGCCTGGGCTTGTGCCGCTCAAAGCTCGGAACCGTGTTGCGCTTCAGCGTCGGCAAATCTTTTCGAACGATTGCCCAGCGAGAGCCCGGATAGACCTTGGCGAGCACGAACAGCAGAGCGAGCGCGGCGACCGTCTTGCCGCCACGGATCGCGCCGCCGAACAGCAGATAAAGAAACTCGCCGGACAATGCGGCCTTTGCGAATTCGGATTGCTTGGGGGTTAGTTCGAGGCGCATAGCTAACAGAACGCCTCGCCGATCATGTCGAGCTTGTTTAAACAGCCGGCCAGCATGTCGGCGAAGTCGTCGCCGGTCATCTCGTCGCCGTATTCGTCGACGACGGCCAGCAGGCAGCCACGCTCACGGCACGCGGTCAACACGTCGTGCGGCGCCTGTGCCCACGTGAACGTGCCGGCCGACAGTTTGCCAATGTGCCAACGTGGGTCGAGGTCGCAAGGCGTCGTTTCGATTTTCTCGCCGTTTGCCATCGTTTGTACTCGGTGCGGAATGTGCCAGTAGTAATTTGTGCTCATGGCTCACCTGAAATACGACCGAGGCACCGATCGCCAACCGCGGCCGAGGCAATGCGCGCACCGTCGCCACTCCGGCGAGGTCGCCGACGCCGAGGCGGCAACCCGGCCGAGGCCGGCGCACGGGTTGCAAACGACCCAGATGTATCCGCGCTCTGGTGGCGGTCGTGGTTTCATGACGGCATCCGTTCGACAACGTACCACGCCCCACCATGCCAGAACGCAACCAATGCGCCGCGCCATTGCAAGGCGACAGTCTGCGCCGGCAATTTGTTGTCGCACTTCACGGGCAGCGCCGCGAGCTGTCGCCCGATCGATTGGTCGTCGGTCGCCTGTGGCTCTGCCGTTCGCCGTAGGTCGCTGTAGAGATCGGCCGAGCACACGACGGTATCAAACCGCGGCACTTCGACGTCGCCGACGAGAACCGGCGCCTGTGCCTCGCGCACCAGCTCGGCGCACTCGGCGAGGGTCAACGGTTGCGTGCTCCAGGTCATTCGCTCACGATCCCCTCGTGATCTAGCGTGGCAAACCCAGGCCTCACCACGACACGCACGATCTCGCCGAACGGCACCAGCAACGCGACCGGATACAGCTCCTCGCCGCAGTGCCGGCACTTGTCGCCGACGGGCTCGACCGTCGCGCGCTCGCACCATTGGCAGCTCATGATCTCCAACTCGCGCCGGCCGGCTGCGTCGATCCTCGCCAGGAGCGCGACGACCAGCTCGCGATCGATCTCGCACTCGGCGCCGGGCGAGGTCGCGTCGGCCCACGCGCGCAAGCGCTCGATTCGTTCCCGTGTTGTTCTCATGCCCGCACCATCCTAACCCACACGGGCAGCCCGCGCCGTATCGCCTGCGCGATCATGTCACCCGTGCCGCGTGAGCGGCCGTCCCATATCGCGATCAACGCGTCGGCGTTGCGCGCCATCGCCTCGTTGCGGATCGGACCGGCGGCTTTGCCGTGTAGCTTCCAATGCGCCTGGTATGGCGTCACAGGTACGCCTCGCTGTTCGGCCCAATGCTCGCCGGCCTTGTCGACGTTGCCGGAGCAACCGGAAAGGATCTCGGTCGCGCTCAACGCGAGCCCGGCGTCGACCATTGCGGCAGCGACCTCGGCCAACGCGTCGGATGTCTCGCGGCTGCCTGCGATGATTACGCGCATGGTTTCACCCCTTCGCCCAAAACGGCGGCAGCTCGACCGCCTCGCTCGGCTCGTCGTCGAGCCGCACCAGCTCGCGCCGCTCGACCGGCCCGACCGGTGCCGCGGCGTCTAGTATCAGCTTCGACGCCCACGCCTTCACCCGCAAGCCTCGCGTGCGGCAATACTCGCGTGCGGCCCGGTGCGCGGCTGCCGTCACGTGGATCACTTCGTCGTCGTTGTGCACGGCTACCAATCCTCCCCCCGCTCCGGCGAGCACGGGCACACGAGGGGCGGCTCGCACCCTAGGCACGAATCGCCGAGCCACAACAGCAGCAGCAAGGCAGCGAGTGCGGCGCGTTTCATGTGAGGCCGTGCTCCTTGGCGAGCTTGCGAATGTCGCCGATGATGATGCTGGGCACAATGGAGCCCGGCGCGTGCGCGTCGACCAGCCGACACTTGGCTTCGTGCGCGATACCGATCGCTGACTCCAACGCGTCGAGCTGCGCCGCCCGTATCATCGCGAGCTGGTCGGGCTCTGCGTTGCCGGGGCGCTCGCGTGCGACGGCGTCGTTATAGATCTCGCTCGCCGACTTCATGGCTCGACCTCGGTCAAGTGCTCGGCATAGTCGTCTGCCCCGCGAGTGCGCCCGGCCTCGTATGCTCGGTCAACAGCAACGCGCGCGAGCCCGAGCACGACGCCACGATCGCTGCCATCAATGCCGTGTGCCTGGAGCTGCGCGGCCAAGTCCTCCATGGCGGCGCACAGCTCGACGTCGGCAAATGCGTCGCGTAGCTTGTTGCTCATGTTGGTACCTCCGGATCTCTCGCCTCGACGCCGACACGGGCGAGCAACGCGCGCACGTCGGCCGCGGCCGCGTCGAGGTCGTTGACTGCATAGAGGGTGTGCGCCGCCAACAGCTCGCCGGCCGCACTGTCGGCCCACTCGACAAGCTCGGCTAGTTCGGCACGGGTGAGCGGCTGGCCGGCAGCGACGCGCTTGCGGAGATCGGCGAGGCTTATCATGCCGGCCCCTTTGCCCTTGTATCGCGCCGCTCGCGTACCTGCACGGATACGTCGCATAAATCGTTGCCAATGTACGCGACGACGTCTGCCCTGGTGGTCACTGCGCGCTGTTCTGTTTCGATCGTTACCTTGTCCACTCTGGCCGTCACGTCGTCGCCGTCGTCGCGCGGCCTGGCGAGTGCGTCGGCGATCGCGCGCAACTTATTGGCGGCCCAGTCGCGAAACGCGGCCTCTTGTTGCTGGTCGATCACGGCGGCGACTCCTTTTCGCGCACAAGCTCTAGCGCGTCGGCTGCCGCGACCACGGCCTGTTCGGCAGTGCGCCCCGAGTGCAGCGCCGACGCCACGAACAACCGGAGCCAATACGCATCCGAGCGGATCCACGCCCGGTGCTCCTCGATACGGTCGGCCTCGTCGATCGCGGTCATGCTCTGGTCAATGTGCGCCTGCATTTCCCGATCGCNNTCGCGCAGCCGCCGGTGCTCCTCGTCGAGGCCGAGGTATGTATCGGTCGCGGCCTCGGCTGCGCGTTGCACGTCGCGGATTGCTTCGGCTAGGGTTTTCGGTTTTGTCATGTCGCCTGTCCTTTTTTGAGGCACACGGTCGGCGTGAACGTGAGCCGCTTTTTCCCGTGGTTCACATAGACGAGCTTGCAAGGCACGCCCGCGATGTCGACGACGTCGCCGACGGCGATCGGGAGCGTTACCGATTGCGGGCCGGGCGGCTGCCCTCTGCGCTGGAGTGGGCCGGCGTACTTGGCGGGCTCGGGCGCGGGCTCACTGCGTGGCTTTGGTGTGAGCGCGGCGATCTGTGCGTCGCTTAGCTGGAGATCGTTGCCGTCGTTGTTGCTGTCGGTTGTCATAGCTGGATCCCTTCCATTTCGTCGGCGAGCGCGAGCGCGGCGCGACTTGCGCCGTTTCTGGTGTCGTAGCCGGCGATCTCCCGCAACCGTTGCACCCATCGCAGCCGCGCAGCGTCGAGCCGTTCGGCGCGAGCTGCGGCGGCGGCGCAATCTGCGGCGAGGCTATCGTGGCCGTCGCGATCCTCCGGAGGCTTGTTGTTGGACAACAGCTCGCGGATCATGTCGTAGAGCTGTGACGCGCGGCCCGGTCGCCCTTTACAGTGCGCGCACAGCTTGCCCGCGTGGTGCTCGGTTCTTGCCATCTCGCGCAGGCCTGACAACAGATTGCCGATCCGCTCATCCTTCAGTCGGATCTGATTCGCCGCCTCGTCGCCCCCCTCCACTCGCCGCAACCGTCGATCCTCGGCTTGCTCTGCGCGAAAGCGGACAACAGCGCGACGCGCTGCCATAACTGCCGAGTCCGGATCCTCGCCGGCTGCGAGATAGGCAAGCATCGCCCGCTCCCAAAGGTCGTGATCGGCTTGCTGGGTCATGGCGTCGGCTCCTCGTGCGTAGTGTGGATCTCGCGGTAGACCATCACGCCGTGGGCGTCCCTGTGGCTCGCCTCAAACTCACGGACCGGCGCCGGGTGCGTCGGCGGCCGCAAGGCCTCGAAAAAATCAGCGCGCGCCGGGGTCGGCAGCGGTACCGTGATCCGCGGGTAAGTGCGGCCGCAGCGCCTCATGTAACGCACGCAACCGCAGCGGGTCTCTAGTCGTATGAGGTCGTCATTCATGCC
>JABAHP010001036.1_pt7 | contig 11219 bp, 12 predicted proteins | sample 7062081 | NCBI WGS metagenome assembly JABAHP01 (sample SAMN14534357, study PRJNA622989) | marine sediment metagenome | biome: marine biome [ENVO:00000428]; feature: marine pelagic biome [ENVO:01000023]; material: deep marine sediment [ENVO:00002113] | place: India: Gulf of Kutch | collected... | reverse complement strand
TGTGATAAAAGAGCAGGAAATTTTCAAATCTATACAGCAAAAGGAACAGAAGGAGAAATACTAGGCATAATTGTCTTAACAATAAACAATTATGATCCCAGAAATCCTGTCGGCTTCATATCTGAAATTATAACCATTGATAAAAGAACTGACGTGGCAGACGCCTTAATAGAGGAAGGAAAAAAGTTTTTCCTTGAACATGGCGTGAATTTAATCACTTACCTTATCCCGGAAAAACACCCATACGAAGGGGTCGTAAAAAAACAAGGTTTCATTCATAGTAGAGTAAACATAAATTTATTCTACCAGCAATTCAAAGAGCCCAAAATAGGTGAATTATTTGGTCACAAGCCTCCTGAAGTCTTTTTCTCCTGGGGGGACCTGGATGTAAGGCCATCACAGATACCTAGCTCAAGTATTTTTTCCCATCTGTTCAAATAACGCAGTTAATTAAGTACGGGATCTCTCCAGCGCCCTTTCCTCAAGTATAAGGCTCACAATAACCCAGAGAATCATCGATGTAGTCATTAAAATTAAACCAACTACGGTTCCAGCCATTGCAATTAAAACCAAGTTTGTGTTAAATCCACTTGTTGCGGTGAAGATTTTCAGATTCCATGCCCAGAAGTATCCTGAAATAATCAGGATGATGGAGCCTGTCACCCCATAGGAGAGTAAAGGATGTCTTATTGAAAGATGTTTAACCACACTTAGAACAACCAGAAACCCATGAACTAGTGGATTACGGGAATGAGAACGCTCGTCATAAGATACATCTATCGGCACCTCTTGGATACTAAAGCCTGTACTAAACGCCTTTATCAAAATTTCAGCCGCTGCCCCCATGCCAGTTTCAGTTATTGAAATTGATTCGATTACTTTTCTGGTGTAGGCTCGGAAACCTGATTGAGAATCTTTTATTTGGCTTATATTGTCTGGCAGCATATTAGTGATTAATTCGATGCCTTGTTTCCTCCATTTTGGGATATTAGAAATTGACTCGTTTAGGAACCTTGACCCTATGACTATGTCAAAACCGTTTGCTAGTTCATTTATCAGAATTGGTATTTGTTCCGGTTTGTGCTGTCCATCGGCATCCAAAGTCACCAGATAGTCAAAATCATAAGTTAATGCTTTCTGAAATAAACTTTTAATCGAGGCACCATACCCGAGGTTAATCTCGTGTTTAACTACTATTGCCCCCATTTTTTCAGCGATAGCCCCAGTTAAGTCCTTTGAGCCATCATCGCAAACTAGAATAGTGCCAACACTGTCATGTGTTTTTAACAATATCTTGGCTATTGTCTCCTCTTCGTTGTATGCTGGTATACAGGCTATTATTTTCGGCTGCGCGTCATTAGATTTTGGTGAAGCCAATCTGAGTTGATAATAATATCTGGATAAATTAATCTATTTATCTTTAGTTATTACGATAGGAATCAACCTTTTGGACTTGGAGACCCAATGAAATACGCCGCAATTACCTTAGACGTTGAACGCGACTATGGCCTGGACTACATTAAAAGCAGACATCTTATTGACAAAATCCTATTAAAGGATTCAAAGTGGTATTCAAAAATATTCGGTTCTTATGAAACAAAGATTACAGCTTTTATTGTTGGTCAGATAATCCATGAGTCTCCTGGCATAATTGACTCGCTTTTAAGTTGGGAGGTTGATTTGGCCCTACACTCTTATGATCATCGTTTACAAAAACCTTTTTCAGGTAATATTTCTGAGGGGATAAATGTTTTTAAAAAATTTGTGGGAAGTACACCATTGGGTTATCGAGCACCCCAAGGGCTTATCACAAAAGAGGATTTGAGTATTTTACAGAGGAGAGGAGTAAAATACGATTCCACTGTTTTTCCGTTTTTCAGACNNGCCCCCAGAACCCATATAAAATTAGAGGCTTTGATTTAATTGAGTTCCCAATAGCTTCTATAATAAAAGCAAGGTTGCCTTTTACCCTGAGTTATGTTACTACGTTCGGATTCGATTTTTATAGGAAATTGATTGATAAATATGGTCTTCCAGAAATTTTAGTTTTTGATCTACATCTGCATGATTTGTTTCCTTCAAGTTCCTTTGAAAAACTTTCATCTCCATTGAAACTCGCCTATAAGAGAATTTACAATAGTAATCCTAAGAAGCATCTGAGAAAAATTTTAATGATGCTGAAAAACGAAAAATATTGTTTTGTTAACATGAACGAACTTTATGATATCTACAGAAACATGTAGAAAGTACTTTAAGTAAAAATAAAATTTTATTCAGTGTCTTCTTCTGATTTTTCTTCTACTTCAGCTGATTCTTCTGATTCTTGTTCCCAATCGAAGTTAAATTCTTCTGTGTCTATATCCAAATCCTCAATGGGTACTGGCGGGGGTGTTGTAGCCATTGTGTATCCTATCCAAGCTAATATTAGCAGCATGGCAGCAACTGCAAGAAAAGCAGACACTTGTATAGTTAACATAGCCCAGGGTGTAAAAAACACTAGCCAGAAATAAATAACGATTCCAACAATACTTATTATTAGTATCAGTGCTCCCAGAACTCTATCATCCATAATATATCATCTCTTTACTAAACTATGAAAACTATAAAACTTCCTATTCTCGACAGAATCTATCATGATTTATCTAGCTTTAAACTGGAACATTCGTTCCACTTGATTTCAACATGTTCTTAAAATAAGTTTGTTGCTCAATAAAATCAATGAAAAACAGCTTGTGGAGGATTAGACTTTGGGCTTAGTCGAACAGTTTTCAGATTTTAATGAATATAAATATAATTTAGAGGCTCCGGAAGGAACTACATTTTTTTCGATAAAAGCAACATTTGATGATGGCTATCAATGGTCTAGATTGTTAAGGAGTATAACAAAGTACGGCCAATTGCTATTCGAAGCATATTGGTACGACGTATCCCACAACGGCGGTTATAATAGAGCCATTAGAAGGGGAGAATATATAGTCACAAGTAAAAACCCCACTAGTTTAAAAAAAAGTATGACCTGGATTAGAAAAATGGAGAACATTTCCTTAGAATTTCAAGAAGAGGATAGAAACAAAATCGAGGCCATATTGGGTTTGAACGGGCATTTTTCTTAAGTGATGAGTTAGCACGAAACCATAAATATCAAAATCAAAGTTTTCAGTTACATGGGAAAAAAATATGGCTTTAATGGTTATGAAGCCTTTCAGTACTTAGAACCCGAGATCGATTATAGGTCTTTTAAATTAGCAAAACAGGTTGGTAGAGTCGAAGAGTACCTAGTCCCCTTAACGAAATCTGAAGAAGAACGAGCTCTTGATCTGTTAGAAAATTCTATTGTCATATCAATGCATGAGCATCTAGGGGTGATGCCAGAAAACATTGAGAAGGAATTTATCGATTATCAGAGAGAAGGGAGAGAATTCATCGGATATGAAGGATTGAGCGTTTCATACCTGGATGCAGTCTTCGATGACATGATGAACGGAACAGCTTTCATTACCTCAAAGGAGGGCTGGAAATGGGATGATATTATCTACGACCTGGGAATAAGGCTGTGTGATATTGCACATCAAGACTTCGTGATTAGATGTGAAAAAGTTGAAGACATAAAGTGTGCTCATGAAAATGGTAGAGTAGCACTTATACCGAGCGTTGAAGGAGCTGCACCTATTGAAAACGAGGTTGAAAGAATAGAGATACTATATGGCCTGGGAATCAGAAAACTAGGTATAACCTATAGCGAGTCAAATGCACTGGGAACAGGGGCGGGCGCAAGCCATAGAGATGGAGGTTTAACAGATTTTGGGTATGATTGCATCGAAAGAATGAACAAAATAGGTATGGCAATAGATGTCTCCCACTGTAGCAAATATACTATGCTAGATTCTATGGAAGCAAGTAAAAAACCAGTTATGCTGTCGCACACAGTGGCTGGTTCTCTACAAGGCTCTACGCATAACAGAACTCCTGATGAAGTTTTCATATCAATGGCTGAAAAAGATGGAATTTCGGGGATCTGCGCTGCCCCCCACTCCACTTGGACAATTGAGAGACCTGAGCACACCATTGATTCCTATATGGAGCATATGGAGTACTTGATAAATCTAGTAGGGGTTGAACATGTTGGTGCAGGACCTGACACACTCTGGGGAGACCATGTTAAATTGCACCACCTATGGTTCAATCAGAATGGTAGAGCCATCACCAGAAGAAGAAAAAGGATGGAGAGTAGAAGGGGAAAAAGACCGTATAAACCAGTCGAGTATGTCAAAGGTATAGAAAATCCATCAGAAGGCATGATAAACATCACCAGGTGGCTTGTAAAAAACGGGTACAGTGATGAAGAGATTAAGAAACTAATTGGAGGAAACGTGATTAAATTCCTTGAAAGAGCCTGGTAAAATATCAATAACGTATTTAAGAACAAATGATATTATCATTGGAACATTTGTATCACAATTAATATAACTTGATTTAAAGGATAAGAACCATTATTGATCATAAAAACTGGGATAACGTAAATGAAGCTAGGTAGTTACTTTGTCAGAAGACTCTTTCAGTTCATATTCGTTTTATTGGGGACATCCATAATTTTATTCGTTGTATCAAACGTGATTCCAGCGGACCCAGTGAGGGCTGCTGCAGGTCCAAAAGCTACCCCGGAACAGTTGGAGGCTATAAGACAAAAATTAGGTTTTGACAAGCCACTTCATATCCAGTACATAATATACATGTCAAATATTCTGAAAGGTGATCTGGGCAGATCCGTGGTAACACTCAGACCTGTAACTTTGGATTTAACCGACAGGCTTCCTGCGACAATTGAGCTCTCACTTGCTTCCCTATTCATCACAGTTTTTGTTGGTATAATTCTTGGCATCTTTTCTGCACAGAACAGAAATCGAATAACGGATCATATTGTTAGGGTTATCTCCCTTGGGGGTATATCTCTGCCATCCTTCTGGTTAGCGCTTCTATTCCAACTTGTGTTTTTTCTCAGGTTGGGTTGGATTCCAGGGGGTGGAAGACTATCGGGAAATCTGACCCCTCCGAACCATATAACCGGTTTGTATACTCTGGATAGTCTTCTAACCTTTAACATAAAGACTTTAATCGATAGTATCTACCACTTGATTGGACCCGCATTAGCTCAGTCTACAGTTGGGATAGCTTCTGTTATTAGAATGATGAGAGCTGGCATGTTGGATGAGATGACAAAGGACTATGTTACTATGCTAAGCTCCACAGGGGTATCCAGACGATTGATAGTGTTCAAATATGTTTTAAAAAATTCGTTGGTACCCGTTATTACGTTGATTGGTGTAATGTTTGGGAGCATTTTAGGAGGAAGCTTTATCATTGAAACAGTTTTTTCCTGGCCCGGTGTTGGGAGATATGGCACACAAGCTCTGCTAAACTTGGATTTCCAACCGATCATGGCTATAACCCTAGTTATGGCAGTTATGTACAGTATCAGCAATCTCTTTGTGGACGTTATTTACGCTTATCTCAATCCAAAAATCAGTTATCAGTAGGGAGAAACATGAGCGAAGCCAATTTTCCGGGACGATTTAAAGAAGTGAGATACGCTATCCAACTACTTTTTAGAAATCCAATTAGCGCCATTGGATTTGCCGGTGTTTTGTTCCTGGTTTTTCTTATAGTCTTCGCTCCTATTTTGATAAAATATGATCCTTATGAGATTGATTTAGCAAACAAGTTAATGCCACCATCACCAATGCATTTTTTTGGAACCGATCATCTGGGCAGAGACATTTATAGTAGAGTGGTTTGGGGTTCAAGAATATCCCTTTCAGTTGGATTCATTACATTGGTAGAGGCCACTTTACTGGGAACTTTAATTGGTTTAGTCTCAGGTTATAAGGGTGGATTTATAGATTCAGCGATCATGCGTATAACCGATATTTTTCTTGCGTTTCCAAGCATAATACTGGCATTGGCAGTTGCAGCTGCTCTTGGCAGAGGGTTAACAAGTGTAATGGTTGCTTTAGGAATAACATGGTGGCCTTTGTATGCCCGGTTGGTAAGGGGTCAAACCCTCTCAATAAGGGAAGAACAGTACGTTGAAGGAGCCAGGCTTTCAGGCTCAGGTAATCTAAGGATTATGGTTAAGCACATTTTACCAAACTGCATTGCACCTTTATTAGTTCAGGTTTCCATGGATATCGGCTTCACGATCTTAGCCGCCGCCAGTATGGGATTTCTTGGTATTGGTGCTCAGCACCCTTCTCCAGAATGGGGTTTACAATGTGCCACTGGATCCAGATACCTAGTTCATCAGTGGTGGTTATCAACCTTCCCAGGCATAGCGATTTTTCTCTCTGTTATTTCCTTTAACCTTCTTGGCGATGGATTACGAGATATTCTTGACCCCCGTTTAAGGAGGAGATGAATTCAGGATGGAACTATTGAGGATTAAAAACCTGAAGGTTTATTTCTACACTTATGCAGGCGTAGTAAAAGCTCTGGAAGGCATCAACTTACATGTTAACCATGGAGATGTTTACGGTATTGTGGGAGAGACAGGATGCGGTAAGTCTGTTACCGCTATGTCAGTTCTAAGATTGGTTCCTGCTCCAGGGAGAATAATTGACGGCAACATTATCTACAAAGGAGAGGATTTACTGGAACTAAGTGAGGAGGAGATGCGAACAAGAATAAGGGGCAAGGAAATTGCTGCAACTTTTCAAGATCCGTCAACTTTCCTTGCACCTTCTTATACTATTGGTGAACAATTAAAAGATATTATTAAGGCTAACACTGAAGAGGTTAACATTACTCGAGGAAAGATTCTCCTCAATAAAGTGATAGATTCTTTGACGAAAGTGCATTTACCTGACCCAGAAAGGGTTGCTGAACAATACCCCCATGAATTAAGTGGGGGAATGAGACAGAGGTCCATGATAGCTACAGGGACATCAAGTAGCCCCTCTCTATTCATCGCCGATGAAGCTACAACTTTTCTAGATGTGACAATAGGAGCTCAGATCCTACGGCTTTTTAGGGAGATGAATGAAAAAAACAAGACTTCAATGCTCATAATAACCCATAACTTGGGAATAGTTGGTGAGATCTGTAACAGAGTTGCTGTAATGTATGCTGGTCAAGTAGCAGAAGAGTGTTTTGTCGAACAACTTTTCCAAACCCCCCTTCACCCTTATACTAGAGGTTTACTAGCATCAATTCCTCGGATGGATTTAGATGTTGAAGAGTTACAGGAGATTCCAGGAACTATACCCAATTTAATCAATCCCCCGGAAGGATGTCGCTTTAATCCCCGCTGCGACTACGCAATGAATGTGTGTAAATTTCAACAACCTGATCTAGTTGAAATTGAGCCCGGACACAGTGTTGCTTGTCACTTGTATGGTTCAGGTGAAAAAGTTGAGTAACAGCTATAAGATTTTAAGAGTGGAGAATCTTAAGCAGTATTTTCCAATAAGAGGAGGGATGTTTTCAAGGACGATTGCCTTCATTCACGCTGTTGATGATGTGAGTTTTGAAATTGATGTAGGGGAAACTGTTGGCTTAGTAGGTGAAAGCGGCTGCGGTAAATCAACGCTTGGTAGATGCATAGTTGGACTCCTTGAACCGACATCGGGATCGATTTATTACAGAGATAAAGTAACATCTGAAATAAGTAAAAAAGAATTATGGCAGAACATACAGATGGTCTTTCAAGACCCCAGATCTTCATTGAACCCCAGATTAACTATTGGTTACAGTGTTGGTGAACCTTTATTGGTAAGAGGGGTTGAAAAAATAAAAGTCAGAGAAAAAGTAACAGAATTATTATCTCTTGTGGGCTTAAATCCTGAACATTTTGAAAGATATCCCCATGAATTTAGTGGTGGGCAGAGACAGCGACTTCTAATAGCAAAAGCCCTAATAACAAATCCAGAGTTTATTGTTCTTGATGAACCTACTTCATCCCTCGATGTCTCGGTGCAAGCCAAGATTTTAAATCTGTTGAATCGACTAAAAAACGAGTTAAACCTAACCTATTTGTTTGTATCCCATGACCTTAGCGTTATCAACCATATGTGTGACACAATAATTGTAATGTACCTCGGTAAGATAGTTGAGATGGCGGATCAAAAAAGCCTATTTAATAATACTGCTCATCCCTATACAAAGTTGTTGCTAAAATCTATTCCATTACCTTTCAGCCAGAAAAAGGATGAAATTGGATTAGAAACAATTGAACTGCCCAGCAACATTGACTTACCGGTCGGGTGTAGATTTTTTCAGAGATGTCCAGAAGCTACTGCAATATGTTGTCAAGAAGAACCTGAGTTAAAGGAAATAGCTCCAAAACATTTTGTGTTATGTCATAAAAAATAGGAAAAACCATGCCCTCAATATTAAGAATTTAATTTGATTATCATTCCGTTTGTTGCGCCNNTTTGATACGCCAGAGTGTTGTTTGTCTTTGATTGTTATTGCACCGTTAACAACAACATATTTAATTCCTTCAGCTGGTCTGTTTGCACGTCCAGGAGAGCCAGGAAAGGACATCGATTTAATTTTATGCTTGTCAAAGATCACAATATCGGCCCACATACCTTCCCTTAGCAAACCTCTATCCCTTAATCCGATTCTTTGGGCGGGTAGTGAAGTCATTTTGCGAATGCAATCCTCCATTGTTATGTATTTTTCCTTCATAACGTAATATTCGATTACCCCAGGGAAGACCCCAAAGGCTCTTGGATCAGGCATAAAAGGGGTGTTTGATTCAAGCATACTGTCAGAAGCAATCATCATCAAAGGTTCCTTTAAATATTCTATAAGACCTTCGGGCAAAGGTGGAGGCCTATCTTCGTGAAACGTTGGAGAACTATCAATTTCCATGATACCTTCCGCCTCGACAAATAGGTCTAATAGAGAATCAAATGGCCCTTTATCGAGTATTTTTGAAATCTCTATAAAATTAAGGTTTAGCAAGTCTTGATACTTTCTGGAGTTGATGCCCCTGAGAACAGTGTTCCTCCAGTGAGATTCAGAATTAAACCTATCTTGAAGTTTTTCCTTTATCTCTGTCCTCGTTTCATTGTTTTTTAATCTTTGAAGAACTTTTCCCATTCCCCCCTCTCGAGCCCAGATCGGTAGTCGATTTAACGCGCCACCAGCCCCTCCATAAGGAATGAACCAATGGTCCATTAGAACATCGATTCCTTGTTCCCTAGCGGCTTTGATTAGGGAAAGATCTTCTGAATAGTTTCCAAGTTTTGAATGATGGGAAAGTTGTAAAGTTGCACCGGATTTTTCAGCTATCAATAAGCCTTCTTTTGTTGAATCGATGCTTCCATCTCTATCATGTTGAGCATAATGTCCACTATAATGGGAGATTATTTTACAGAGTTCAATAATCTCTGAGGTTTCTGCGTTTACGTAGGATAAAGCTGTGGATAATCCTAGAGCACCGTTCCTCATGGCTTCCTCTAAAAGATGCTTCATTTGTTCAATTTCTTCCACAGTTGCTTTTTCCCCGAAAAGGCCTGATGAAGCAATTCTCAGGTTTAGATGTCCTACATATGATCCAAGATTCACCGAAAAACTTTGTTTATTCAGATGATCTACGTACTCTTCAAAGGATGACCAACTCCATTCAACGTTTTTATTTTTAAAAAAGAAGCCATAGCCACCACCGACTGTGCAGAACGCTACTTGAAGTTCATCCAGTTTATCTTGTATAACAGGAGCGGCCGATACGCCGCAGGTTCCTACAATCTCTGTTGTGACACCCATCTTCAATTTATCAGCCTGGGGGTTGATTAGCAATGTAAGCTCATTGTGAGTGTGAATATCGATGAACCCAGGAGATACAATAAGACCTCGAGCGTCTATGATTTTCTCGGCTTCTCCTTCAAAGTTACCTATTCTCTTAATTTTTCCTCCCTGTACGCCTATATTGCCTTTGAACCAAGGGTTCCCAGACCCGTCAATAATTAAACCGTTTTCAATGATTATATCAAAACCCATTCTCGCACCTTTTCAATAGGTATATTGAACAATTCCTAGTAATTAGGATGACTACGATAATCTCGCGCGCGGGTGATTTAGAAGAAATCTTACTCATGATAAATTCTTTATAGATTAATTCAACGTTTTAAGACGTTGGATGGACAAAACATGAGGAACGAACTGAAAAGAAGATTAAGAAAGGGTGAACAAGTCTATGGTACTTGGATTACTATTGAGAGCCCGATTGTGACAGAAATGATGTCTCTTCAAGGCTTTGATTATTTTGTTTTTGATACAGAGCATTCTCCATTGGATATTTTAACTGTTCAAAATTTAATGCAAGCTATGAGTAAAAACTCAGAGACAACTCCATTGGTAAGGGTATGGTGGAATGACGTTGTCGCTATCAAGAGAGCCCTAGATATTGGTGCACATGGATTAATTGTTCCGTGGGTAAACAATAAGAAGGAAGCAGAATTAGCCGTAGAATCTGCATTATATCCTCCAAAAGGGATAAGGGGCTGTGGCCCTAGGAGAGCTTCTTTGCTGGATCCAAAATACTTGGAGACAGCTAACGAAGAGGTTTTGATCATATGTCAGATTGAAACAAAGGAATCAGTTGAGAACATTGAGGAGATATGCAGTGTTGAAGGGGTTGATGTAACTTATATTGGTCCCTCCGATCTTTCAGCAAGTTATGGTCATCTGGGAAACAGGAGTCACCCAGAGGTACAAGAAGCAATTGATAAAGTATATGACGCAACTAAAAGTGCTGGGTTGGCAACTGGTGTTCATGAAGGATCAGGTAAAACAATCAAGGATAGAATTGAGGAAGGTTACAACCTAATTACTATCGGAAATGATTTTGTTTACACCCGAATGGGTGTTCAAGCCCAAATGAAGGAACTTGGGCTAAAATAAATATCCACCTCGCAAATAAATTAGCGTAACTGTATTCTACTTTTTTTAAAACATCTAATTAATCGAATTTATTGTGAAAAACTTAATTTGAAGTATTATAATGCAAGTATTCACAGGTAGTTAACAGTGGAGAGCGTAGCTGTAATTGGTGCAGGAGTGGTTGGTGGTTCTGTCGCAAAGTGTCTACTAACAAGTAAGATAGTTCCAAAAATTATTGCTACCAGGCGTAACATTAGCAGGATAAAATACTTAGAGGATCTGGGCGGACATATAACTAGTGACAATGTTCAGGCTGCAAACCAAGCAGACGTAAT
>JABAHP010007476.1_pt1 | contig 11222 bp, 10 predicted proteins | sample 7062081 | NCBI WGS metagenome assembly JABAHP01 (sample SAMN14534357, study PRJNA622989) | marine sediment metagenome | biome: marine biome [ENVO:00000428]; feature: marine pelagic biome [ENVO:01000023]; material: deep marine sediment [ENVO:00002113] | place: India: Gulf of Kutch | collected... | reverse complement strand
AAATTTTCCTTTCTTTTTTTTTATTCAGCGAATTAATACCAAAATTTTTAAGTCTGATATAACTGATTGTACTTACTCCTTTCTAATATAATCAATTCAATACTAAATAGTGTTTAATAATGGCTGATAAATATCGCAAAAAAATTCATACGGAAGAAATCATCGCCACTTTCCAAGATGTACTTATATTACCGGGTTTTACTAATTTCGCTCCTAGTGAAGTTGATATATCCTCTAATTTAGGGAAACATCATCTCAATTTACCCATACTTTCTTCAGCTATGGATACAGTGACAGAGGAAGTAATGGCAATTAGTATGGCTTTACATGGTGGCCTTGGAGTACTACATCGTAATTGTTCTTATGAAAGACAATTGGAAATGTGTAGGATTGTAAAGAGAGCAAGGTCTTTTGTAATAGATGACGAACATGTAGCAACAATATCTCCGAATGAGGGGGTTCTTAAAGCAAAATTTATGATGGAAAATTATAATATTAGCGGAATAGTTGTTGTCAATGAAGCTAAGAAAGTATGCGGTATATTCACAAAGCGAGATATCCCTTTTATTGAGGAAGATATTCAAAATGGAACAGTAAAAGACTATATGACTAAAAATGTTATTTCCATTAAACCAGGAGCTTCAAGAGAAGAGGCAATGAAGATCTTATATGAATCACGCAAAGAAAAACTACCAATAATAGATAAAAACGGTCTTTTGAAAGGATTAATCACAAAGAAAGATTTAGCACCAGAATTTCCATTTGCATCAAAAGATGATCAAGGACATTTATTATGTGCTATGGCACTTTCTCCAAGATTTCCTGAGTCCTCAGAAGCTCAAAGAAAATTAAAAGAAATCGATAAATATGTTGATATTTTCTTTATCGATGTTGCGGATTTTTATAAAAAAGATGATATTGTTGGAACATCTAAATTAATGAGGCTTTTAGAATCGGATTTTGTTCTTGGTAATATTGGAACTTACCAGGCGGCTGAATACTTAATCTCAAAATGTGATTTTGTAGAAGAACGATTTATTGGATTAAAGGTAGGAATGGGGTCTGGTTCAATCTGTACAACTTCAATACAAACTGGAGTAGGAGCTCCTACACTTTTTGCTACTGCGCAGGTTGCTGATGCTATACAGGATTATAATCCTAAATTATCTTTAATTGCAGATGGTGGTTTTACTAATCCAGGAGATTTACCAAAAGCATTTGCAGCAGGAGCAGATTTAATGATGTCTGGACATTTCTTTGCAGGTACAGAGGAATCTCCAGGTTTTATTGATAATATAGCTGGAAGAAAAGTCAAAGTATATCGCGGGATGGGCAGTAAAGAGGCAAGAACTTTTGGTTACATCTCAGATCGTTATATAGAAGGCTCAAAAATGCTAACTGAGGGGGTTTCTAATTACGTACCATATGTAGGAGATGTAGCTGGTGTTTTGGCTACTTTAAAAGAAGGATTAGCAAATGGAATGATTTATGCGGGTGCAAAATCTATTCAAGAAATGAAAGAAGCTCCTCTTGGAATTGTTTCTGTTGTAGGTCAACGAGAAACTCAACCCCATGATCTTATAGGAAAATTTTAAGTGGAAATATTAAGGAAAAAAATAAAGATTTAAAATAATTTATGGACTTACCATGAGTTGTTTTTTGTCAAAGTCCTCTGAATCTCCTCCTTCTTCAATGAAATCCACATAATTCTTTAAGCTTTTTAAAACTAATTCAGCAGTCTTTTCAAAACCTTTCCTAAGTTTTTTGTTTTCAAAATCTGTCCATATTGTTACTTCTGTAATATCTCCTTTAGGTTCAACAATATACCCAATTGATTTCATATCACTCTTCTCCATATGCCAAGTTATATATTCATTTTCTTCAGTATCTGTATCCACAATTAAAATATCTCCAATTGTTGATTTTAAAAGGAATTTTTCCCCTTCCTCTTTTTCGATAACCTCATCAAGAGCGATATTCCATCTTGGAGTATTTTCACCATCAATTACAATGTCATAAATCCTTTTTGGGGTAGAATCAATCTCAATTTTTTTGTCAATTCTCATTTTAAATTTACCCTTATTTGATTTCGTTCGCATAATTTTTATGTCGACATCGTTTTTATACATTTGTGTCAGCGAATGAAAGAAATGATGATTTAAACGTTTTTTGAATTCTTTTGTTTGTTTCACTTATTAAAGCTCTATTAATTAAGTTTTAACAATAGTAAACTTTTCTTTGTTATTATTACTATTATTATACAAACAACTTGGCATAAATTGAATTTTTATGAAATCTATAAAAAGAGCAATTGTTAGCGTATTTGATAAAACTGGTGTAATTGAGTTTGTAAAAGTATTAGTTAATGAATTTGGAATTGAGATTTTGTCAACAGGAGGAACTGGACAATTATTGGAGACAAATGGAATTGAATATATCAAAATTTCTAACTATACTGAATCACCAGAGATGTTTGATGGTAGAGTAAAAACTCTACATCCAAAAATTGAAGGAGGGATTCTATTAAGGAGAGATAAAAAAAAAGATATTCAAGACGCCAAGAAGTATAAGATCCCTCCAATTGATATGGTTATATGCAATTTATATAAATTTAAAGAAGCTATAGCAAAACCAAATACCAGTTTGGAAGAAGCTTTAGAGCTAATAGATATAGGTGGTCCAACTATGATCAGAGCTGCTGCTAAGAACTTTCCAGATGTAGTTGTCGTCCCACATCCAAAATACTATGATCAAATTTTGAGGGAATTAAGAGAATTTGGAGGGATTAGTGATAAAACTAGAGCTAACTTAGCTCAAGAGGTGTTCTTTATAATGGCAGATTATAATGCCGCAATTTCAAATTACTTACAGAGTTACAACAATCAAAATCTAATTATGGGAGAACATGTAATCAAAATTTTTGAAAAGGTTCAAGATTGTCGTTATGGTGAAAATTGGGATCAAATAGCAGCATATTACAGGGATATAACTTCAAATTATGGGCTTCACAATCTAAAAAAACTCAGTGGTAAACAGATATCATTTAATAATTATTTAGATATAGATGCTTGTATTCAAATTCTTTTAGATTTTGAGACTCAACATTATGTAACAGCAATTTTAAAGCATACAAATCCAAATGGTGTAGCAATTGATAAAAATGATCAATTAATATCAGTAAAAAAAGCATTTAGTACAGATCCTTTATCCGCATTTGGAGGAATCTGGGGAGTTAATAGAGAACTTACAAAGGAAGTAGCTGATTTTATTATAAATAAAGAAAAAATTTTCTTAGAAGTTATATTGGCTCCTTCTTTTGAACATGAAGCCTTGGAGATATTGAAGCAAAAAGAAAATTTAAGAATCATAGAATACCAAGATTTACTTAGTAAAAAAGATGAAATATATAAAAATCTGGAAATCAGGGGCGTACTCGGTGGGGTCCTTGTTCAGGAATATGATTATAAGCCAGTAATTAAAGAATGGAATGTAGTAAGTAAAAGAAAAGTAAATGAAGCTGAGAAAGAAGCATTACTCTTCGCTTATAAAGTTTCAAAATGGGCGAAGTCGAATTCCGCTTGTTTTGCCCAAGTATATGATGAAGGAATCTACACCTTAGGGATTGGGGCTGGACAACATAGTAGAGTTCATGTGGTTAAACTAGCTGCTCAAAAGGCAATTGAGTTTGGACATAAAAAAGAACTTAGCAATTCTGTCATGGGTACTGATTCCTTTTTTCCCTTTCCTGATGGTCTAGAGGTAGCAGTAGAATCTGGTGCTAAAGCTATTATAAATCCCGGAGGATCCATTAGAGATAAAGCAGTAATTAAACGAGCAGATGATTTGAATTGTGCCTTAATTTTTTGTGGAAAAAGGGTTTTTAGACATTGAAATGCTTTAATTTTTCTTTAAATTGGTTTTAAATGGTTATGGATTAGCCTTTTTGAAAAAAAAAATTTGTGGTAAGAAAGGTTTATAAAGTTCAAAAGATAATTTTATAATACTCAATATATTGGATTTAACTTTTTAAATTGATATTTTAACTGAGGAGAGTATTTCTAATCATATCTTAATAAGACGGAGCTCTTTTAAAAATGGATTTTTTTCAGAAGAATTTAAAAGAAACGGTAGAAGCGATAAATAAATTAATAGATAATAATGTAACTATTGTTAATACTAAAAGGATAAGAAGATGTAATAACATCAAATCTTCAAATCGTTCCAAGATTAATTTTATTTGGAGAGCTCTTAAGTATCTTGAAGACCATGGAATTTTAACTCTGAATGGTATTACAAATCCAAAGACATATAAAATTATACCAAGTGAGAAAATTGATATAGATAATTTCCTCTCTCAAAATAGCAAAAAAGAATGATAAATACTCATCCTAGATATAAATCATCAAATAATTCATTCAATTTACTACTAGACTCTTTATCATTTGGATTATTAATCAATCTTTTTTGGTAAAATATCACATTAGGATATTTTAATTCGATTTTATTATAGATTTTTACCCAATTATTAAACTTGTTTAGTAGATCATGCACTTCTGGATCTTCTTCTAAGGATTTTATTTCTTCTTTTTTATCTTTTAAAAGAATGTTTTTATATTGTTTTACACTAATACCTTGATCTCTTAACAATTTTTTATTAGTTCTACGTATAAAGGCTTCTAAACCACTTCTCCAATTAACATATTTCTCGTTAATCTTATCAATAGTCTCTTGAATAATCTTTATCTCTTGTGGAAAAATTGTTTCTTCTCTTTTGGTGAGAATTGTTCTAATTTTGTGAAATTCAGTTTCAAATTTCTTGATATAGTTTCTTACCATTCTTTCAAATTCAAACAATACTGTATTGTAGTCTTTTGCAAATAATACTTCATCACTCGAGAAGGTTAATGATTCCCTATCAAAATTACCTTTTAGCTTTCTATTATTAACTAAATCTTCAAAAATTTGTGTCATTAAATCAATTTCTTCTTTCCTTAATACTTTATCATAAAATAAATCGTGAAATGAAAAAAGGAAGCTATTCTCTAACATCAAATTACGAATTCCTCTTTCTGTGTAGAAAATTAGTTCTCCTTCATTTTCATGAAATATTCCCTTTAATTTTCCATCAAGTAACAATTCTTTTATCAATTCTTCAATAAGTGTTGATTGGACAAATTTCATCGTTCCCAATGATATAAAATCCTCTGATCTAGACTTATCAATTAGCATGTATCTTATATCATTTTTAGCTTCTTCAATTTTTTGTGGATTAAAAATCAACAAATCGCCTTTTTTGAAGTAGAAAATCTTTAAATCATCAATAAATCTTAAAAAAGCATCCAATTCCATCCCTGTTTTTTGGAGATATTTATCTAATTTTATTTGATCTTTTTGTTTTATTTCTTCTGCAATTAACTGTAAGTTTTCATCAATTTTGGATAAAATATGGTTTTTATCGATATCAAGCTCGTTAGAGATCTTTTCAATTTGTTGTATTTTTTCTTTTTCATCAGCAATTAGACTAATCTCATTTATTCTGTCTTTTAAATATCTAGAATAATAGAAGATATTTTTTTTCTTATTCCAAAGCCCACTTCTATAATCTACAAATTGTTCAAATACATCCAATAAAAATAGTTCTCCAATATTTAATTTTTCTGATAGTCTGGTAATATCGAAAAAACCTACAATTTTGGAACTCTGAACCTCATTACTAATTTTTTGAGTCCCTAAATTAGTTAACCACTGTGTTCCTTTATGAAATTCAGATAAAAACTCTCTAGGCATATTTTTTATTAATTCTATAAAATCCCGATCAAGCAATACACTGCGATATGGTTTTAATTCTATAACACTCTTTTTTGCAGCTTCAGAATTAATTTGATTTTTTATATACTTTAGGGAAGTATAAGTTTCTTGATCTTTATGTTTTAATAATCTTTGATTTACAGATTTAGAGATATCCATAATAATTTTTTCAATGAAATCCCCAGGAAGGAAGTTGAAACTCTTTATATTGATTGAACCATCTATGTTTAAATCTTCTAAAAATTTTGATTTTATATAGTTGAACGGATAAAAAAATCCAATATTAGAATAATAACCATCAATAATTTTTAAGTTATTTAATGTTTTGATAAAGCGATTTAATTCTGAACTGTCATCTATGACTTGAGAAAAAGTATTTTTGATATCATCATCAGAAATTTTCTGATTTTGTTCAAAAAATCTGTTTAATTTGTTTTTTTCTAATTCATAAATAAATATAACATTTTCTTTTGTTTTTGTATAAAAATAGACTTTTTCATCTTTTAGCTTCGATTTAGCATAAAATTGTAAATATTCTTTTAATCCTATGTTGATCTTTTTACTAATTTCACTAAAATTAGTTTTTTTCATTAAAAATTGAGTTTCTAATAAATCTACTATATTAGTAGCTTCTTGGCTTTCCAAATTTGATTCTTCAAGTTGAGGAAATAATTTTATTATGAGTTTTATTAATCTATTATAAATTTTTGAGGTTCTTTTGTCTTCAAGTCTTGTTATTAATGATTTTGATATCTCTCTAAACTTATATAGTTGATCAAATTTAAATTCCTTGCATTTTTCGAGCAAATTTAGCAAAGATACGATATTATTGAAATTATTTTCAATGGTTAGGCTCTTTAAAATAAGATCTATATTTTTCTCTACCAAATCTAGCTTTAATTCAATTAATTCTGGCAAAAAGTAGTGGATATTATCTCTGATATCTTTGTAATCATCTATAAGAAATTCTACAAATTCCTGGCAATATTTGTTAAGATGATTTGAATTTGCCAACATCGCAAATCCTATAACAATAATTGTATTTATCCTTAACTTTTTGTTCTCAGAGTTAAGATTGACCTCAATTTTTTTGATTATTCCATCAGAAATGAGATTTATTTTGGTTTCTGCTAAAACACTGAGGATATAAGTTATCGGTAGGTTAAATTCTTCTTGATCTAATAAATTTAGGAACTCAGCAAGTATTTTTGAAACTTTATCATCTTTATTCTTAATTAGAAATTTATTCAGCTTCTCTACTTTTTCAAGAATTAAGCTATTATTAAATTCTTCGAGATTAAACATATTTATTGTTAAAGAGTGTTTAATCCAATAAGAATTTTTTGAAATGCTCTATTTCTAAAATATTCTTAATATCTGGAAGTAAATAGCTAGGATTAGATTTTTGTAAACCCTCTTTTGTACCATGACCAGAAAGTAAAGCAATACTCTTGATATTGGCATTCTTAGCACATTCAATATCAGCGGGAAGATCACCGACATAATATATATTGTTTTTGTCTATTGCATAATTGAAATTTTTCTTAATTTCCATTAAAGCGGTAATAATAGGGTATGGACTAGGTTTTCTATAAGGAGAATCATCACGGGAGATGAAAACAGAGAAAAACCTATCTAAATTAAATTTTAATCGAAAAAAATCTAGCCGTCTTTTACTAGTATTTGAAACAATTCCTAATTGGAAACCGCTATTTTTAAGTTTGTTTAAAATTTCCTCCAGATCTGGTTTTAGAGTCTCATATTTTTCAAGCTTTGGATACAATCGCCGGAATTTAATAAAAAATAGATTTCTCCTCCAGATACTCGGAATATATGGTTTATAGACTTTATTAATTCGTAGTAAAGCCAATATTCTATTATTAGAATCAGATTCCTCAAAAAGTCTAGCAAAATCTATTAATCTCATGTTTTCAATGTTTTTCCATTGATAAAATTCTTTTTTAATTAATTTAGCTGCCGTATATTCCAGAGATTTTTGAGTAATTATAACACCATCAAAATCAAATAAAATTATCGGTGGATGAGACATAAGTGTATTTTAAAATGCGTTTTAACACTTAAATTTATCTATATTCGTTTAAATGTACAAAGAATAAAAAATTAAAAAAAATGTTATAGTATTATTTTTACATTTATTGATCTATTTCGTCTGGTTCAACAGAAACGTGAGAGAGCAACCAATCCAACTGTTCTTCCTTTTTATTAATATTGAGCACAGTGGGTAAGATCATGACCTCATCTGCCTTCCCAGGCATTATCGTAAACCGTCCAGCTCTGAGCATAAAGAATTCGAATACATCGGGGATTTCTTTTTTAAATCTTAAACTTTTTACTGGGAATCGTTCAGCTGAACTGAAGATACCTGCTTTGTGGATGATTTCATTTCTTTCGATCTTATAATAGTCAAATCTCGAACTTATGACTACAATACCTAATATAAATGCTAGTATTAAAGTCATTAATGCGTAAAATTCCCAAGTTAACGCTATATCAAGTTGAACTCCTGTGAGAGAAAATGCAAAATTCGGTAGAACCAAAAAGACTACAATTAATAGAACAATTACTATTGCTAGAATTAGGACAAAAAATTTGGTCGAAGAGAAATCGAAGGCAGTTACGAAGATATTTATAAAAAATACTATGAACCAAATATAACCTAATACTGTGTTAGGTGCTATAAACGATTGAATTAACCAGAGAATGAAGGAAGTTACAAGCAATGGATAGAAGAAGATTATTTTAGGATAGTTACGCAAAAAGATCTCATTTGGGTGTTTTACTGTTTTTTTTTGTTCAGACATATTATATTTTCACTATTTTTTTTAAATTTAAAGAGGATTATAAAAATAATAGAGTGAAGGGTTATTTAAATATTAGTATCTTATAGAATTAATTTAAAAGCATGATTTAAAGCATGAGTCGTATTGTTTTGAGCTACGAGTAAATAATTCTAATACTGAAGTGTCATTATAGTTTTATAAGCAGCGGTTATATGCTCATTTCCATTTTCCAGAACGATTCCCATATGACCTGGGAGTAAAATAGACACATCAAGTTCTGTTGCGTGCTGAATTGAATTTTTTAAAGTACTTAAAGACCCCCCTGGAAAATCATATCGACCAAAACTCCCAATATTAAAAAATTTATCCATTTGAAACACTAAATCTCCTGGAATTAATATCTTTTTCGTATTTTCATAATAGCATATAGAACCTAAAGAATGACCCGGTGTATAATGGATTTGGAATTTAAATTCAGAAGAAATTTCAATCTCTTTCATATTTTCTATACTGTTAACTTTCAATGGAATGATTTCCACACCAAACATACTGGGTTTAATTCCCAAATTACCAGGAAATATTCGAGATACATCTCCTTCTCTTAATATGTTAGCGGTTTCGCCATAGGCATAGATTTGAGGTGGGGAATCTTCCATCATTTTCATCAATGGATAAAGCCCAAGTGTATGATCCACATGCTCGTGAGTCAAAAACACTTTTGTAATATTAGATGCATCAAGATTATATTTTGCCATCCCCTTAAATAAACCTTTAAGAGAAATTCCATTACCTGCATCAAATAAAACTAATTCTTTATTATCCAAATCTTCAATGATATATTGATTGCAATCTAACATTTGATTTTCTGAAAAATGATAAAGATTTTTTATAACTTCTTTCCCCTTTTTTTCTGATTCTCCGCTAGAAAAAAACATAAGGCAAATTTTTAAATTCAGTATTTTTAACAAGGTAAAATGAGCTTAACTTTTATGTTTTTCTTTTCTAATGTATAACAAATTATTAAATAAACCAAAAATAAATAATAATAATATGGAGAATCAACCCAATATCGAAGAGTTAAAATCTAAAGTAGGTTTTGGAATAAAATTTTGGTTAGAATTTGATAATAAAAGTATAATGGGCTCTGGATGGGCTGAACTCTTAGAAAAAATAGAAAAAAATGAAGAAGGATCATTAACTCGTGCTGCTAAGGAATGTGGATATTCTTATAAATACGCTTGGAATATTTTAAAAAGAATAGAAAAACGAACGGGTATGTCTGTTGTGTTAACAGGAAAAGGAGGGCGTGGTGGGGGTGGATGGGTGAAACTAAATGATTGGGGGCACTATCTCTTAAAAATCTATAAGGAATATTTAGAAGAGATAATTAAAATTGAAAAAAAACTAGGAGAATTGATAAATAATAGCTAATAAATATATTTTAATTTCAATATTGATTATCTTCCATAAGCAAATTTCAAATGTTGTTTTTGTATAATTAATTTAAATTTAAGGTATTATTATGGAAGACTGCTTAAAACAGATTAGTAAAATCCTAGTTTCTGATATAATGATAAAAGATCCACTATACACTTTTCCAAATGAAAAAATTAGTGCAACAGAGCTCTTGATGATAAGAAAAAATATTGGTGGACTTCCTATTGTGAAAGACCGTAAGAATAAACAATTAGTAGGAATAATAACACAAAGAGATATACGCCTTGCTAGATTTGCAATGAGCCTAGACTCACCAAATACGACAGTTAAGGACTTAATGACACCAGAGCCATTTGTAGTAAATGAAAATGATACATTAATTTATGTGTTAGAGATAATGTTTAACAAAAGAGTACAAAGATTACCAGTGGTAGATGAAAATAATAACCTTATTGGATTAGTAATGCAAAAAGAGATCCTCAAAACACTTCTTGAATATATGAAAAAGTAAATAAAAGAATTCTTATTTTTAAATTCTATAAAATAATTTTAAAAACTATTAATTTAGATTATTAATAAAAAATATCATAAAATAAGTAGTGATAAAAAATGGCACTGCCTTTACCTGGAACCCCCATTATAATTGATATCGGATCTGCATATGTGAAAATAGGATTTGCAGGAGAGCCTGGACCAAGATTTGTATTTCCCTGTATTACTGGAACTGAAAAATATAAATCTGTAATGGTTGATGTAAGTGCTAGAAGTATATATGTTGGAAATGATGTTTCCCGTATGCGTGGTGTTCTCAAAATTAAGCATCCTATTTCCAGACAAGAAATTACAGACTGGGAAAGTTACTATGAAATATTGAATTACATTTTTTATTCACTTCTTAGAATTGAAGATCTTACTCAGTATCCTGTTTTATATTGTGAACCTCCTTTTATGCATAGAGAAACAAAAGAATATATTGCTAGAGTATTTTTTGAAACTCATCGTGTTGGAAGTTTAATAATGATGCCTACGCCTTTACTTTCCTTATTCAGCGTTGGTTTAACTTCAGGTTTAGTTATAGAGAGTGGAGATGGATTATCTTGGATTGTTCCAATAATTAATGGTCAAATAATTCAACATGCTGTGCAAAAGATTCCAATCGCAGGTATTGATGTTAAT
>JABAHP010000803.1_pt2 | contig 11224 bp, 9 predicted proteins | sample 7062081 | NCBI WGS metagenome assembly JABAHP01 (sample SAMN14534357, study PRJNA622989) | marine sediment metagenome | biome: marine biome [ENVO:00000428]; feature: marine pelagic biome [ENVO:01000023]; material: deep marine sediment [ENVO:00002113] | place: India: Gulf of Kutch | collected... | reverse complement strand
CAGCCCGCCCGCCCCGGCCCCGTGCAGGATGCTCGCCACCCGCGCCGCCTTGAGATCGCGCGCCTTCTGCGCGGCATGGGCCGCCGCGCGACGGACCGCATCGGCGGGATCGGCGTCGAAGTCCTCGCGCGGGCCCAGCCCGACGACGAGCACGCGGCGGGCCGGGATCGCGCCGCGCGGGTACAGCACGGCCACCTGCCCGGCCTTGCCGCTGAAATCGCCGCCCTCGATCAGCTCTGCGATGGCACCACCGAGCGCGTCGTCCACCGCCCTCGTCGCGCCGCCGGGTTGGGCGCCCTCGAATAGGTTGACGACGATCGCGTCGGCATCGCTCTCCTGGATCGCGCCAGGGACCACTTTGACATCCATAGGACCAAACTCCTCTCTTGTAGTCAGTTCTCGGTACAAGACGCTCGAAGCCCCCGTCCCGGGGGCGACCCATGCAGCACGCTGCACGTTTCCAGGGTGATTCTCTGGCCCAAGACGCCCCCGAGACGGGGGCTAGGAGCCTCGCAAAACCGTTTTTTGTGCTAGCATAGGGATCTGTCAGCTGGCAAAGCTTGTGAGTGGCGGCCTGCCGACGGCGTACACGTTGAAACCCATGGCGAAGAGCGCGCGGTGATCGAGGATGTTGCGGCCGTCGAAGATGAAGGCCGGCTTGACCATCGACGCGTGGAGGGCCTCGTAGTCCAGCTCGGCGAACTGCGGCCACTCGGTGAGGACGGCGATGGCGTGCGCGCCTTCCGCCGCGGCGTAGGGGTCTGGCTCGAAGACCACCCCCTCGGCGGCCTCTCCCAGGTCGGCGCGCGCGTTGTCCAGCGCGTAGGGGTCGCTCATGACCACGACGGCCCGCTCCTCCAACAGCGCCCGGCAGACGGCCAGCGCGGGCGACTCGCGCGTGTCGCTCGTGTTGGCCTTGAACGCAGCGCCAAACAGGGCGATGCGCTTGCCTGCGACCGTGTTGAACATGGCGGTCACCATGTCGGAGACGAAGCGCGCCTGCTGGTAATCGTTCATCGTGACGACCTGTTCCCAGTAGGCGGCCACCTCGTACAGGCCATAGCATTCGCACAGGTAGACCAGGTTCAGAATGTCCTTCTTGAAGCAGGAGCCGCCAAAGCCCACGCTGGCTCGCAGGAAGCGCGGACCGATGCGGCTGTCCGTCCCGATGGCGTGGGCCACCTCGGCGACGTCGGCCTCGGTCTTTTCGCACAGCGCGGAGATGGCGTTGATCGAGGAGACGCGCTGGGCCAGGAACGCGTTGGCCGCCAGCTTGGACAGCTCGCTGGACCACAGGTTGGTGGTGATGATGCGCTCGCGGTCCACCCAATGGGCGTAGATGTCGACGATGGCCTGCACGGCCCGCTGGCCCGAGGGGGTCTCCCGCCCGCCGATCAACACGCGGTCCGGGTCCTCCATGTCACGGATGGCGGTGCCCTCCGCCAGAAACTCCGGGTTCGAAACCACGTCGAAATGGAGGCCGTTGTTGTTGGAGTTGAGGATGCGCTCCATCGCATGCGCCGTGCGGACGGGCAGGGTGCTCTTCTCCACGACGATCTTGGGCGAGCTCGAGTTCTCCATGATCTGGCGGGCCGTCTTCTCCCAGTACTGCAGATCGGCCGCTTTGCCCGCGCCCTGGCCGAAGGTCTTGGTCGGTGTGTTCACGCTGACGAAGATGATGTCCGCCTCAGCGATGTGGCGGCCGATGTCGGTGGCGGAGAAGAACAGGTTCCTGCCCCGGGCGCAGCGAATGACATCTTCCAAACCGGGCTCGTAAATGGGAAGCTGGTCCGATTGCCAGGCGGCGATCTTCGCCGCGTTGATGTCGACCACGACGACCCGGTGTTCGGGACAATGCTTCGCCACGACGGCCATCGTCGGCCCGCCCACGTAGCCAGCGCCAATACAGAGAATATTCGTCATCAGATTCCCTCCCTAATTGCTATGGTTGGTTACGCGGATCTGAGGCATCCCTACAATCAGTCCATCGGAGCGCTCCGGCCGCACCCGCGTCGGTCAAACAGATAGTGCGAGACCAGGTATTCACGCCCCTGGCGGAACCTCCAGGTCTCCTCACATACCATGAAGAACAGGCGCCAATTGACCAGGTGATGTTTGCCATCCTCCGCGCCGTACGTATCCGCCAACAGTCCGCGCACCTCCGCCCTGCGACGATCGAGATTCACCAGCCAGGCCCTGAGGGTGCGGGCATAGTGCGTGCCATCAACGCGCCAATGATCGACCAGCCGCAGATCGCGCTGGAAGTGCAGCAACAGATCGTCGGATGGCATCGTGCCGCCGGTGAAGAAGGTCCGCGCCATCCAGTTGTCCCCGTCGGTGGCATCGAACTCGTAGGCGAACTCGCGATGGCTGAAGACGTGCACGAACAGCATGCCGCCCGGATTGAGGACAGACGCGATCCTGGCCATCAGCAGTTCATAGTTCTTCATGTGCTCGAACATCTCAACCGAGATGACGCGATCAAACTGGCGGCCGCCCTCGAAGTTGAAATCGAACTCGTTCGCGTCAGCCGTGATGACCTCGACGTTCGAGAACCCCCGCTCGCGGCATCGGCGTTCGATATGCGCCCTCTGAGTGCGGGAGTTCGAGAGGGCCACCACCCGGCTGTTCGGATACCGCTCCGCGATCCACAAAGTGAGCGAGCCCCAGCCACAGCCCAGATCCAGGACGTCCATGCCGTCCTTCAATCGGGCCCGCTCGCAGGTCAGGCCCAGCATGGCCTCCTCGGCCTCGTCGATCGTCTCCACGCCCACGGGCCAGTAACAGCAGCTGTACTTGAGCCACCGGCCCAACACGATCCGAAAGAAACCGGTAGGGACCTCGTAGTGCTGTCTGTTCGGATCGTCGGTGTGGATCGCGACTGGACTCTGCCTGAGTTTCGCGATCAGCGCCCGTCGGTCTGTCTCACGCTCCTCGAGGCTCGCCCGGTGGCGCCGTCGCAGTCCCAGCGCCAGCATGATGCGCACGCCCGCCCGGATCAGCCAGTCGGGCACCACTCCGGTCTCAACCAGGCGCATGGTCCACATGGCACATCTTCAAACCCGTCGGTCGCAACGGCCCGCTATGACGCCTTGCGGGCCGCGCGCTTGGCCGCCTCAGCCCTTTCGAGCTTGGACGCCTGTCTCAGAACCAGCGCGCCGATGGTCCCCCCGAGGAGGAAGGGCAGCGCCAACTGGACCCCCAACAACTCGTAGGGCAGCAGGAAGACCGGCGCGGGATGCTGCGGGTTGCTGGGCAGCGTGCGCAGGTAGTAGGAGACCGCCGCCGTCAGCCACGTGTAGGACCAGGCCAGGAACATCGCGATGCCCAGCCATTTCCGCCTGCCATACAGGGGCTTCTTGTTGAAGTATGAATGGTAGATCTTCGTAACCACGACGAGGAAGACTGGAAAGGACCCCCAGGTGTGGATGTTGAAGGAGGCGCTGGCCAGCTCCAGTGGGGGCTCGTTCCGCGTGACGGCGCCGATGAGCCCGTTGACGCCGGCGAAGAGACCCAGCAGATACAGCGTGGTGGCAAAGCTACCGAAGGCCCGGTGGGCCCGAGCGAGCACATCGTTCGTCTTGAGCCACACCGCCCGCTTTCGGTAGTAGGCGGCGTAGTAGCCCATGACGACCTGTACCGTCGCGCACAGCGCGCCCAAAAAGGTGATGATGGTGTTGAACTCGACCTGTTCTATTGGCATCGATGTTCCTCCGATGGGGGCTTCATGGCTGCCTCCTCAATCTCAATCTCTATCTCTCAATCTGCTTCCGGTGGGACAGACCGGCGCAATCGCTTCTTCTCGCTGCGCCGGCGCTTGGCCTCCAGCCGACGCCTCTTCGACGCCAGTGTCGGCCGGGTCTTCCGGCGGCGCTTCGGCTCTTGGGCCGCCTGGCGGATCATCTCGATCAGCCGGTCGATCGCGTCCCGCTGATTGCGGGCCTGCGTGCGGAACCGCCGGGCGTCGATGACCAACACGCCCTCCTTGGTCATCCGACTGCCGGCCAGACGAACCAGACGGTCGCGCACGTCATCCGGCAGGGAGGGGGAATTGGCCACGTCGAAGCGAAGCTGCACCGCCGTGGCGACCTTGTTGACCTTCTGCCCCCCGGGCCCCGAAGCGCGGACGAAGTCCAGTTGGACCTCGCTCTCATCAATGGCAATCGTGCGCGTGACGCGAATCCTTCCCATGTTTCGACCTCGATCGGCAGCGACCACACCGGCGTCAGCATCCCGTCCAGCGCACCGCTGCGTCGGACGCCACCGGCAACGTGGTGGCACACCGGGATTATAACGCAACGGGGGCGATGGCACAACCGCCGGCCCCTCCGGCTCAGAGCAACGCGCCTGCCGCGCCAGCCAGCAATACGGACGATGAGAGACACACAGAAGCGCCCCACCCTTTCGGTGAGGCGCGTAGAGTATAGAGACCTCCGAGGTCTACCAGTTGTCCCCCTCAGCTGCCGGTGTACGTCGCCACCCGTCGCCTGGCCCGGACCGCCTCCCACTGCGGCTCAGCCTCGACCTGGACCTCGTTCAGATGCCGGTACAGGCCATCTCGCGCCATCAACTCCTCGTGCGTGCCCATCTCTGAGACCCGGTCGCCCTCCAGAACGACGATCAGATCGGCGCTGCGGATCGTGGACAGGCGGTGGGCGATGATGATCGTCGTCCGGCCGACCATCAGCCGCTCCAGCGCCTGTTGGATCAACACCTCGGTCCCCGTATCCACCGAAGAGGTCGCCTCGTCCAGGATCAGGATCGGCGCATCCTTGAGCACCGCCCGGGCGATCGCCAACCGCTGCTTCTGCCCACCCGATAGCTTGACGCCCCGCTCACCGATCAGCGTGTCGTAGCCATCGGGCAGCTGGACGATGAACGCGTGCGCGTTGGCGACCTTGGCCGCCTCGACCATCTGCCGCTCGGTGGCCTCCGGACGACCAAAGAGGACGTTCTCACGCGCCGTGCCGTGGAACAGGAACACGTCCTGCAGCACGATGCTGATCTGTTCCCGCAGGCTCGTGAGCGTCAGATCGCGTATGTCCTGGCCGTCGAGCGTGATCGAGCCCTCGCCCACGTCGTAGAAGCGGGGGATGAGGCTGGCCAGCGTCGTCTTGCCCACGCCGGTGGGCCCCACCAGGGCGACGACGGTGCCGGGCGGAATGTCGAGGTCGATGTGCTCCAGCACGGTGTCTCCCTGGGCGTAGCGAAAGCTCACGTCGCGGAAGGAGATCGCGCCCCGCGCCCGGCCCGGCAGTTCGATGGCATCCGCCCGTTCGCACACCTCCGGCTGTTCGCGCATCAGCTCGGCCACGCGCTCCGCACCCGCCATGGCCTCTTGGACGTTCTCCCACGCTCGGCTCATGGCGCGCACGGGCTGATAGAACATGTCCAGGTACAGGAAAAAGGCCACCAGGTCCTCGATGGGCAGCGCCTGGCCCAACGCCAACCGCCCGCCGAAATAGATGATCACGATCGTGCCCAGAGACGAGACGAACTCGATGAACGGGTGAAACGTGGCCATCAGCCGCAGCGCGTTGAGCAGCGAATCCCGATACCTGTTGATGTGATCGCCGATGCGCGTCGCCTCCATCTCCTCTCGGGTGAAGGCCTTGATCTCGCGGATGCCGGCGAGGTTGTCGTTGAGCGTGGCGTTGAGCTCGCCCAGTTCCCGTTGCCGCTTGCGAAACGCAGGCCGCACGTACCTGGAATATCCCTGCATGGCCAGCACGATCAGCGGGATGGGGATCATGCACAGCAGCGCGAGCCGCCAATTCAGGCCGATCAACACCGCGCTGACGCCGATCAGCGTGAGCGCATTCACCATCACGTCCGGAACCGCGTGCGCGATCAGCCGCTCGAACAGGTCCGAATCGTTGACCATGCGCGACATCAACTGGCCCGTCTGCTTGTCCTCGTAGAAACGGAGCGACAGCCGCTGCAGGTGCCGGTAGATGTGGCGCCGGGCGTCGGCGACCACGCCCCACCCGGCGACGTGGGCCATGTAGCTCCTCAGGAATTGCAGCCCTGCACGCACCACGTAGACCAGCAGCGCCAGCAGGGCCAGCCGGGCGACGAGGTCCATGGATTCCCGGCCCGCAGCCTGATCCTTGACCGCCGCGATGATGGCCCTGATGATCCATGGGGCCAGCAACTGCACGCCAACGAGAAGGATCATGCTCAGGACAGCCAGGCTCAGCGAGCCGAGGTAGTCTTTGGCATACCCAAACAGGAACTTCAACGTTTTCATCTCGCCATCCATCCGACAAAAGCCCGTCCCCCTAGGGAGGACGGGCCGTTGTCACAAAACGAAAGCACCACCGCCGTGGACGTCCCCGCTTAATCCTTCAGGACCATCGGCAGGAAGAGGTAACGGACCCGAGGGAAGACGTTGTTCATCTCGTTGCTTTCAGGGATCAACCCGTAATGATTGTCTGCACTATTGTCAAGCTTGACGTAGAATCCCAGAATTCCGTCGATTTCCTCTTGAGTGAACGTGATTGGCCCCTTCGGCGTCCCATCCCGGAATCGGGTGAGCGTGATGACCATAGTGTGCTCTTCGCCGGGATCGAGCACCGGCAGGTAATCCCAGATGGACTTCTCACTGTCGCGCTCCCATGGACAGGAGGTAACGTGGGCGACGAAGACGTCCAGGTAAGAGGCCCACCAGGGACTCTCCGGAATCCAGGCCGGTGCCGTGCCCTGGTTCTTCAACGTGACCGTGAAGGTGACCGGCTCGTCCGCTACCAGCGGCCAGGGCTCCACGCTGAAGCCCGTCACGACCAGGTCGGGCACGCCGATGGTGACGGAGGTCGTGTTGTCGGCAGGGTTGGCATCCCCTACGCCCTCACGCGCGGCGATGGTGAAGGGCGTGGTGGACCCACGCACGCCCATACACGGCACATCGGCGTACGTGACCGTGAAGGTGATGACATGCCCGGTGGAGCGGCCGGGCAGCAGACCGACCCGGTAGGTGTAGAGCCCGCCGCCAGCCGGTTGCCAGCCATAGCCAACTTCCGTGTAGGAGGTCCCGGGCGGCAGGGTCGTGGTGATGACCACGTCCTGGGCGTCCTCGTACGCTTCGTTCCCGTAGGTCACAACGTAGTCCATCTGCTTGCCGGGGGAGAATAGACTAGGCTTGTGCCCCTCCTCCCAGTCCTGTCCCACTTTGCCTATGGTGAGGTCCGGCAGCGTGCGGACCGTCGTCTGGGCGGTACGCACCAGCGAATCCCCCTCCGCATCCTCCAGCTCCGCCGTGGACACCAGGACCGTGCCGTCGGGGAGCGAAATCGGGACGCTGGCGTAGACGAGTATCTCCCCAGCGCCGCCCTCGCCGGGAATCGTGCCCACGTCCCAGTACCACACCTGCCCACTGCCGCCCGTGGGCGGCGGCGTCGCGCTGGAGAACGTGGTGCTGACGTCCAGCGTGGCGGTGACGACGACCCCGGTCGCGTCGGCGTTCCCGGCGTTGGTGTAGCGCAGGGTGTAGGTCAGAGGGTCCCCCGCGTCCACGGGGTCGGGATGGTCGGCGACGCTGAACGTCAGGTCGGGGGCCGAGGAGACGCGCGTCGTCTCGCAGACGGTCAGGGGCGAGGGGTGCTGGATGTCGTCCATCGTCACGCAGTTGGTCAGGACCGTGCCATTCGTCAGCGGCGCGGGCACCGTCACCGTGATCACGATGCTGCCGCCCCCACCCACCGGCAGATAGCCAATGTTCCACACGTTGTCTCCACTGTCGGGGGGAGGATCCGCCGAGACGAACGCCACCCGGCTGTCGTACGTCTCCGTGATGACCCCCTCTTCGACCGGTGCCGTCCCAACCCCGGAGTTCTGGTACGTGATCACGTATCTCAGATAGTCACCGGCGTCAACCGGATCGGGGAAGTCAACCTTGGTGACCGTCAACACCGACGTCGACGTCACAGCAGTGAGTGCGGTGATGGTGAGAGGCTCGGTCTGGTCGCTGTCCAGCGTCGCCTGGTTCGTCAGCACCGTTCCCTCGGGCAGCGTGTCGGCCACCCTGACGATGACGTCTATCGTCTCCGGGTCGCCCACCGTCACGACGGGGAACGTCCACCGGTCGTCAGTGCCTGAGTCAGGCCATGGGTTGGCGTAGAAGAACGACACGTTGGGGTCGTAGTGCTCGGTGACGGTGACCGAGGTGGCGTTCTCGTTGCCGCTGTTGGTGATGACCAGCGTGTACAGCAGCGTCCCTGCCGCGTCCACGGGGTCCGGATCGTCCGCCTTCGTGATGGTGAGCACCGGGCTGGATTGAACCGTGGTCTGCGCCTGCACGCTGTTGTTCCCCGCATCGGGGTCCGTCTGGTCGCCGCTCACGGTGACGTCGTTGGTGAGGATCGTGCCGTTGGTCAGGGGGCTGGTGACGCTGACGACCAGCGACACGGTAGCCTTGGCCCCGCTGGCCAGCGAGCCCACGTTGCAGGTCAGCGGGTCGACGCCCACGCACGCGCCCTGGCTGGGCGTCGCCGAGAACAGGGTCACCTCGTCCGGCAGGTCGTCGGCGAGGGTGATGCCGGTACCGTCGGAGGGGCCGCTGTTGGTGACGGTGAGCGTGTACGTCAGCGTCTCCCCGGCGACCACCGGGTCGGGGTCGTCCGTCTTGGTGATGGCCAGATCGGCCTCATCCTGCAACATAGGCTGCGCACTGGCCCCCTGAGAAAGCAACAGCAGGGTCCCCACCGCGCCCAGGATGCCGATCAACAGCGCGGCCAGAAGCTGGCTGAGAATCCTCCGATCGTTCATCGTACCCCTCCCCCTATTCACCGCCCTGCTCCCGTCGAGGGCGCGCCGAACTCCCGCCGCCCCGCTGCGAGACACGGTCAGATAACCTCGCCGAAGCGAGCCACTCACCCATCGTAGCACACTTGTGTCCACACAGCGTGAAAGAAATGTGAGAGATTCCTTAAAATCCCTCGAGGACCCGCTCGACCCTTCACCCCTCAGGCCGAGTCTGGAGAGGGTGGACCGTCCGGCTGCATCTCCCCACACCAGGCAACGCCGCGGGCCAGCGCCTCGCGCCAACCGGTCTGCGCCTCGAAGCCGAGTCGAGCGAAGCGGTCACCCCTCATCGCCAGCGGCCCACTCAGGGCCCGCACCTGCACCCGGGTGAGGTCATCGCGGCCCACCAGCTCGGTCAAGGCGGCCATCACCCAGGCAACGGCGTAGGGCAGGCGGGTCTCCTTCGTGGAACCCACGCCCGCGCCCATGGCGCGCAGCAGCTCGCCGTTGGTGATGGTCTCGCCCAGCACGTTGTACGTAGAGCCGCGCGTCTCCGGCTTGGCCAGGCACAGCGCAACGGCCCGGGCCGCGTCACTGACCGCCAGCACCGACCAGGGGGCCAGTCCCGAGCCGACGAGCACCACGCGCCCAGCCTCCCGGAAGCCGTGCAGGGCCGGACACATGAAACCGGTGTCGCCCGCGCCCAGGACCAGCGGCAGGCGCAGTACCGTGGCCTGCGCCGGCAGCAGTTGGCGCACGGCCCGTTCGGCGTGGATCTTGCTGGCCGGATAGCCAGCGGTGAACACCAGCGGGGTCTCCTCGTCCGCATCAGGCACGTAGCCGTAGACGGTGATGCTGCTGGTATAGATGAAATGCGCGACCCCCGCCGCCCGGGCCGCCTGAGCCAGGTTGGCCGTGCCCTGCGCGTTGACGGCCATGAAAGTCTCGGACCGCCCCCGACCGCCGTTCACGTGTCCGGCCAGGTGCACCACCTGCGTGACGCCCTTCAACGCAGGGGCAAGGCTCTCGGGACGCGTCACGTCCCCGGTCACCACCTCAGCCCGTCCTTGCAATTCGGGCAGGGCCGGGTCATCCGGCAACACGAACAACCGCAACGGCTGGCCCTCGAGCAGCGGCAGGACGTGTCGCCCCAAGAACCCGCTGCCGCCGGTCAACAACAGTGTCATGTGTGAACCTCTCCCAGTGAACGCTCCTATTCTATCGACGTGTGCCAGTTCTCAGGCCACAGCGCCCCCCACCACCCTGCAGATCGAGCGTGCAGGACAACCCCACTATTATATCCTAACGACGGCGTTGGCACAAATCGACGATTAGGACCAGGGACAGAGCGGTTCGTCCGTGCGGAGACAGCACGTGAGCGGGCGCATCCACCGGCCTGCGCGTCGAAATCGGGCTCAAAATTGGAGAATCACCCCGCCGGTGGCGCATCCCGGTGCCCGGTGTCTGATTCGGCCCGCCTGGACTCGGGGCGCTGCACGTGCCAGGCGAACACGACCCACGTCAACACCAGCAAGGCCGTCCAGTAGGTTGCGCTCCACCAGAACCAGACGTCCGGTGCGGCCAGCGCGAGATACGGCAGGTTGGTCAACCCGATGAGGACGGCGCCAACTCGGGGGCGAGACTGAGCCAGAGGAATGATCCCGATCGCAAGCACGGTCAGAAAACTGTTGCCCGCCGAATATGGCGACAGCAGCAACCCGGCCGCAACCAGCAGGCCCGCCTTCTCGCGCGAGACCGAGCAGCGACCGGTCAGCACCACGCGCAGCGTGGCCACAAACACGCCCGCCCATAGGCTGACGCGCAACCAGAGTGGGAGCCCCAGGCGACTCAGCGTGGCCGACAGGCTGCTGTCCATGATACTCCCTCGCTGTGGCATGCCGGTCAGCGCGATCAGCCAGTCCCGACCCAGCCACAGCATGCAGGGCACGACCACGACCGCCACCACCAGACCGGAGGCAACCCAGCGCCGGGGCGGCCACGTGCGGATCGTGCAGACAGCCAGAGCGGCCACGAGAAACCAGGTCTCCTGTATCTTGGCCGTGGCGAGCAAAGCCCCGGCAGCCAGGGCCCAGGGGCTCACAGCACGATAGCCGGTCAGGACGAGCAGTATGCCGGCGATCACCAGCCCTTCCAGGTTGCCGTCGGCCACGTGCCGCAGCGCAGGGTATGAGGTGATGAGCAGGAATGCGCTCAGCCAACCGACCTTGTGACCCCAGGTCCGGGGAACGCTGGCGACCAACGTTCCGAGGGTAGCGAGGGTGATCAATCCCCAGCTGGCGCGGAAAGGGAGGAGTCCCAACCCCAGCAGCGGCAGCAGGCTCCACGGAGGGTTGTAGACGCCGGTGCCGTACCTCAGCGTGCCGCCCCGCATGCCCAACCACAAAGAACGCCAATCGATGGCCAGCGATGTCCCTTCGATTGGAAGTCCCTCAAAGAAGCGGAGGAGCAGGCCAGACGCGACGAT
>JABAHP010000441.1_pt2 | contig 11225 bp, 11 predicted proteins | sample 7062081 | NCBI WGS metagenome assembly JABAHP01 (sample SAMN14534357, study PRJNA622989) | marine sediment metagenome | biome: marine biome [ENVO:00000428]; feature: marine pelagic biome [ENVO:01000023]; material: deep marine sediment [ENVO:00002113] | place: India: Gulf of Kutch | collected... | reverse complement strand
GGTGGTTATATTATGGACGCCAGCGCTATTGTTCAAAACGATGCAAAGGTTGAAAATGTCAAAGCGATGACAGATTTTACGCGTGAATATGGAGTATACTAATGGCTGAAGCAAAGAAACAAGAGAGAAAGCCCGGTATTTGCATACCCTGGGAAGAGAAAGTCAAGGAACTCAAAGAGATCAATGCAGACAAAGAGCTTGTGAAGAAGGTGTGGGAAGATGTTGACGGATTAGGGTATGTTTATATCTGGCAGTGTCTGCTCTCGTTCTAAGAAGCGAGTGGTTGATTGGAGATTATGCAATGGATAGAAGAGGGCTTATCTCGCGTCGTAGATTTATTAAAAGAGCTGCCGGCGTTGCAGCAGGAGCACTGGTATTTCCATATGTCGTTGCTTCGTCTGCTTTAGGTAAGGCCAGCGGCGTTGCTGCGAGCAATAGGATAACGTTAGGTTTTATCGGTGTGGGAAGCCACGGAATTGGGATGAACCTGAGGACGTTTCTTGGTAATTATGACGCTCAAGCTGTCGCCGTTTGCGACGTCGATATCAATAATCTTAAAAAAGCCCGTGACATTGTAAATCAAAAGTATGGTAACAACGACTGCGCTACATATAAGGATTTTCGTGATGTTATCGCGCGGGAAGATATCGATGCGGTCATGATATCGACGCCGGACCACTGGCACGTTCCAATATCGCTTGCGGCCCTGCGGGCGGGCAAGGACGTAGAGTGTGAGAAGCCGACGCTGACGGTACGCGAGGGAAGGATCTTAGTCGAGACGGTAGAGCGCTATGGGCGCGTGTTTCAATGGTCGACTGAAGACAGGGCCGTATACGAGTATCATCGGATGTGCGAGCTGGTTCGCAACGGCCGGATAGGCAAGGTTCATACGATTCGGGTGGAGCTGCCGAGCGGGCCGGGCAATCCCGGCAACGCCAAACCGATGCCGGTACCGGAGAGTCTGGATTATGATATGTGGCTTGGGCCGGCGCCACTGAGGCCTTATACGGGACGGGACCAGCTTCCTTATCAGTGGCGGTGGGTAATGGATTATTCGGGCGGACAGTTAACCGACTGGGGAGCGCATCTTTTGGACGGGGCCCAGTGGGGCAACGACAGCGAATATACCGGTCCCGTAGAGGCCGAGGGCAATGGTGTATTCTGCGAAGGAGGGCTGTATAACACGGCGAAGCAATACAGAATCGAATACAAATATGCGGACGGCGTGAGAATGATTGTCAAATCGGGTAATCCGAGTCTGCGATTCGAGGGAAGTGACGGGTGGATCGGTAACGTCGGCTGGAGAGCACCCTTACAGGCCGAACCGAAGTCGATACTGAATTCCAGGATCGGCCCTGATGAGACCCATCTGTATACCTGCAAGGCGGGCGAGCAACGTAATTTCCTCGATTGTGTGAAATCACGAAAGGAATGCTATTTTCCACCGGAAATCGGCCAGCGATGCTTTACAATTGCACATATCGGAAATATTTCTATGCTGTTAGGCAGGAAACTTAGATGGAACCCGAAGAAAGAACAATTCATCGATGATGAACAAGCTAACAGGATGCTGTCACGGTCGATGCGGAGTCCGTGGCACTTATGACATGATAAGTGATAAATATTTATTGGAAATGGAAAAATTATGAAAGCTCGACACAAAGAGATTTGGGTGATTTTGCTTTTTAGCGGGATTTGTTGCTTGCTCTCGGCAGGAAACGCCGGTGCAAGAGTTTCCTTAATAGGTAAAGATTTTTCCACATGGCGGGGTAATACCGGGCAATGGAAAATTGTCGGGGATACTTTTACAAATCCGAAGAATGTAAAGCTGCTGAGCAGCAAACCGGGGAGCGGGATTATTCTAAATGGGCCTACCGGCAGGACAAGAAACATACTAAGCAAAGCGGAATTCGGTGACGTCAAAGCGCATATCGAGTTTATGATTCCTAAAGGTTCCAACTCCGGTGTTTACTTTATGGGCCGGTACGAAATTCAGGTCTACGATAGCTACGGTGTGGAAAAAGGCCAATACCCGGGTATTGAGTGCGGTGGTATCTATGAGAGATGGGATAATAACAGAAATCCCAAGGGCTTCGAAGGCCATTCCCCACGCGTCAACGCATCGCGAGCACCGGGACAGTGGCAAACGTTTGATGTGATATTCCGTGCGCCGCGTTTTGATAAGAACGGGCGAAAGATATCCAACGCCAGATTTGAAATGATTGTGCACAATGGAGTCGTGGTTCATGAGGGTGTAGAACTTACGGGGCCGACGCGGGCCGGTACGTATAACGATGAAAAACCGACCGGGCCACTGATGCTGCAAGGTGACCATGGTCCGGTGGCATATCGTAATATATGGCTCGAACCGGGAGGAGCGTTCTTTGCAATGGATACGGGAACGAAAGACGCCAAACATAAGACAGCAAAACAGCAAATAGAGATGATAAAAGAACTGGGATATGACGGTATCGGTTGTACAGCAGGTCCGGGATTGGGGGAAATGCTAAAAGAGCTGGATAAAAACGGCTTGAGACTTTTTGCGGTTTATCTTGGAGCAAATATAGATGCCGACCAGCCTAAGTATGGCCCGGAATTAAAAGAAGCAATCGAGATATTGAAGGGACGAAATGCGATACTCTGGCTGTTCGTTCTCAGCAAAAAGCATAAGCCTTCTTCGCCGGAAGGTGATGAGCGAGCGGTTGAAGTCATACGAGAGATTGCAGATATGGCGGCTGAGGCCGAACTGCGAGTATCGCTGTATCCGCACCAGAGATTCTGGGTCGAGCGGGTGGAAGATGCAATTCGAGTGGCCAGGAAGGTAGAGAGGAAAAATGTCGGTGTTACTTTTAATCTATGCCACTGGCTGATGGTCGATGACGAGAAAAATATGGAATCACGGATAAAGTCGGCGATGCCATACCTGTCCTTGGTGAGTATTAACGGCGCCGATAGCGGAGGAAAAAACTGGAAGCAGCTCATTCAGACACTTGACCGAGGGACTTTCGATATTTACGGTTTTTTAAAGGCACTGGATGACGCAGGCTATAACGGCCCGATAGGATTACAGGGATATGGTATCGGAGGCGATGCACATGATAATCTAAAATGCTCAATGAGCGCATGGCGTCAACTCTCAAAACGTTTGGCGGCAAATAACAATTAAAAAATGCAATAATATCAAAAGAGTATAAATGGAAACACTTAAACTACTACGCGATTACTTTCCGACGGCGGTTTTTACCGGCAAGTGCCTGGTCTTTATTAGCGAGGATTGGCGTGTTGAACTCAGCGAGCATAAAGACAGTGACTTTAGCAAGGCAGATGCTGAGCCGGCTGTTATACGAGTCAGAATTTTCAAGAAAGCCCTGAATGGGCAATTTGTGGCGGGTCATTACGAAGATTTCCAGCTTGAATCGCTGGGTGAGCTTGCCGAGCAGATTGAAAAGTATGTGCAGCTGGCGCTCGGCACGAATATCAGGGAAAATATTGAGTAAGCTGCATAATTTTCTTCTTTGTATTTATCCTACCGGCTACAATCTGAATCTATGAGTAATTTTGTTGTTAAAGAGATTGGTGACGGTGTGATTTTTACTGTAAAAGCTGTACCGGGCAGCAGCAGGACGGCTGTCTGCGGTTTGCTTGATGAGATGGTGAAGATCAAGGTTTCCGCGGCGCCGGAGAAGGGAAAAGCAAATAAGTGTTTGCTTGATTTTTTGTCGAAAAAACTTGGTGTAAAAAGGAATGCCGTTAAGATAGTATCCGGCAAGGGTAATCCCGTTAAGAGCGTACAAGTTATGGGAATATCCGTCGTGCAGCTATTAAACAAATTGAATTTGAATAAACAAAGTGTGGGTCAATGAGTGACAAATCATCTCTGCTTCCACAAGACCATATAGTGGACGAGTCTTCACTAAGATATATGCTAAAGCTTGCCTCTCCGGCGGCGATTACGACGATATCTTTTACCCTGATGCAGTTTGTAGACCAGTACATGGTCTCGCGGCTTGGTACCGATGCGTTAGCGGCGATTGGGCCCGCTCAGTTTGTGAGCTTCCTGCCCAGCGGCTTCGCCATAGGTGCGATGGCCAGTCTGAATACTTTCGTAAGTCAGAGCCTTGGCAGAGGAGACAAAAAAAGCTGCTCGAATTATTTCTGGCAGACAATGTACATGGGATTTACGTACTTCCTTGTAGTGTTAGCGATTATGTTACCAACGGCTCCTTTGATATTTAAGATGATGGGCCAGGAGGGTATGGTGGCACAAATGGAGGTGACATATCTGAGTATTATGCTTTACGCCCATGTGCTGGCTGTCATTAACTGGTCAGCGAACCAGTTCTTCATGGGTATTCACCGGCCGATAATCACTATGTGCGCCTCTTTATGCGGACAGGTTGTTAATGTAATTGCCAATTACGTACTGATTTTCGGCAAGCTGGGATTTCCGGCTATGGGGATTGCGGGGGCCGCATGGGGAACATTTGTGGGTATAGGCGTGGCAGCGTTAGTGAATATGGTGATATTCCTCAGCGGGCGAATGAACCAGGTATATCAAACAAGACGGTCGCTCGAAATAAATTTCGGCAGGATGTATGATTTGTTGAAGGTTGGACTGCCGGCAGGACTTGGACTTTCTGTAAATGTTGCATTCTGGGGGATGATTTTATACGGTTTGGTGGGGATATTTGGTAAAGAGGCACAGGCGGCAACTACGGCAGTGTTTAACTGGACGCGTTTCTCTGTAATGCCTGTAGTAGGGATAAGCATGGCGCTTAGTGCTGCGGTGGGCAAGAGTATAGGCGCGGGCAAAAAAGAGCTGGCGGTCAGGCAAACAAGCATTTGTCTAAAAGTCGCATTATTGTTTATGGGACTGGCAGGAATTTGCTTTTTTGTATTCAGGGAATGGCTAATAGGCTTTTGGTCACGTGACTATAAGGTGATGGAGGCAGGGATGGGAATCTTAGTGTGTGCAGCATTTTATCAGGTTTTTCATGCCGCACGCATCATATACGGCGGTTCATTAAGGGGTGCAGGTGATACAGTGTGGCTTATGTTAGTATCAAGTATCGGGGCGGTGGTAATACTTGGGATAGGTGGAACGATAATGGTTGTCTTTTTCCCGACGGCGGGACCTATAGGACCGTGGATTGCGGCGTCCCTTAGTATTGCAGGAGCAGGGCTGGCGAATTGGTGGCGGTTTAAGAGCAACAGGTGGATGAAAATAGATTTGTTCAAGCGTCGTGCGGTGGGCGTACCGGTCGAAACCGAGGCGGTTGTCGAGTAGAATTTCGATTAAATAATCAATCTATCCCGAGGTGACTTAAAGAATATCATTAAGGTCCGTTAGCGTTTTCAATTTGATGTTTCGGACAGCCCCGGCTGTTTGCCATGTCGCAATTCCAAGTGGTTTAGATAGGTCTACCTCCGGGCGGATGTCGATTGTTCGGTCGGTTGTCACAACGTCAACAATCTTCTCATCGTCGAGCCATGCTTCAATCTTGTCGGAGGTGACGCGCAACCGGACGTTGTACCACCGACCGGTCTCAAAAGCGATGATTCGCGTGGTTTCGTTGTTTGCTGCGTCGTAGTAATCGAGATTTGATAGACCGCAGACCTCGCCGCCCCAGCCGCCGAGGATTAGTGAGCAGGGATTTTCACCAACGGGAAAGGTCAACCCGCAGAAAAAGTCACTGCCGGTGACTCGTTTTGCCTCGAGGGTGATTTCATAATTCATACGAACGACTGGACCGGTCCAGTTTATTCCGGTCATATCGTTACCCATTTCGAGATAGATGGACCCGTCTTTTACATAGACTTTACCCTGACCACCGAAATCGGTAATCGCCCACTGGCCCATTGTTTTGCCGTCAAAAAGGCTGATTTCAGACGGACCCTGACATGAGGGAAGTAATAAAAGGCCAAAAAGTAGAAACATTGCGTATTGCGTGTTAGATAGGGGGCGACGAGACGGTCTTTCAATATTGCTACGTTTTCGACTCATTATAAGGCTCCTACAAAAATAATCATGTTGAATAAAGTAACGTCGGAAGTTAAATGATACAATATATATTTATCGAAAGGGGCTGATTTTTCGTCGTAGTCATTTAGAAAACACGGAAAAACAAGGATGGGTGATATGACTATAACATTTTTATCTACAAGCATTTATCATAGGATCGAGTGTCCTGTGGTACGCACACTTTACTGCGTAAGAGAATTCATAAAGTTGTAGAAAATCAACAAATACCATCTTTATTCACTTTCCGGAAACCAGTAGAAATTTATTGATAAAATCAGATGCAAGGTATATAATGTAACGTAAGTAAATAAGTCCACATCTGCGGACACAAGATACAGGATTATTGGTGACCTTAATAGGAGGAACTTATGAAAAGTAACACCCAAGTCCGAAATTCCAGACACCATTTCAATTTGCGACCCTTAATAATCCTAACTTTTTCTGTCCTGCTGCTCTTGTGTAACAGTACTTTATGGGCGAAGCCCGTGAGCGCCAGTGATGCTGAAAAGGCAGTGATAGGTTGGCTAAAAGTCGATGCGCAACCCCTCGGAACGGCGCTTGGTAAGGATATTATGAGTGTTAAGGCCTTCTCAGATGAAAACGGAGATACCGTCTACTATGCAGTCTATTTACAGCCGACAGGATTTGTAATTGTTTCTGGTGATGACCTTGTGGAGCCGATTATATGCTTTGCACCGGTTGGCAGGTACGATACGTCGAAAGATAAACCTTTGAGCGCGCTTGTCAGCCGGGATGTACCNNCTTCAACAAGCCACTGCCGGGGCCAAAAGTAAATGGAACGAACTACTGACTTATGCAGACAGCGTGGGAATTCTTGGCCTTTCCAGTGTATCCGATGTGCGGGTCGCCCCGCTGACACAGAGCACCTGGGGGCAGACAACGGTCGGTGATTATATCGGTGGGATAACCTGTTACAATTACTATATAACGAATAACTGGCCCATCGGTTGTGTCGCTGCCGCTATGGCACAACTAATGCGCTACCACGAATACCCGGGTTACGTCTGGAGTGATATGCCGCTTCAGCCCGATAGTAATATTACACTAACCGAACGACAAGCTATAGGAGCACTGTGCTACCATGCCGCTGAATCAATAAATACAACGTATGGGCCACCGGAAACCGGAGGCTCGAGTGCGTTTCCCAGTGATGCAAAACAGGCGCTACAGGACACGTTTTACTACAGCAATTCCATTTTTGGATGGAATAATAATAACAATATAGGAGTATGGTTGAATTGGATGGTCAACCCGAATCTGGATGCCGGCTATCCCGTTATTTTAAGTGTTGGTCGTCCGGGCGGTGGACACGCTGTTGTATGTGATGGATACGGCTATAATGTCACAACTTTGTATCACCACCTCAATATGGGCTGGAGCGGTAACGACAATGCCTGGTATAACCTCCCTGTTATCGACGCAACTTACACGTATAACTCTGTGGACGGCTGTATATACAATATTTTCACCTCCGGTTCCGGAGAGATAATCAGCGGCCGAGTCGTCGACATGGCCGGATTTGGCATAAGCGGTGTAAGCATCACTGCAATCGGCGGCGGAACATACCACGCAACCACCAACACCCAGGGCATTTACGCATTAGTTAACGTCCCGTCAAATACGAGCTTTACAGTAAGTGCAAGTAAACCCCCTCACGCCTTCACAAACCAAAATACTTCAACTGGGATGTCATCGGACTGGTCAAGCACTTCCGGCAATGCATGGGGAGTTAATTTCACTTCACAAAGCTCAACTCCACCGACCGCACATAGCCAGACTACTTCGGCCCTTTCAGGTACGGCCGAGACGATTACTCTCGACGCCGACGATGAAGGCAATCCCAATCCACCGGGACAACTTAGTTACATAATAGCATCGCTGCCGGTCAACGGCACTTTAACAGATCCCGCCGCCGGTGGAATAACAACCGCACCCTACACGCTGATAAATAATGGTAACACCGTTGATTACAAGGCCTGTCCGTTCTTCACAGGCCAGGACACCTTTGAGTTTAAGGCAAACGACGGAGGCACACCCCCGGAAGGCGGCGACTCAGAATCCGCTACTGTTACCATCAACGTTGACAATGCTATATACACCACTTTCGAACCACAAACAAATCTGTACGCAACCTGGCCGATAGATACCCAATACGAAGACCAGCGAACACAAGTAATTTACCTATCCAGCGAGATAGGAAATGCTAAAAAAATAACCGACCTGGCATTGGATATCTACCAAGTGCCCGGACAAACCCTTTACAACTGGACAATTCGAATGAAGCATACAAGTCGAAGTGATTATTCCCATCCCCCCTACCTCGAGACGTCCGGCTGGAAAACCGTCTATCAAAATAATGAATCGATAAGCTTGTCGGGATGGCGGAACTTTCATTTCCAGAACGCCTTCGAATATAATGGCACCGACAACTTGTTGATAGATTTCACCTACAATAATAGCTCTTACACTATAGAAAGTTCCTGTAAGGTTTCAAATATGGGTGTTGAACGTGTGTTGATGGCATTTTGTGACAGTACACACTTCGACCCGCTGAATTGGAGTGATTCCTATAATCCGGGATTATGGGGGGCTACAGCTGTTCCAAATATAAAGCTCATATCGGAGGTTTCAGCCGAACCGATGCCGGCAGATTTAAAACCGGATTGTAATGTGGATATGTACGATGTCAGCGTTCTTGCTTTGGCCTGGAACAGTAGGCCGGGTGATAGTAATTGGGACGCAGATTGTGACCTCTATGTGACAGTTGAGCCTGTCATCGATATGCGCGACCTTTCGGTATTCATTGGACACTGGCTGGATTATTTTGAATAGTTTCCATTCGGCATTTAAACCGAAATGTGAGAGCCGTGGGCTTTACGCTCATGGAATTTCCCAAGTCGTTTTTGGGGGATGGATCTAAGAAAACCGCCCACCTTAATGTCGATGGAGACGTTTTTGTGGATTATGAAGGTGATTTATTATAAAATATTAGTGTAAGCTAATTTGAAACCGGTAAAAAGCCGAAAAAATTACTGGTTAAACAGAACCGGATAGTTATGAAAAAGGTATTTTTGCTAATATTTTACGTTTTGGTTTTTACGGCGTCTGAATCTTTAGGCCGCCAAGCCCCGCTCGCCAACGAGGGCAAATCAGGCCTTTATGCAAGGTCGATTGAACGAGTCCTTCGGCTAAGTGAGGATGAAGTTGACCTTGCAACCGCTGCTATGATTATTTCCGAGCAGTGGAGTGATATTGTACACGGCCGAAGGTATCTGTCAGAATTAGATGATATGGCACTGGAGATTCGCGCACGACTGTTCAAGAAAGATCTAAAGACTAACTACCGCGCGATTCCCATGATAAATGAGTATCTGTTTGATGAGCTTGAGTTCAAAGCGGTTTCAGAAGCAAGTGATCCGAACGACTTGTTTTTACACTCAGTGCTTGACAGGAAACGAGGGTATTGTCTGAGTCTTTCGATTCTTTATCTTTCGCTTGGTGAACGCCTCGGCCTGCCTTTATACGGAGTTGTCGTGCCGGGACACTTTTTCGTTAAATACGATGATGGGCGGGTACAATTCAATATTGAAACAACAAGCAAAGGCGGAAGCGCTCCTGACGAACATTACATGACTAAATTCAACGTGCCGGAGGAGGAGAAAAACAGTATTTATATGAAAAAGCTCAGTAAGGTCCAGACGCTGGGCTGTTTTCTCAATAATCTCGGTAACAGCTACTGCGATATTGACGATCCGGATTCTGCATTACTGGCACTTGAAAGGGCTGTAGAGATTAATCCGTCATTATCCGAGTCCCGGGCGAATCTTGGCAATCTTTACCTGAAAAAAGGACGGATCAGAGACGCCATATACGAATACCGAAAGGCACTGGAAATAAATCCAAACGATGCGAAGACATATAGCAACCTCGGCAATGCATACACTAAGCGAGGCTGGCTCAACGATGCGATTGCTCAATACAACTGGGCCCTGAAACTGGATCCCAACTTCACTCAAGCTTATAAAAATCTGTCGATTGCTTACAGCCAACGGGAACAATACTCAAAGGCGGAAACGGCCCTGAAAGAGGCACTTTTTTTGGAGCCGGAAGATGCCTCTATATACAGCCAGTTGGCCAATGTTTATGAACAGATGGGTGATTTCGAGGAAGCTATATTTCGATATAAAAAGGCCGTGAAGCTTGACCGGAGATTGGCTGAGGCCCATTATGGGATGGCCGTCTGCTACAACAGGCTTGGCAGGTCCCACGATGAAATCCAGGCATACCAAAAAGCCCTGGCACTCAAGCCTGATATGGTAGCCGCTTTAGTTGGTCTGGGCAATGCTTACTTCGGCAGGAAAAAATATGATGCGGCTATTGAACAATATAAGAAAGCCGCTCGGCTAACGGAAGATGACGGCACGATTCATTACAATCTTGGAGCGGCATATTCCAACAAGGAAGATTACGAGCAGGCAGCGACTGTGTACCTGGAGGCGGTTAAGCTTAATCCTGAAATGGGTGATGCACATAACGGCCTGGCTTTTATATTTTACAAATTAGAAAAGTACGAGCTGGCGGCAAAGCACATAAAAGCCGCCGAGGAACTGGGTGTGGAGATTGAAAAAAATCTGCTCCGTGCCATCAAAAAAAAATTGAGATAGCCGCTAATAAAGCCTGTTCGTATTTGATTTGCATCTCAATCAAGCTGTTCTCCCCTTGAATTTCAAATCCCCGATTTCTTACTAATTTGCTTGACAATTACGCCCAAAATTATAAAATTTTAATATTGCAAATATTCTTGCCGGAGGATGAAATGACAGGAAAACGCCGTTCTATTAGCATAATTCCGCGAAATGTTACAAAGGAGTATCATTGCGTGCAATGCGCATTAAAAAGGTTACATTGTTTTGAAAGGATGAGAAGATGAAAACTGTTAAAATGTCAGCAATTTTAGGTGTGGCTTTAGGTGTGGTTTTGTGCGCCGGGCGTGCTACTCTGGCGGGCGAGGTCATGGCTTGGGGACTGAACAACAACGGCCAATGCAATGTACCTGATCCGAATGAGGGTTTTGTCGCGATTGCCACAGGCAATTTGCACAGTCTGGGCCTGAAGGCGGACAGCTCTATCGTTGCCTGGGGACTGAATAACAACGGCCAATGCAATGTGCCGGAGCCGAATG
>JABAHP010006604.1_pt1 | contig 11237 bp, 9 predicted proteins | sample 7062081 | NCBI WGS metagenome assembly JABAHP01 (sample SAMN14534357, study PRJNA622989) | marine sediment metagenome | biome: marine biome [ENVO:00000428]; feature: marine pelagic biome [ENVO:01000023]; material: deep marine sediment [ENVO:00002113] | place: India: Gulf of Kutch | collected... | reverse complement strand
CATGGCCGGGGCGTTTTCAAAGCCGATTGCCTCCAGCATTCTGGGCGACATTGCCATTCAAAAAAACATTAGAGTAACCCCGAACTTCGACATCGCCCAGGTCAATGTCGATGAGAAAACCATTGAATCGCACAAGGGCGAAAAAGTGGACTATGATCTGCTGGTGGCGATTCCGCCCAATTTTGGTGCCAAATTTCTGGAAGGCACCGGCCTGGAGGATCCGCTGCGATTCGTCGATACCGACCATTTCACGCTCAAAGCCAAAAATGCCGACCATATTTACGTTGTCGGTGATGCCACCAATGTACCGGCCTCCAAGGCCGGCGCGGTGGCCCACTATGAATCCGAAACGGTGGTGGAAAATTTACTGCGTGAAATTGACGGCCAGGAGCCCCACGGGACCTTTGACGGCCATGCGACCTGCTTTATCTGCTCGGGTCATGAAAAAGCGTTTTTGATTGATTTTAACTATGAATATGAACCGCTGCCCGGCAAATTCCCCTTTCCGGGACTCGGGCCTTTCAGCCTGCTGGGCGACAGCTATATGAATTACTGGGGCAAAATGATGTTCAAGTGGGTTTACTGGAACATGATGCTCAAGGGTGTGGAATTGCCCCTGGAACAACAAATGACGATGGCCGGCAAAATGCGCCATGTCCTGACCCAAGCATAAGGAGGCCGCCATGACTACCGAAGAACAAATTCTTGAGCGACTCGATCGCATCGAGGCTCAGCTGGCTCCGGTATCGGCATCGGCCAGGGGCCTCAATGAACTCAGAGAAGATTTAATTCCCCTGAGCGGTCAGGCATTTCGGCTGCTGATCCGGGAACTGGAAGATGTAGAGTCCGGATTCCAGCTAGAAGATTTGTTGGCGCTGATGAAACGCTCGCTGCGCAGCGTCAAGCATATGAAGTTCGCCCTGGAGCAATTAGAAAACATCGTGGATTTTGTGCTGACCATCGAGCCCCTGCTCAAGTCATCCGTACCGCAGCTGATCAATTATCTGGATGACCTCGAGCAGAGAGGCGTTCTGCGCATAATCCAATCGACTCTGGATGTGCGTGCTAAAATTGCAGCGGCCTACAGCCCTGAAGACGTCGATCAGATTGGAGACGGCCTGGTGGCACTGCTGGGACTGGCCCAAAAACTCAGCGACCCCAAGGCCCAGGCCTTTCTGGGAAAAATGGCCGCTCTGCCATCGAATGTGGATCTGGACAAGGCCAAACCGGTTGGACCTATGGGAATGCTGGGGGCTCTTTCCAACAAAGAGACCCGTCAGGGACTGGGTGTACTGATGGAATTGACCAAAGCCATGGGCGGCTTGAAAAATGGCGGCAGCAACACAACAGCTGAAGTGCCGGAACCAATCGCTTAAAGGATAAGATCAGCAGGGTGTCGCCGGCAATTAAGAGCCTTCACCCTGTTTATCTAAAAAAATGGTTGAATCAACAGTAAAGTGTGACCTGCTGCCTTTCGCCACGTGTTGCGAGCCGGCCGCCCTGCGGGTGGCCGGTGATTTGGAACATCTTTAAACGCGGTGAAATTTGCTGGAGGCTAAAGATGCAAAAACAAATGGTACAATGTGAGGATGGGCGGCGCCGACAGGCGCGCATCCACGGAATGCCAATAGAAGAAGGCGGATTCAGGATATGGAAGGCGGGTGTTCGATTAAAAGGCAAGCATGTGTCCGGAGAAGCCTGGTACAGCTATCAAACCAAAACCTGGTATTTTATCATCGATCCGGAAGGCAAACACAGTCATTTAATGGATCGCATCGGTGATACCCTCAGGGATGAAAGGCTCAGAAAGCTGCGGGATCAGATAAAGCAGCTGGAATCGCGCCAGATTGTCGAGCAAAAAAAGATTGCCGAGCATAGCGCGGCCCTTGAGGAAATTGAAAGCCAGCTAGTGACCGTCAAACAGGAGATTGCCCAGGTAGAAAAAGGGATGCCGCTGGAATCCGGCACGTCGCTGCAGTATTCACAGTCGATCAAACGGCAATAAATCCGTGTATTCGGATAATCAGCGCCTGTATTAGTCGGCCGTATTGACCAATCCGGCTGCAAAGGCCTGCCCGGCAAGATCATAGGCCGCATGCGGCGACATCAGAAGCGGAACCCCTTCTTCATTGGCGCGATCAACGGTCTCTTGATCCGGGGTCTGCCCACCCGTGAGGATAATCGCCGCCATTTCGTGCAAGACGGCCACATTGACGATATTCTGGTGAGTTTGCACTGTGAGCCAGATACAGCCGGTGGGTGCATTGGCCATTACATCGCTCAACAGATCGCCGCAATATCCGCCTGCAATTTGCCGATCAAGTGCATCTTGTCCGGCGGCAACGTGCAGGTTAAATCGGTCTACAAATTCTTTGACTATCATGGCGTGTTCACCCTTTCATGTTCAATATTGTTCGGTTGAGCCCGTTGCTCGTTTGCCCGTTTGCCAGTTGAATAAAACCAGATCTTTTCCTTTTTAAACGGGGCTAACTGGCTAAACCGGTAACCGGCAAACCTGATGAAATGATAGGTAAAATATAGTTTACCATAATTCAAGTTATTTTTAGCCTGCCGAATTGAATGCAATTGATTTATCGGGCCTCTTTGGCTATAGTGAAACCTCAATCTGGCAGGTGTCACAGCGGTATTATTTCTAATCTGGTTGATATGATATGGCCTCAAAAACGAAACGCCCTGACTTTGAGTCTTCAACACCGACTGCTCTTCCGGGATTGAATCTTGATCAACTTGTTGATCATCTCCCCTGCTATGTTTCCATTCAGGATCCCGACCTTAACATTGTTTTTGTCAATGATAATTTTAAAAAGGACTTTGGAGAAGGCGTCGGCAAAAAATGCCATACCGTTTATAAGTGCTCGGAGGACATTTGCCCCAATTGTCCGGTGCAAAAAACTTTTCAAGATAGACGTCCTCATATTGCCGACGAGACTGTGCGGCTCGCAAGTGGGAAAATATGCCAGATTCTTATTCAAACATCTCCCATTGTGAACGATGACGGCGATGTCGCAGCCGTTATTGAATTGGCCACCAACATCACCCGGGTGAAAAAAGAGCAAAAAGAGCTGGCCACCCTGGGTCAATCCATCGCCCTTCTATCCCACGGCATCAAGAATATACTTGAAGGACTGCAGGGCGGCGCTTATGTCGTTGATGAAGGTTTTAAAGACAACGATATCGAAATGGCCCAAAAAGGCTGGAATATCGTTAATAAAAATATTTTTGATATCACCGATGTGGTTCAAAATATTTTGTATTCATCAAAAGACCGCCCGCTGAAATACGAGCCCGTATCGCCCGCGCAACTGGCCAAGGATTCATTGGCCTTATTCCGCGATAAAGCTGCCAGTCTAAATGTCGAGCTCAAGCCCCAAATTAATGATGCCATCCCCAAGGTTCGTCTGGATATTGCCAGCATCCGACGGATGCTGAACAATTTGATCTGGAATGCCCTGGAGGCTTGCTTGCATGACGGGCATAAAAACCATCATGCGGTCAGGGTTAAAACGGACCTTCTCGATGATGGCCATTTTATGTTCGAGGTCGCTGATAACGGCGTTGGCATGGATCAGGACACCCAGCGTAATATTTACGAAGAGTTTTTTTCAACCAAAGGCAGTTCGGGAACCGGCCTCGGCCTGGCGGTGGTGGAAAAAGTCGTCAACCGTCATGGTGGGAGAATCGAGGTGACCTCGGCACCGGGCAAGGGCACGTGTTTCACCACGATATTTAAAATAAAATGAACTTTCCTGATGCAAAAAGGAGCTAACCATGGGAAAAGACCTTAAAGTCGTTATGATCGATGATAACAAGGACTTACTGTTTACCATGGAGACTTTTCTGCAAAGAAATGGTTTTGAAGTGCACACCGCAGAAGATGGTCAGTCGGGATTGGATTTAATTAAAAAAGAGTGCCCGGATGTCATTTTACTCGATATTATGATGGAGACGTTGTTCTCCGGTTTCGAGGTTTGCAAACAGGTCCGCGCCGATAAGAAGCTGATGTATACGCCGATTATCGGTATATCCGCCATGGGTGATGAACTGGATATCAACTACAGTCAATGGCCGGACTATGATTATTTCCGCCCGGACACATTCATGGAAAAGCCCATCGATAAACAGAGGCTGCTGCAGCTGATTCCGGAGGTGATCCAGAAAGCTCAGAAACGCAAGCGCGATCCCAAGTGGAAAAAGAAAATGGAAAAGGATTGGGCCCAAAAAGCATCCCAGAAAAAGCAGACCTGATGCTTCGATGAGCAACAGGGTCCGTTTCCAGATTTTCCTATTCTGCTAAAACCGCCGTTTAAAAATGAAATAACGCTACGGCTTATATTTTCAGTCACCATCTCCGCCTTTTGGACGTTCCGCTTTGAACCTGATCAGAGCCTAAGGCACTTGGCGCTTATGGTCGCATAACATCTTTTGTGCCATATATTAAGGATGTCACGGGACAATGTTCGATTATCTCTTCTATACCTCTCTCGCCGTTTTCCTTCTGGGGTTGATCTATAAGATTTCTACCTGGTTTACCCGCAAAATCGGAATCGTGGGAAAGGGCATCACGGCTGCACAACGGCTGCAGTCCGTCGCTAAAGGCATCACCGGTGTCATTTTCAGCTCGAAGATTCTTGCTTTGCTCGAAGCGGTTTTTCTGGATGTCCTCTTGCAACGCCGAGTTTTAAGGGAAAGTGTTTCCCGCTGGTTGGCGCACATGCTGATATTTTATGGATTCATGCTGCTGTTGCTCATGCATGCCCTGGAATCGGTAGTATCAGAAGCGCTATTCAGCGAATATTATTCCACGGTAAATCCATTTTTCTTCCTGCGGGATTTTTTCGGTGCCATGGTGCTGACCGGTGTGATTCTGGCAGCGGTGCGCCGATATTTTGTAAGGCCTCGACGGCTGCAAACCGGCGGTATGGATCATTATGCCATCCTGATTGTGGCGGTTATCATGCTGTCCGGAATCGCCCTGGAAGGACTGAAAATCACCTCCCACAGCGAATTTATACGGATGGTCGAAGACTATGCCGGTCTGGATGATGAGGATGAAATCGAGGCGCTGGAAACACTCTGGGTAAAAGAATACGGCACGGTTTCGCCTACCATCACGGCACCTTTTGACGCAGAGCTGCTGGAGGCCGGCCGTGAAGTGCATGAAAACAGCTGCCTGGACTGTCATGCACCGGCCCCATATGCGTTTACCGGTTTTGCCACAGCCAGGCTCATTAAACCAGTGGCTCTTTGGCTGGACGAACGTGACGGTGTGACCCTGTTGTGGTACGTGCATATTATTGCCTGCTTCATCGGGCTGGCCTATCTGCCCTTCAGCAAGATGTTTCACCTGTTTGCCACTCCCATCAGCCTGATTGCCAACCGGGTCATGGATCCGGAGACATCAAAGCCGGCCAACGTCGTCACACGCCAGATCATGGAGTTGGACGCCTGCACCCACTGCGGAAGCTGCAGCCTGAATTGTTCTGCGGCCATGGTGTTTGAAGCTATCGGCAACGAATACATCCTGCCGTCTGAAAAAATGACCCTGCTCAAGCGGCTGGCGGCCGGTAAAAGGCTGGATGACTCACAGCTACGTGCCATCCAGGAAGGCGTTTATCTGTGCACCAATTGCGACCGCTGCACGGTGCGCTGTCCGTCCGGCATCCGGTTAAAGGAATTGTGGTACAGTGTGCGCGAATCCCTGCTGGCAGAAGGCCCGCCACTACCCCATGTGTTAAGCCCGTTTTCCTTTGCCCGCGGATTGGTCGTTCAACCTACGCTTGCGACCGACAGCTACACCAACCCGGTTAATACGGCCCGGCAGGCCGTATCCGGTCGATTTGTCGATTTGACAAATCCGAACACGCCCATTCCGCTAAATAATCACAACCCCGGAGAATCACAACCGGCCATAAAGGACCGCACGTACACCCATTGCTTCAGTTGTCAGAGCTGCACGACGGTCTGCCCGGTGGTTGAGAACTATGAAAGCCCCGAGCAGGTGCTCGGTTTGCTGCCGCATCAAATCATGTGCAGCCTGGGTCTGGGATTGACCGAAATGGCCGCCGGTGCCGGCATGATCTGGGATTGTCTGACCTGCTACAAATGCCAGGAAAACTGCCCTCAGCAGGTGCAGGTGTGTGACATTCTGTGGCGTTTGAAAAATAACGCTGTCCAATCCATTGAACGTTAACGTGCAATGGATAGTTATTGGTTATACGTTAATGCTTATAAAAAATCCGAATATCGAAATCCGAAATTCGAAACAATTTCGAATGACCAAAATTCAAATAACCAAAAGAGAAAAGGCGTTCATTGGACTTAAATGATCAAGTGATATTGTTTTGGTCATTTAAACATTCGGATTTAGGATTTGTTTCGGATTTGGCACTTCGGATTTCGAATTTAGCGCACGACCCCATAAACAGGAAACATAAAATTTTCGCCCAGGGTCGTGAGAGATGGGACTAATTGAATGCGTTATGCGCTCTTCCACGGCTGCAACATCCCCGCGCGCGTTGCGCAATATGCTGATGCCACCGCAGCGGTGTGCGACCGCCTGGGCATCGAGCTGGTTGAAATGGACGGCTTCAACTGCTGCGGGTATCCGGTGCGCAACAGCGACCATCGGGCCTATGTTCTGTCGGCCGCTAAAAACCTGGCAGTTGCCGAACATGCCGGCCTGGACATGCTGGTGATGTGCAAGTGCTGTTACGGCAGCTTAAAACGCGCGGAATATTTTTTAAACCAGGACTCGGAGTTGAAAACCGGTGTCAATCGCGTGCTGGCACGCGAAAGCCTGCTCTATCAAAATAGCACCCAGGTGAAACACCTGCTGTCGGTCCTGTACCATGATGTGGGCCTGAAGCGTATAAAGGAAAATATTACCAAAGCTTACAGCGGCCTACAAATAGCCGTCAGTTACGGATGCCATGCCCTGCGGCCCAGCAATATCACCGGATTTGACGATCCGGTTTCACCCAAGATTTTCGATGAGCTGGTGGACGTCACCGGTGCCTACAGTGTGGACTGGACCCGCAAGCTGGATTGTTGCGGCGCGCCCATGACCGGCATCAACGATCAGCTGGCCATGGATATGACCCAGAAGAAGATCGACAGTGCCCGGGAAGCCGGCGCTCAATATATCTGCACCGCCTGTCCTTATTCCCAGCTTCAGTTTGATGGCGTGCAAAAGCGCATGGCCTTACAATCAAATAACGGTGAGCCCATTGCACCCATATTGTACCCGCAGCTGCTGGGCTTGAGCATGGGCATCGATGCAAAAACCCTGGGCAATGCCAATAATGACATTGACCTATCTGAAATTACATCATTTTTAATAACGGAGTAATTATGTCGCAGACAGGCACAGGCGCAGTCTTGGTGGTCGGCGGCGGTATATCCGGCATGCAGGCCGCCCTGGATCTTGCCGATTCCGGCTATTATGTCTACCTGGTGGAGAGCTCAAGCTCCATCGGCGGCATGATGTCGCAGCTGGACAAAACCTTTCCCACCAATGATTGNNAAACTGGTCGAGGTCGGCCGGCACATCAACATTGAACTGCTGACGCTTACCGAAGTGCAGAGCATTAGCGGCGAAGCGGGCAATTTTGAAGTTCAGGTGATCACGTACCCGCGCTATGTCGACAAGGACAAGTGTATTGCCTGTGATGCCTGCGCGAATAAATGCCCCAAGAAAGTATCCAACGCCTATGATGGCGGGTTGAGCAAGCGCAAAGCGGTCTACGTGCAGTACGCCCAGGCGGTGCCCCTCAAATACACCATCGACCCCGACAGCTGCATTTATTTTCTGAAATGCAAATGCAAAGCCTGTGAAAAATTTTGCCCCACCGGCGCCATCAACTTCGAAGACCAAAAAACCGAACTCAACCTGAAGGTAGGCGCAGTGGTGCTCGCCGCCGGCAGCCAGGCTTTTGATCCGGCCATTTACGACACCTTCGGCTATTCAGCATCACCCAACATTGTCACCAGCCTGGAATTTGAACGAATCCTGTCGGCCTCAGGGCCCTACAGCGGGCATCTGCTGAGGCCGTCGGATAAAACCGAGCCCGAAAAAATTGCCTGGCTGCAATGCGTGGGATCGCGCGATACCCATATCGGCGCCCGCGGCTACTGTTCGGCCGTTTGCTGCACCTATGCTGTCAAAGAGGCCATCTTAGCCAAAGAACACAGCAGCAACGGGCTGGATACGGCCATCTTTAACATCGACATTCGCACCTTCGGCAAGGATTTTGAGCGCTATTATAACAAGGCTAAAGACGATCTGGGTGTTCGCTTTATCAAATCGCGCATAACGCATGTTGAGCCCATGGGTCAAAACGGCAAGCACCTGATTCGCTATGTCGATGCGGCCGGCCACACCCGGGCGGAAGAGTTTGATATCGTTGTGCTGTCGGTAGGCCTGGGACCTCAGGAGTTGGCTGTTTCTCTGGCCCAAAAACTCGATATCGACTTGAACCCCTATCAATTTGCCCGGACCAAAGAATTTGATCCAGTACAAAGCTCACGACCGGGCATCTATATTTGCGGCGCCTTTCATGAACCCAAGGATATTCCAACCTCGGTTATCGATGCCAGCGCGGCGGCCGGACAGGTCGGCACCCGGTTGGCGGATGCCCGCGGCACCCTGACCAAAACCAAGGAGCTGCCAGCAGAGATCGATATCAAAGGCGAGCCCCCGCGCATCGGTGTTTTTGTCTGCTGCTGCGGCACCAATATCGCCGGATTTGTGGATGTGCCCGCTGTGGTCGAGTTTGCCAAAACCCTGCCGAATGTGGTCTATGCCGAGCAAAACCTGTTCAGCTGCTCCCAGGATACCCAGACCCAGATTTCGGCAACGATTAAAGAGCATCGGCTCAACCGGGTGGTGGTGACCGCCTGTACGCCCAAGACCCATGAACCCCTTTTTCAGGAAACCCTGATTAACGGGGGGCTGAACAAATATCTTTTCGAGATGGCCAATATCCGCAACCAGTGCTCGTGGGTGCACAAAGACGACATGGACAAAGCCACCGAGAAATCCAAAGACCTGCTGCAGATGGCGGTGGCCAAGGTCGCGCTGCACGAGCCCCTGGTGGAACCCAAAATGAAGATCAACCAGGCCGCTCTGGTTGTCGGTGGCGGTGTAGCTGGTTTGACGGCGGCCAGGACACTGGCCGCTCAGGGCTATAAAACGGTTGTGGTTGAAAAAACCGCGCACCTGGGTGGCCAGGCCCGCAATTTGGCGGAAACATGGCGGACAGAGCCAGTGGGCCCGTTTCTGGACAAATTGATCGCTGATGTTACCGCCGATGAAAACATCGAGATATTGTTAGGCGCCAGAATCGAAAATGTTGACGGGTTTATCGGCAATTTTAAAACCACCGTCCAGAGCAACGGTGGAAACCAGATTGTGGAACACGGTGTTACCCTGATTGCTTCGGGCGCCGAAGAGTTCAAACCGGATGATTATCTGTACGGCCAGGATCAGCGGGTACTGACCGGCCTGGATCTTCAGAAAAAACTTCAGACAGGCAATGGGTTCGATGCCACTCGTTCCGCCGTATTTATCCAATGTGTGGGATCACGCAATTCCAAGCGCCCCTATTGTTCAAAAGTATGCTGCACCGGGTCAATTAAGAGTGCGCTGAGCCTTAAAGAAAAAAATCCTGCCATAGATATTTTCATACTATACCGGGATCTGCGCGCTTATGGCCTCAGGGAAGATCTCTACCGCCAGGCACGCGATAAGGGGATTAAATTCATCCGTTACGATTATGACAAGGAAATCAGGGTGGGTTCAGCCGAAAATGGTCTGAACATTACGTTCACCGATCGGGTGCTCAAAAGGCAAATGCTGATCGAAAGCGACCTGTTGGTTCTGGCCAGCGCGATGGTACCGCAAAAAGCCAATCCCCTGGCGCAGATGTTTAAGGTGCCGCAAAATGATGACGGCTTTTTTGCCGAAGCGCACGTCAAGCTGCGCCCCAATGATTTTGCCACCGACGGGGTGTTTGTCTGCGGTCTGGCGCATGCGCCCAAGCCCATCGAAGAATCCATCTCTCAGGCCCAGGCGGCGGCATCCCGGGCGGTGACGGTTTTATCGGCCCTGGAGGTTTCCGTCAGCGGCACGGTGGCTCAGGTGGATCCCAACTTCTGCAGCAGCTGCGGGGTTTGCATTTCGATTTGTCCCTATTCAGCACCGCAATTTATTGAAAACACCGGCAAGGCTGAAATTCAAGCCACGCTGTGCAAGGGCTGCGGATTGTGTGTGGCTTCCTGCCGCTCGGGGGCCATTCACCTGAAAGGCTTCGACACCGGACAGATTTTCGCCCAGCTTAAGACGTGTTTATTCGCGGATGTACCATCCGAGTCGATATTTAGTTAGCTTTTATTCTTTTGGAAATGGGTGCGGGTTGAGCCCGTTGGCCCGTTTACCGGTTATAAGAAATAAAATTTGAGCGTATTCCTTCTTAACGGGCTAAACCGGCTCAACTGGCTCAACCGGCTAACCGAAAAGGTAAACGAATGAAGACCTTCACGAATTTGATTGAGGATGTGCAAAAACCGGGGCTATGCCATCGCTGCGGCGGGTGCGTGACCTTTTGCACGGCCATTAACTATGGCGCCCTGGAGCTGGATGGCGAAGGCAAGCCCCGCTATGCCGATGAAGCCAAATGCATCGAATGCGGCCTGTGCCATACCATCTGCCCTGAAATCGACGAGCTGGATGCGGAAACGAAAAAAAGTCTGGGATGGCAACCGCCCATCGGACGGGTGATTGAAGCCAGTATTGCCCGGGCCACGGATCCCAACATTCGAAAAAAGGCCACTGACGGCGGTGTCGTGACCGCCCTGCTGGTTCACCTCTTCAAACGCGGCCGCATCGACGGGGCCATTGTTACCAAACACGCCGGCCAGTTTCAACGCATCCCATTTCTAGCCGTATCTGAAGCAGATGTCATCAAGGCTGCCGGCTTTTCCTTTGACACCTCCCACGGCATGACCAGTTTCAGCGATTATTATTTAACCTACTCACAGGTCAAAGAATTCGATCCGTTGATCAAAAAGGGACTGCAGCGCGTGGCTTTTGTGGGCACGCCCTGTCAGATCAATGCCGTTCGCCGCATGCAGGCCCTGGGCATCATCCCCTCTGATTCCATTAAATTCTGCCTGGGCCTGTTTTGTTCGGGCAATTTTGTTTTCGGCAAAAAAGAGCA
>JABAHP010014347.1_pt1 | contig 11242 bp, 11 predicted proteins | sample 7062081 | NCBI WGS metagenome assembly JABAHP01 (sample SAMN14534357, study PRJNA622989) | marine sediment metagenome | biome: marine biome [ENVO:00000428]; feature: marine pelagic biome [ENVO:01000023]; material: deep marine sediment [ENVO:00002113] | place: India: Gulf of Kutch | collected... | reverse complement strand
GGAGAAGGTATAATAGGGCAATTGAAAGGCCCTAATGTTGTTTCAATAGATTATAGAAAAAGCGAACTCGAAGAGGCTCTTGAAGCAGGGGATACAGGTAGTCTAAAAATCATTATGGATGCTAAAGATTTAAAATTCCTTGATAATACATTCGACATGGTAACAGCTTTTTTTTCAGTCATGTACATGCCAAAAGGAGATCATAAAACCATATTTGAGGAGATTTATAGAGTCTTAAAAAAAGAAGGTGAGTTTTTAATATGGGACCCAATTATCCCAAAAAAACAAGATAAAGAAAAAGAAATCTTTGCGGTTTTAATGAAAATAATCATCAAAGATAAAGAAATAATAACTGGCTATGGAACGCGCTGGAATAAAGAACAAGAAATCAGCCATTTTATTGATTTAGTAAAAAAGATAGGTTTTAAAATATTAGAGCAAAAAGGAGAAGAAGAATATTTCTTTTTAAGATTACAGAAAATCTAGAAATTATTATCAAAATTAATATTTTTTGATTAATACCTTTTTTTAAATAATTCATTTATTTTATTTAATGCCTCTTGAGGGTTTTTCACTCCATATATCACATCAGATCTCCTATCATCCAATTTTTGATTAGCCATTTTTGATGACCATCCATCTACATCCGTTAATGCTACAATTGGTTTCTGATATATCCATGCAAAAGATATTTCAGATAACGTGCCAGCTTTACCACTTATAGCTAGAACTACATCACCTGTTAGAACAACAACGATATTTCTCGCTTGTGAAAACGGACATGGAATTACTAAATCTATATATCTATTAGCATTTGATTTCTTAATAGATGGAATAATGCCTATAGTAAAGCCTCCTTCTTCTTTTGCACCTTTACATACAGCCTCCATTACACCTGAAAGTCCCCCACATGCTATAGCATAATTATTTTTTGCAATTAATCTCCCAATTTCAACAGTTTTTTCTCGTATATCGTCATTAATTTCGCTTGCTCCTATTACACTCACGACACCATTAAATTTATTTCTAAAATCAATACTCATATAATTTCTACCTTTTAATTTTGATTATCCTAAAAATATCTAAAATCTGATGACATCAATGGATTTTCTACCATCGTTTATTTTCAAAAGATTTTTTTGCTCTATTATTTTTCCAATTACTTGAGCGTCCATTTTATGTTCCTTAAAGATTTCAATTGCTTTATCTGAATTATATTTTGGAGTTGTTAATATATAAGAAGTAGTTAAATACATTTTAATGAAAGTTTCCAAATCATATTCATTATCCGCTAAAATTGGAGGTATTCTAATATCTCTAATACTTATATCCGCACCAACTTCTGAATATTTGATCATTTGCAATATTGTTCCAAATATACCTCCATTAGAGACGTCCTTAGATGCGTTTGCCAAATGTCTCTTTGCAAGAATATTCATAGCTCTCCTTTTTTTAAGAACCTCTTCTGATGATTTGAAAGTAGTTGTGTCATAATATAATTTACTAGCTTTTCCTATTTTTCCTTTAAAATCAACAACTAGTAAAATATCATCATCTATTTGAGCACCACCAGCAGAAATATAATCACTCTTATTAATTTCACCTATCATAGTTGAGCTTAACTCAAAGCACTCACTTCGAACATTAGTATGGCCTCTTATAATAGGAACTTGAAATTTATTCGAACCTTCACAAATTCCTCTTAAAATTTCATTACAAGTTTTAAGATCTTTAACTGAAATAATTATACTAGCCGCTAAGGGTTTTCCTCCACATGCATAAATATCATCGACACCTACAAGGATAGAACTAAATCCCGCTCCAAAAGGAAAGTTCTCAATAAATGAAGTGCGTATTCTATCTGTTGTAACTAAGACTAATTTTTCATCATTCTCTATTGATGCGGCATCTTCACCGATATCTGTGAAGATTTTTGAGCTTTTAAAAGAATTCTTATCAATATATTGTACAATAGGATTAATCTCTTTCTTTTCTATGATATACTTGTTATTCCTAATGCTTTCGGCGATTTTTTTAAGAAACATCTATATCTTTAAATATAAACCTATTAATAATTAACTTTACTTAAATTAATTTAAGAAATTTAATACTTTAAATTTAAAATAACTCATTTAGTAACATGGAAGAATTACTTAAATCTTCAATAGTTAAGGGTTTTGTATTTAGTGTATATGGTGAACTTGGCCCAACACCAATCTATTGTTTTCCCAATTACATTTCTGAGAAAGAATTAAAGGAGCTTACTCCAGAGCAAAAGAAACAAGATGATCTAATATTATCTTATCGAGATATAACTCAAATTTCCATAAAAAACTTGAGTCTATTTATAAGTGATAAAATTATTCAGGAAGAGAAAGATCTTCAAAAAATTCAATATTTTGCAATTTTACCGTATCCTGATTTCAAAACTACTTCACTTACATTTTTTCATTTTATTAGGATAGACTCTGAAACCACTGCGGTACCTACTGCGTTTTCGATACTAGTGGAAGAAAATAGGCGAAGTTTTTTATACAACAATATAAATCGAATAAAACCAATAGTTTATGAATTTTTTAGGATTTTTGATGAAGAGTTGAGTAATTCATATCCGCCACGAGAAGAAGTAGAACATAAATTTCAAGATCTTCTAACAAAAATAATCGAAATTGAACATAGCCCATCTACTCCTATAACAACACATAGAAAGATGAAAATCTTATTTGCAGGTTTGGATGATTCAGGTAAAACAAGTTTTCTTTTGTCTGTTGATCGTAAATATAGTAAATTGATTGGCCTTAAACCAACAGCAGGTGCTAGTATTAAATCTATTGAAGCCTTAGGGGCAACTATATTCCTTTGGGATTTGGGAGGCCAGAAAAGATTTCGAGAGAAATATATTGACAAAGCAGAAATTTATTTATATGAAGCAGATTTAATGTTTTACTTTATAGATATCAAAAATAAAGCTAGATTCGATGAAAGTATTGAATATCTACAAAATTTAAAAGATGTTATAAAAGAATTCAATCAAAATACACCGATTGTCTATATTTTATCAAAAGGAGATTCAGATATCTTAGATTCGGAAGAAATCCAAAGTAATATTGGATTTATTGAAAATAAATTAAGAGAAATTACCCAAAATGAACATGTCGAAATCTACATAACAACAATTTTTCAGATTTTTACAATTTTACGCGCTTTCTCTTCAGGAATCTCAAAATTAAGCCCTAATAGAGATTTGATAAATCATAATCTTAAAAATTTTTCATTAATAACAGAAACCTACTTAACACAACTTTTAAGCATAGACGGACTAGTTCTTGCTGATTATTATAGTAATGAAGCGATGGAATTAACCAAAATTCCAAAATCAGAAGTAATTAATGTTTTTGAGGTTTCTGCTCCTCAATTTGCGGTATTATTTAAAATTTTCGCAAGATTCAAAGCTTTGAAGCAAGATGAAGCAGTATTTAAAGTTGCGAACTCAGTAATTATTTTTCAAAGAATTCAAATTGAAGATAATATTATGTTCTTTTTATTTCTTGTAGATGACGAAAACAAAAAGGATAAGATTAAGAAGGAATTGGCAAGTTTCTTAAATTATACTGAAGATTTATTGTTGAGATATATTGCTTAAAATATGGCTTGTAGTGGACTTCTATCAGATATTTTATTTCTCTTAACCCTTTTTTGGTAATAAGAGTTTACTCCAGATATCAGAGAAATAGCAGGTATAACGCATTTTGCGAACTTTATCGGTCCAAACAAAATAAAATCACTAGGTGCAGAAGCACAATAAGTCATAATAGAAGCAATTGCTCCACACCTAGCTACTTCACCATATTTTTTAATGAAATTCCATCCATATATTGCATTTGCTGGAGCAAAACCGGTGGGTAATCCTAATTCTTTTTTAATTAAGCCTGTTGTTTCATAATTAATTGAAATTGAAGGGAGGTCTAATACAGCTGTATCCACTATAAAGTTTTCAATATTGGCTCTTTGCGCTTTAGGTATTAACGTTTCTTTTAAGAATTTTATCTTTTGTTTTGGGAAAATATATCTATTTCCAAATGTTAATAGTACAGCATTTTTAACTCCAATGTCTTTTAGTTCTTCTAAACTTTCTTCAGTTGTATTTTCATCAATACTATTTAATATCGCTCGATCTAATAATCCTATTTCTCCTAAACCTTTCATAGCAGGAATTCTTGAGGAATCATTCAACCCATCAACTAAAAAAGGATATTCCACAGTATCTGCTATATATTCACATTCTTTTATAAGCGCTTCGGGATAAGCCCCAACAACATCAATTACTCCTTGTAATTTTGTTTCTTCAATAATTTCAGTATAATCATTCAATTCTTTTTCGAGAATATCTTTATCAAATTTACCTGTTTTTTCATCTAATAAAGCTGCATGTTTTGCATAAAATACAGTTGCAATCATAACAATTGGATTTTTTCCAGGCTGTCCACCAAATATTATGCTATCAACTTGGACTTCTTTTTGTTCCTTTTCAATATCCAACATAATTTAATGAAAAAATAATGATTAATAAACACTAATATTAAAAAGCAGTTATAGTTACCTTTCCTCTTTAAATGGTTTGTCAAGCATTAATAAAGTAATAAAGGTAGAAACATCATCGGGGGATATTATTAAATAATCTTCATCAATGGTATACCCATAATCCTTAGCCCAATCAGAGATTTCTCTTGAGAAATTCTTTTTATCAATCCTTAATACTTTACGCATTATCTTCAATTCAACTTTATTTGTTTCTTTTACCAAGTCTTTTACTCTTTCTTTCCTCTTCTGCTTAATAGGCTCACTTACGAGGGTACCTGTATAAATTATTGATAAAATAAATTCTGGAATCCATTTATGCATTAATAAGACGATAATAGCAGCAATAAAAGAAGATGCTGCGGATATTGATACATGAATATCATTCCATTCATAACCAATATAATATAATTCTAATTGGATTATCATACGAATAATATTAACTACATAAAAAATAACCGATGATACAATAAGAGCTTTCGTTTTTCTCCATATAATATCTTCTCTGGTGTCTTTGTCTTGGCTGTGTGGCGTAAATACGATAATTCCGATAAATATAACTATCGCTTGGACACCTGTGCAAAAAGTCTCAAAATATATAGGCGTTTTACCAGGAATGAAAAATCTCCAGTCATAAATTCCACTTGGTGCGAATTGGGCTTCCGCACCCATATTAAAAAACAAATTTAAGAAATACGTAGTCTGTTTCACCACAATTTCATGCAACCAACGGTTGTAGGGCATATCGAAAAACAAATAAATTAAATAAGCAGATAAAGGAGCTCCAATAGCAAATAAAATCAAGGATCTTAATGAAAAAATATATTTTCGGTCGTTATATTCAATAATTGGTTTTTTAATTCTATTTATTTTTTTAAGTATTTGCATCTTTGTCATCTCCTTCATTAATATCATGCCTTAAATAATAATGAAATCTATCTATAATCACATAGTTAAGAATGATTAATAATGGAATCATAATAAATCCTAGATTCATAAAACTCACTGCTTCTAATAAGGGAATTGTTAAACCGATAACAAATGCGAATAATAAGTTAATCGTAAGCAACATCCAGATAAATATTTTTTTTAATGTTATTTGCTTCATAAGAGATGTCTTAAAAGATTCAATAATAAGATTAGAAATTTAGCTTAATTAAAAATTTTTGTTAGAAGGGATAAATTGTCAGCTTATTTAATTTTGATTGTTATATTTTTTCTGAGAGCTGTTTAAAATACAATATCTAAAACTTTTTTTTTAGATTTTTCTCAATTTAGTTCCAAAAATATTTATGATTGAGAAAAAACGGAAGAAGTATAATTAAATAGAATGTCAACTTATTAACTAAATGTAATAACTAATAACTAATAACTTTCTGGGAGTCCATTCATGAATACTGACCTCACATTAGAGGATCATGGTAGAAGTTTAACTTATACAATTCAAAATATAGTCGTTAAAAGTTCTCTTAATCTGGGAAAAAATATTGATTTAAATAAAGTTTCAGAAGGAATACAAAACACAGAATATAATTCAGAACGTTTTCCAGGACTCTTCGTTAGAGAAAATCATCCAAAATGTGTTATAATTCTTTTTAAGAATGGGAAAATGATATTAACAGGATTAAAATCATTTAATCATATTAAAATAGCATTAAATCGGTTGATTTTAAAACTAAATGAAATTATTAAGAGCAATATTAGTATAAATTCAATTCATCCCAAAGTAGTTAATATTGTAATAACTGCTGACTTTTTTAACCAAATTAATCTTGATAGGGCATTATTAAGACTACCGGATACCATTTATGAACCAGAAGTCTTTCCAGGTTTGATTTATCGGTCTAATACTCCAATTAAATCCGTTTTTTTGATATTTAGTTCAGGAAAAGTCGTTTGTACTGGAATTCATAAGAAAAATGATATTGAACCTGCCTTATTGACCCTTGGACGCTTATTCAATGAAAAAAAGTTTTTCGTGACTTCATGAAGTTTTAAAATAATAAAACAAAATTTTTTTTCTAGATTGAATTCTTCTTTCTTAAATAAATCTTCAGAAATATATATTGAGTGAGTAATCAAATGGTAGATGAAGAAAAAGAAACTCAAACTCCAGAAGTTAGCGAAGAAAAAATAGAAGAAGATACTGAAAAAGAAAAACCTAAAGCTAAATTTACATTTAAATGTACCAGATGTGATGATTGTTGTCTTGCTCGTGGTCCAATTCCGATAACCTTCTGGGATTTAGAGATGTGGGCACGTAATGGAGTTGTAGCGAATTTTTTACCTTATTTAGACATTTACAACAAACCTGATGGTGGAATTGATTTAATGTTAAAACCATTACCACCAACTCCCGAAGAAGGCGAAGAAAAAAAGGAACCAAAGGATCCTTTTGGTGCAGTTCCAATTGAAGAACTACTTACTGTCAAATGTCCTTTATATAATAAAGATGATAAAAAGTGCTTAGTTTATGATAATCGCCCTTTAAGTTGCCGGACATATCCACTTGAGTTTGATGGAAAAAACTTTATTGTAGTTGATGCTGATTGCCCAGGAGTTGGCGAGGAAGGCATGACTCCTGAAGAATTAAAGGAAATGCGAGAAATAGCAAAGACAATGCATTATGAATTAACCCGAATGAGAATTGCCTTACCCGTGTTAAATCAAATGATCTCTCAAAAAATAATGATGGATTTGATGCGACAAAACATGGAAGCAATGAGTAAGATGAGTGATGACGACAAAGCTAAACTCGACGAGATTTTTAAGAAAGGTCGTGAAGAATAATTTTTTTTTATTTTTTTTATTCTTATTTTTACTATAAGTATTCTAATTGATAATTATGAAAGAATTCAAAGTAAAAAATTCAACAATACGTTTGGTTCAAGGAGATATTACAGAATTATATACTGATGCAATAGTAAATGCTGCTAATGCTCAACTTATATTGGGAAGTGGCGTAGCTGGTGCTATTAGAAGAAAGGGAGGCCCGAAAATCCAGCAAGAATGTAATAAAATTGGAGGTACGTTTGTTGGAGGAGCAGTTATAACAAGCGGGGGAAATCTTAACGCTAAATATGTAATTCATGCTGTAGGACCAAGAATGGGTGAAGGAAATGAAGATAGTAAATTACGGAATGCAACTCTTAATAGTTTAAAATTAATGGATGAAAATAATTTTACTTCTATAGCATTTCCAGCTATTTCAACAGGTATTTTTGGATATCCTATTGATTCATGTGCCAAAATTATGATTACAACAGTAAAAGAATATTTACAAGGCGAAACTCAAATTAAAGAAGTAATCTTCTGTTTGTTTACTAGTTCTGATTTTGAAGTTTTTGAAAGGGAGTTAAATTAATCAAGTTTTGTCGTTAGTTTTTTTATTGACGTTTAATTTATAATTAGAAGAATAGTTATTATTATTTAGAGAAAGTCGCATTATTCCAATTCCTAGGAGTTTCTCATTAAAATGAATGATTATAGATATATTAAGTTCTTTGAAGATGTAAGAGTAGGTGATGTTCCTCTTGTAGGAGGGAAAAATGCATCATTAGGAGAATTATTAAGTTTTGGAATTTCCGTTCCTCTTGGTTTTGCTGTAACTTCAAAAGCTTTTGATTATGTATTAGATAATAACTTCTATACTATCAAAGAAAAAGAAGTTTCACTTCGAAAGTTAATCGCTAGAGATATTAAGAAAATATCAAATGAACTGAAATCAGAAGATATTAAAGCAGTCGAAAAGGTTGATAAAATTTGTGCCAATATTAGATATGTCATCGAACAATCAAAAATTCCAGATTCTTTAGCTGATGAAATTTTGGATGCATATACTAAATTAATTGAAAAAATTGGAGAAAACTCTACTTTTGCTGTTAGAAGTTCAGCTACAGCGGAAGATCTTCCAGATGCTTCATTTGCAGGACAACAAGATACTCATTTAAATATTTCTGGGGAAAAGGAAATTTTAGAATACATATTAAAGGATATGGCTTCAGTTTTTACCACAAGAGCTACAATGTACCGTGAACGAGCGGGTTTTGACCATTTTGGTGTAAAACTTTCAGTCGGCGTTCAAGAAATGGCAGGAGGAAAAGGAGGTGTAAAATCCTCAGGTGTGATGTTCACGGAAGACCCTGATTCAGGTAATCCAAATGTGGTCGTTATAAGAGGAACATGGGGATTAGGAGAATTAATTGTCCAAGGTGTAGAAAAAGGAGATGAATTTATCGTCTTTAAACATGATCCTAAAAAACTGAGAATTATTCGTCATGAACTTGTAAAAAAGGAAAAAATGATGATTTTTTCTATGGGTATTGAAAAAATTGGGACGGAAGTAGTCAATGTACCTCATGAACAGCAAATGAAATACTGCCTAACTGAAGAGGAAGTGTTGATTTTGGCTCAATATGCTCAAAAAATTAGAAAACATTATGGAAGGAGAATGGACATTGAATGGGCTGTAGGAAATAATAAAAAAATCTATATTGTTCAAGCCCGCCCTGAAACTGTCCATAGTATTAAAGGTGATGTTGAAGAAATTTTTTATCTCCTTGAAAATCCTGAAGAGTTAATAAAAAAAGGATTATACGTTGAAAATACAGGGATTGCTATAGGAAGAAGAATTGGATATGGAAAGATTAAAATAATTGATTCGATAAATGATGCTTACCTATTACGAGAAGGAGANNCACATTTATTGCGAGAAGGAGATATTTTAATAACTGAAGAAACTAATCCTGATTGGACTTCATATATGCAAAATCTAGGAGGTGTAATTACAGAAAGAGGTGGCCCTACTTGTCATGCTGCTATTGTTTCGAGAGAATTAAACATAGCTTCAATTGTAGGAGCTGATAATATTGTCCAAATTATGAAGGAAAAAGAACGAAATGGATTAGAATATGTAACAATTGATTGTAGCCAAGGAGAACCAAGAATTTGGTTGAAAGATGTAGAATACGATTTTGATATTATTGAATTTGCCAAACTCCCTTCTACAAAATCTAAGGTTTTAGTCAATTTAGGAATTCCTAAAGGTGCATTATCTTCTGGAAAATATCCAGATGGAACAGGATTAGCAAGATTAGAATTTATTATAAATGATGAAATTCAAATTCATCCAAATGCTTTAATTGATTACGAAGCATTAGTAATGAGATATGATATTCTATTACAACAAAGGAAAAAGATTGAGAATATAAAAAGAAGCGATTTATATCATAAGGATCCTTTTAGTCAAGAAATAATACGCTTAAGGAATACTCTTGATAAAATTAGAGAATTAACAGTTGGTTATGATGATAAAGAAGAATTCTATGTTGAAAAATTAGCTGAAGGAATTGCAACTATCGCAGCGGGAGTATGGAAAACATTACCTGATGGAACTATTGCTGAATGTGTAGTAAGACTTTCAGATTTTAAAACAAATGAATATGCTAATTTACTTGGGGGGTGGATATATGAAGGCGAAGAGAACAATCCAATGCTGGGCTTCAGAGGGTGTTCTAGATATGTACATGATGAATTTCAACAAGCATTTATTTTAGAATTACGAGCAATTAAAAAAGCTAGAAATTGGGGATTAAAAAATATTATTCCTATGTTACCTTTCTGTAGAAGTCCTGAAGAAGCCAAAAAGATAATAGATATTATGGAAAGTGAAGGATTAGTTCGTGGTCAAGATGATCTAAAAGTCTATGTTATGGCAGAAATTCCTTCAAATATTATCTGTGCGGACATTTTTAGTCAATTCTTTGACGGATTCTCAATTGGATCAAATGACTTAACTCAACTCACATATGGTGTAGGAAGGGATAACGAAAAAATGATACCCCTCATGAATAATTATAACTATAACACAAATAGTGAAGCTATAAGAAGATCAGTTAGCCATCTAATCGAGACAGCTCACAAGTTCGGGAGAAAAGTAGGTATTTGTGGTCAAGCTCCAAGTGATGATCCTGATTTCCTTAGATTCTTAGTAAGAGAAGGTATAGATTCAATTTCATTAAACTTTGATACTTTCGCAAGAGGAAGAATGAATACTTGGAGAACAGAAATTATCGAAGCAAAGGTTAAAGAAGAAAACAAAGCTCAATCTTACAAATTCCTTAGTGAATGCGATAAATTAACAGACAGAATACGAATCCCTCGTGGTAAACTCCGTAATATGGTAAGAAAAAAAGGCAAAAATGTAAATCAAAACCTTCTCACCTCGACTGAACAATTTGATCACATTTTTAATACTATCCATAAATTCTCTTACGACTTTGTAAATGAAATTGATCAAGGAAAAATTAAAGAATTTAATGAATTTTTCAAGAAATACCAAAATCAAATATTGGAATTTGATGAAGAAATCCCAAATTTGAAACGACAAATTCGTGAATTCGGAATCTACTAAATATTAATCCAAAATCACAAAAATTATATTGAAAAAAAAATTTTACTTGTTAATTTCCTATCTATTAAACACACTTCTTTTGGTGAATATTTTTATGCCAAGGGCACTAACAGATGAAGAGAAACAAGCTTTTGAAGATGTTGAATTACTTTTGAATGGAATGATGCAAGACAGAAGCGTTCCTCGTAATATTAAAAGAATTGCGCAAAGAGGCATTAATGAACTACATAAAGAGGATGAAACTCCTGGTGT
>JABAHP010000578.1_pt6 | contig 11246 bp, 10 predicted proteins | sample 7062081 | NCBI WGS metagenome assembly JABAHP01 (sample SAMN14534357, study PRJNA622989) | marine sediment metagenome | biome: marine biome [ENVO:00000428]; feature: marine pelagic biome [ENVO:01000023]; material: deep marine sediment [ENVO:00002113] | place: India: Gulf of Kutch | collected... | reverse complement strand
TAAGTGAAGCCAATGGCTGCAAGGTTATTGGCAGTGTCAATGACATTATACGGTATACAGCCCGATGCAACCCCACCCGAGAGCGAGATTGAATCAATTCTGATATCTTTCGAGTCATAATAGTGCCCCAGTGAGGCGGCCCAAAGGGTATCCACGGTGAAAATGCGCGCCGGCATACTAAAGACCACTGGATTAACAGGATCAGGATCTACTTGCACGCTGATGATTTTAATCGTATCCTCATGCTGTGCAAAAGCCGAGTTAAAACCCGCAAATACCAGCAGGAATGTTAAGGTAAGAAGAGTTGTAGTAAGCAAGCGATGCTTTTGCATGCTACCTCCCTAATTCTATTTTGTAATTAGATGTTTCATTTGCAGAGCCAGAATAACAAAAAATAGGCAAACTCCCGGTAAAAAAGAAGCCGAAAAATGGTCGGTAAATTCTCTTTAATAAACAGACTCCCCCCACCCTGGAAATCTGCAACATAGCCTATTTAAATATATTCGCACCGCCCTAAAAGTCAAGAAATATTAAGGTTTAGCATCTCTATCAACCTGTGTCTCACGGTTTTTCACAACACTATATTCTGCAAAATTCAGACCAAGCATCGGGCAAATATAAAAATTGCTCTAAGCCATTTAAAAAAAATAAATTAGCTCAAAATTGCTTTGACATGTAAAGTACCGCAGTTTAAATTGCGATACTTAATTAGGATAATATTTTGCATACTTGGCAGAAATGAACATATCGCGGTATTTACAATACGACTTGATCAAGACTGAAATGGAATCAGAATTAGATCTTCCCCAGGAAGGAAACGAATATTCCAACAAAGAGCTGTGGGATATCAAAGAGACTATCCTGCAAGAACTTGTAGATTTAATGGAGCAATCCGACAAAGTCTCCAATAAAAACAAACTCTTCATCGACCTTATAAACCGGGAAAAAAAAGCATCTACTGCAATCGGCAGGGGAATCGCCATACCCCATGTCCGCACCATGCAGGCCAAGGATTTGATCATTGTTATCGGCCGTAAACTGGATGGTTACGAGTTCGATGCCATTGATAATGAACCGGTTAAACTGTTCTTCTGTATGGCCGCTCCGCCTTATGACGACTCCCTTTATCTGAAAGTGTTCAAGGACCTGGCCGAGCGCTTCGAGCATCCCGGGTTTATTGAAAAGCTCCTGAATGCTGAAGATGGGCATGAGATAATCTGGGTGTTTAAGGAATTCGAACAGGGTTAGAGACAGATACGAATCCCGAAAATAAAAATGGCCGGCTTACCCGCCGGCCATTAAATTTTCTATCCCGCTGATATTCAATTGTTACCGTTGCCGCCGCCCCGGCTCTCATAATCTTTCAATGCCGCGGCAAGAGCCTCCTCGGCCATCACAGAGCAATGTATTTTCACCGCCGGAAGACCGTCAAGCGCCTCAGCGACCGCCTTATTAGAAATCGCCCGGGCCTCCTCCAACGAAATTCCCTTCAAAAGCTCGGTCAGCATCGAGGATGTCGCAATTGCCGCACCACAGCCGAAGGTCTTGAATTTGGCATCGACAATTTTATTATCTTCAATTTTCAAATACAGACGCATCATATCGCCGCAGGCCGGATTACCCACATCACCTATCGCATTGGCATCAGCAATCTCCCCCATATTGCGGGGATTCATGAAATGATCCATGACTTTGTCGGAATATGGAAAGGCTTTCTCAGTCATAATATCTCCAGATTAAATCATAAGTATTCCCAAAAAATACGCTATGAAGCCAGAAAATATATAAGATATTCCTCAAAAAACAAGATATTTTTGAATCACTTATAAATATTTTACTAAATTACTAAACTATGGCCGTAAATATAATCCTAATTCATTATCCTGCATTATCATATCATCATGAATATGGATCTTTGCCGCGCAGTTTATCGGCATACAGGGGCGACATCATCAGGAGTTTTTCCACCACTTCCGGCATAATATCGAGAAGGTACTGCACCTCTTCTTGTGTGCTATCCTTGCCCAAGGAAACCGTAAGCGAGCCTGAGCAAAATTCGGCAGGGACGCCAATCGCCGTAAGAACATGGGATGCCGCCAGGTCCTCCTCATCCTCCCCCCGCAAATTGGAGGAGCAGGCGGAACCGGAAGCAGCCATCACACCCTTAATATTCAGCATGAGTAAAAGCGATTCTCCCTCGATATACTTTATCCAGAAGGAGACATGCCCGGGCAGACGTTTTTCGGGATGTCCGGTAAAATTGATATATTCGATCTCTTCCTCAAGACCCTTCCAGAGCATTTTTCCCAGCTTTGTGAGGCGCCCGGTTCTCGCGGGCATTTCAGCCCGGGCCAGAGCAGAGGCCGCACCCATGCCCACAATACCGGGAACATTCTCAGTGCCCGAACGCAGGCCGTATTCCTGAAATCCACCTTCAAATAGAGGATTAATATCAGTACCTTTTTTGAGGTATAGCGCCGCTGCCCCTTTGGGACCATAATAATTATGAGCCGACATGGTTAATGCATCGATCCCCAGATCATTAACATCAACCGGAATATTGCCGACGGCAATCGCGCCATCAGTATGCATGAAAATTTCCTGCTCTCTGGCGATGGAGGCTATCTGCTTTATCGGTTGAATTGTGCCGATCTCGGAATTGGCCAGATTAATAGAGATTAGTGCAGTGTCATCTCTGACGGCCCTTGAAACGACCTCAGGATCGATCAACCCTCCCTGATCGACTTTTATTGCGGTAACATCATAACCTTCCGACTTAAGCCTCATTACCAGATTTAAAATCGAGTAATGTTCTATTTCGGAGATAATTATATGTTTTCCCTTATCCGGGTTAGCCTTCAGAAATCCCTGTACAGCCAGATTATTCGACTCTGTGGCGCAGGAGGTAAAGATGATCTCTTCCGGCTTTGAATTCACCAGTTCGGCTACCCTCTTGCGGGCAGTATCGAGCGCGGCATTGGCCCTTACGCCCTCTTTATGAATATGTGATGATGGATTTCCAAAGTGCTCGCTGAAATAGGGAATCATCTCATCAAGCACTCTGTAATCGACTGGGGTGGTTGCCTGATGGTCGAAGTATATCTTTCTATCATCACTCATTTAAACCTCGATTCATTTTGTCTTCTTAAATTGTAACAGAAATCCAGGCAAACTGCAAGCAAAATCAACTTTTACCATCCTCGATCTGAAATTGAGGTTCTCAGCAGTCAGTTTTACATCGATAGAAAATACTCGTGAATCAATGTGCTGTCCGACAGCTCCGGATGAAAAGCGGAGACCAAAATATTCTTCTCCCTCGCCATAACAATCTCACCATCCAACTCAGCCAGGACCTGGACATTATCACCGACCCGGATTATTTTCGGAGCACGGATGAATACCAGTTCAATCTCTTCCGACTTTCCATTCAGGCAGATTTTACTCTTCTTGGAGAAGGAATGCACCTGTCGCCCATAAGCATTGCGGGCAGCATCGATATCCATTAATCCAAAAGGCTGCACACGAGCATCATTGGAATCCATGGCCAGCATGATAAGCCCGGCGCAGGTGCCCCAGATCGGATTATTTTTGCCGAATTCGATCAATGGCTGGCGCATATTATAGATGTCCACAAGTTTATTTACTGTGGTAGACTCACCTCCGGGTATAATAAGCCGCTTGACCCTCTTCAACTCATCCGGGGTTTTTACCAGCAGCGAGTCGTATCCGGCTTTTTTGAGGGCCTGAGTATGTAGCTCAAAATCTCCCTGCAAAGCAAGGATTCCGACCTCATAAACTTTCTCGTCGGTTCGCACCAGCTTTATTTTCTTTTCAGCCATTTTCATTTCCAACCAAATAACGCCGAATCATCTCCCAATCCGGCGTTAAAATCCTAAAAGTATTTCCAGCGCAATTTAACGAATCTGGAGCAGCTCATCCTCTGGGATCTTGCTGATATCCAGGCCTTTCATCGCTCCGCCAAGATGACGCGAGACCTCAATCAGCACCTTAGGATCTTTGTAGTGAGTGGTTGCCTGAACTATTGCTTTGGCCCTTACCGCAGGATCATCGGATTTAAATATTCCTGATCCGACAAAGACCGATTCGGCGCCGAGCTGCATCATTAAGGATGCGTCGGCCGGAGTCGCGATTCCGCCCGCCGCAAAGTTGGGCACCGGTAACTTGCCGAGTTCGGCAGTCTTCTTTACGATATCAATATTGACACCCATCTCACGCGCTTCTGTCTGAAGCTCTTCCGGATTCATATTCTGCAGTCTGCGAATATGTCCCATCACCAGACGCATATGGCGCACGGCTTCGACAATATTGCCCGAACCGGCCTCGCCCTTGGTACGAATCATGGCCGCACCTTCGCCGATCCTTCGCAGGGCCTCGCCCAGATTGCGGCATCCGCACACAAACGGCACCTTAAATTCCCACTTATCGATATGATATTTATCATCGGCCGGAGTAAGCACCTCCGACTCGTCAATAAAATCGACCTCCATCGCCTCCAGCATCTGCGCTTCGGCAAAATGCCCGATACGAACCTTGGCCATTACAGGAATCGACACAACCTCTTTGATCTGCTCTATAACTTCAATCGCGGCCATACGGGCGACGCCGCCTTCCTTTCGAATATCCGCGGGGACTTTCTCCAGAGCCATCACAGCAACTGCACCGGAATCCTCGGCAATCTTGGCCTGCTCGGGAGTGGTAACATCCATAATCACACCACCCTTTAGCATCTCGGCCAGGCCGACCTTTATTTTGTAGTTGTCAGAGTTGTTCATTTGCTTTACCTCGCTTTTATCTAAAAACACCCAATCAAACAATATAACAAATTTTTTTTCAAAAGGAAACACCGGCCGCTAATTTTTATACAAGCTCAGCGACGCTTTGATCTGCATAATTTCATAAAATAACATGCTTGTAAGACTATGCGCTGCTTACACTAAGCAGTATGTCGTGCTCCTCAGCCCGGTTTTACCGCAGGTACATCTTCAGATGCGGTGAAAAGCGGTTTGGTGCCATTATCAAGACCGGCCAGAATATAATTGAGTTTTTCCAGTTCCGCCTTCTGAAAGCCGATGAACCTCAATATTTCGCCGCCGTCACGGTCCAACAAAATTACTGCCGGCACGATATTAAAATCGAATTTTCTGCTAACCTCATAAGGACTCCTGTCAACCAGGACCTTATAGGATAAACCATATTTGTCGGCAAAATCTGCAGCTTCCTTCTGCGAATCCTGCGCAACAGCCCAGAAGACGGCCTTGCTGTCACCATACCTGGAATATATACGCTCCAGATACGGTAAAGTAAATTCGCAGGTCGGGCAATCATGTTTGAAAAAAATCAGGAGAACAGGGGATTCCTCGAGCTGCTCCGATAATTTATTTAGATCTCCGCCAACAGATGGAATTTCAAAGTCTATATTTCTGATCCTTGTATTCATAGTGCCTCCTCCGGATTTCAGGGCATTCAGCATCGCCAAATCCAATCTAACCTCCGCTCATATTCAACAGCAGCCGCAGGTCCATTGTTTCGTTCTTCGGGAATAGATCCGCAAGAGCTTGATAGAAATCTTACCTGTATTTTACCCATTTGACAAGTTCCGGAAGTGTTGGCCGCTTTCCGTACATCAGGATTCCTATGCGGAAAATACGCGCAGTTATCGCACCCAGAAGAAGGATAGATATTATCATCACGATAATTCCGATTATTATCTNNGCCACAACCCATGGGGCATCGGGATTCTGCATAATATACATTGCCAGAATTATAGGAATAATCAGAATCATCGTGATCGGTGCAACAAACTGCTGAACCTCTTTCTCCGATGATACAATCGATCCCAGAAGCGCGAACAGGGTGGCATAAAGAAAATAACCAAGAATGAAAAAAGCGATAAAACTCAGGAAGAAGTTTATCGACAAGGCCTGAGCATTGGCCAATATACCGGAGACGAAAGCGGAACTGCCCGCGAACAAAAACACCGATGATCCCAGGACTGCCCACAGGGCCATCTGTGTTATACCGGCTGCTCCCAGCCCCAGTATCTTGCCCATCATCAGCTGAAATGGTGTCAGTGATGATACCAGAATCTCCATAATGCGCGTATTCTTTTCTTCCATGACCGCGCGCATCAGATGCTGACCGTATCCCATAATCGATGAGAAAAGTATCATCACAAAGGCTATCCCGGAAAGATACTGCGTCAGAAATCCGCCTCCGCCCCTTTCTTCACCTTCGGGCCCGACCTGCTTGTAATCCAGATTGACCTCCCGCGTAGCGGCCATAACTTCTTCCGGAGGTACATTGAACTGCGAGAGGCGTTCTCTTACCACCACGGCACTGATGGTATTCTCAATTGACTCTATATCTGCAAAATTACCTCTCTTTTTGGCATAACGTTCAGCATATCCGGCTTCGATGATGCCTTCCGGAATGACCACATAAAAATTGATCGTGCCCTCATCCACCTTAAGGTTCAATTCCGCTTTTAGCTCATCTATTTGTGACGGCGAGCTTCGAATATAGTCAACAATATACATCGGGCGGCCATCAGGAAGCGTATCTGCAAAAGCATCTTTAAATTCATCCAGCAAACCCGATCCAAGGTCAACGAGGGTGAATTCTATGGGATCTTTGGTCTCACGATCTATAAACAGGGTGGGAAGGAATATAATTCCAATCATGAAAATCGGGGTTAGAAGTGTGCCAATTAGAAATGATTTCTTTTTTACTATTTCCTTATACTCGCGTGATATTACTGCAAACAGCTTATGCATTGGATACCTCCTGACTGACATCCTCCTTCTCCTCCACCATATCCACAAAGATATCGTGCAAAGATGGCTCCATAAACTCGTAACGATTCAGTTCAACCTTGTCGATTAAAGATTCCAGCACTTTATGCGGAGATGTTCCATCACTAAGCTTAAGTTCAACATATTTATTATAATCATAGATTTTATCCACGCCCGGCAAGCCCTGCAGATCGGAAATATCGCCGTCGAATTCGAGCACGACCGTATTCTTCCCGAATTTACTTTTGACCTCGAACAAAGGTCCGTCCAGTACTTTCTCGCCCTTATTGATTAGGCAGATATTGTCACATAATTTTTCGGCCTGCTCCATTATATGGGTCGAGAATATAATCGTTTTGCCTCTACGTTTTTCTTCCAGCACAATATTTTTGATCAACTCCAGATTCACAGGATCAAGGCCGGAGAAAGGCTCGTCGAGAATGATCAGCTGGGGGTCATGAATAAGCGTTGATGCAAATTGCAGCTTCTGCTGCATCCCCTTGGAAAGCTCCTCAACTCTATTGTCGATACAATCCGAAAGCCTCACACGCTCGAGCCATTCCTCGATTGACCTGGAGATTTCCGGTTTCTTCATGCCCTTGATTTCACCCAGGTATGTCAGAACATCACGCACGACCATTTTTTGATACAGACCACGTTCTTCCGGCAGGAATCCGATTCTGTCCTTGGCCTCTTCGTTCATTTCTCTGCCCATGACGGTAATCTTGCCTTCATCCGGCGCAATGATATTCATCACCATTCGGATAGTCGTGGTTTTTCCCGCGCCATTCGGGCCCAGAAGGCCATAGATAACTCCTTCCTGTACCTCCAGAGAGAAATTATTGACAGCTGCTTTTCTGCCGAATACTTTTGTCACGGAATCAATATTAAGTATGACCATTTACCACTCCCGATCTGCAGTCATAGATTCTATTCTTGAAAATGAATAGTTATTATAATAACAATACTCTTAAAATAACAATTAATTCATTGAATAATACGCAATCCAGTCCTTCATTTCCCGCTTTTTCTGCTGGGTTTCTTATCCATTACTGCATAAAGTTTTGATTGTTTCATTTGGAGAAGTGAATTTCGGAAGGGATAAGAGAGTTTTTTGGAATGCCACTATAAGTCAGCAAAGAATAAAGTGCAAAAGCCGCCCTTTTGTCATGAAGATAATTCCTGTCTAAAGACAATGTATCGCACAACCGTCTATCCGATACGATGGTACGATCTTAATCGAGATCGAGTATGCCCAGCATACGGTAGTCACGGCTCCCGCTCAGAGATTCCGTAGGAGCAACCCATCCCATTACCTTGACTGGATCTTTTACCAGGTCGCTGTCTGCATCCATTATCTCAAACCCGAATCCAAATGATCTTGCAGCCTCAGGCCCAACATTTTTGAGATAGGCAAAGGATATTTTCAGCTCGAATACATATCCCTTCGGAGACAGCTTTCCGGCGAAGACAGGCTGAATATTGGGAGAATGGTTGATTTGAAATCTTCCCTCGGAAGATATAGCCGGGATTATTTCCAGCTTGGCCAGACCCTGGCCGGCCTCGCTCTTACGCTGGAGAAAGTCCCCTGAATTATCCCTCATATCGAAGTATAAAACAAACTTGTCCTGTTTATCAGCATCCGAAGAAAAAACTGAATCATCAGTCACTATTCCGAGCAGATAGAGATTTTCCTTATCGTAAACAGCCCGCAGCTCCGCCGACAGGTCACGATCATCAACCCAGCGCTCACTGTTTACCAGCACGTCCGTCCTGCGGTCCACAAAAAGCGTATGCTTATCCTCCCAGTCATCTATATCGCCATCAATCAAGGGGCCGTTTTTCACCTTATCTGCAATCAGGACGACCCGTCCCTTGCTTTCCAGAAGGTCGATTTTATCCCGCAGTCTCTTGTACAGGTTTTTGTCCTGGATGTTGATCATCTGACGTTCCACTTCATCGATACTGCGCCGCGCCAGACGTGTATCTCCCTGCTTTTTGAGGTAGTAGGCAAGTTCGAAAAAGAGCTCTGCCAGATTAGTCGAGGAAACCGATAGGGTCTCCAGCCGGGACACAATGCTCTTGAGATATTCCCTGTCATATTCGGCTGAAAACTCGCCCAGGCGCCTGACCGCGGTCATCAGCATACTTTGATCAATATTCGCGTGTCCGGCATTCTGTTCCAGAAGTCTGGTATATGCTTCAAAAGACCGGGAATAGAATTCTGCGCTATTGGCGTAGAGCATGTCATTGTAACATAGGTCGCCAAGACGCAACAGTGAGAGCACCTCGGTCTCGGTCCCGGAATACTTGTCCGCCAGATCGGTATATATTTTCAATTCCGAATTCTTGTCGCACATTGTACGGTAAATATAGGCCTTTTCAAAATGAGCTGTACGCGCCGCATCGCTTGCTGGATCAACTGCGATCAGGGAATCCCGCAATGCAAGGGCTCTGGTAAAATCTATCGGTACCATCTCGATACCGCCGGACAAACCGTCAGTCAGGCCTGTAATCTTGGCCTTTTCAGCGAATGTGCTCAGGTCATATATATTTACAGTGCCGTTGTTAAGCGATACTGCGGCTTCGCTGCCGCTCTTATTCAGCCTTAAATCCAGCATTCTGGATGCACTTATGATTGTGCCGGCCACAGAAAGAGCTATCCTGCCATTTTGCATAAGATAATCGTAGATAACAAGATTGGAACGACCATCCCGGGTTTCGATGGTGAATACCCTATTTTCCGTGAGCGCGAGTTTCTCAACATCTCCCTCAGTTCCCGCCAGCTCTATTACACTTTCATTTCCCAGGTCTATGACCGCGATACCGGCACCGGCATAGCTGTCACCGGATACGCTCTCTGAGGAAACAATAAGCTGGCGGCCGTCCCAGGACAGCTCCAGATCGGATGGAGAAACGCCGGCATAGAATGATCTCAAAAGCTGGAAATTCTTGAGTTCGACAACATTCACAACTCCGCTTTGACCATCTGCTACATAAAGCAAAGTGCCATCGGCTGAAAGCTCCAGCGCGACAGGATTCCTTCCAGCGACAATTTCAAAAATATGAGTTCCGGTTTCCGTGTCTATAATTGTGACCGTATTCTTGGGATCAGGGCTGTCACTGCCATTCGCGACAAACATTCTCGCTCCGTTGAGCGAGAAGATCACATCTGCTACCGGGCCGCCGGTCTTGAATTCTATTATTTTCGTGTCAATGACGGGATCAAATACTTCGCAAACACCACGCTCGGATGAAAACACAAATAACTTATTTAATCTCTCCACGAATTCAGCTTTATCTGCGGATGGTATTGTCAGCAATGGGCCGATGACCTCTTCATTCTCGTAGTTTATTATTGAGATTGCCCCCTTGCCGTCCTTGTAATAATTTGGATGAGTAACGTAGAGCTTATAGCTTTGTGCAGTCAATACTGTGCAAAACACAACAAGAATTAAAAGCGTTATGAATATGATAACAGAGAATTTTCCCTCGGGAAGACATGCGGGTCTCTTACCAATCTTGAAAATATTCCTTTCCATATACAAATTCCCCCTCCAATAATGTCCCCAATACTTCCACATTCGGGATTTGATCGGGGGTTATACAGTGTAAATCTTTATCTAATATAACTATATCGGCATAATTTCCGATTTTTATACTCCCGAATGACTTTTCCTGTTCCACCGAATATGCGCCGCCGTAAGTATGCGCAAAAACGGCCTCCTGCACGGAAATCTTTTCGGAGGGAAAGAATGTTCTTTCAGCTTCTTGAGGTTTACGGTTGACAGCTAAATAGATATTAAGCAATGGATTAGGGGGCTCGATCGGAGCATCCGAACCAAACGCCAGGCTTGCCGCGCTCTTAAGCAGCGATTTGAAGGCGTAGGAAAATCGACCCCTTTTGCCCCAATATTTTTGAATCATATCGATATCCAGCGGCATCTGCACTGGCTGAACCGAACCTACAATACCATGAGGCCCAAATCGTTCTATATCTTCTTTCCTCAATAGCTGACAATGCTCGACCCTGTTCCTGAATTTTTTAGCAGATCTTCCCTGCGCTTTGATAATGGCATCCAGGGCCATATTGTTGGCGCGGTCGCCGATTGCATGAATGGCAACATTCAAACCTGATTTGGCACATCTTTTAACCTCCGCCTGCAATTCCTCTTCATCGTAAACGGCCAGACCATAATTGGATTTTGTACCCTTATACGGCTGAAACATCAAAGCTGTCTGCGAGCCAAGCGCGCCATCTGCAAAATATTTAACTCCCTGTATCCGAAGAAATCTATCACCGAATCCGCTTTGAATACCGAGCGCTATCAATTCATCCAGATGGCTGGAGGGAACATACTGGCTCACCCGCAGCTTGAGACCTGTTTTCCTGTGAAAACTCTGAACCTTCCTGAAGCCATCTATAGAATCAAA
>JABAHP010000578.1_pt10 | contig 11253 bp, 11 predicted proteins | sample 7062081 | NCBI WGS metagenome assembly JABAHP01 (sample SAMN14534357, study PRJNA622989) | marine sediment metagenome | biome: marine biome [ENVO:00000428]; feature: marine pelagic biome [ENVO:01000023]; material: deep marine sediment [ENVO:00002113] | place: India: Gulf of Kutch | collected... | reverse complement strand
GGTGTTTATGTCCCATCATTCTACAGAGATGAATATTCAGAGGATGGAAAATTCAGGTCCTTGACGCCTGTCGATGATTTGGCGCCAAAAAAAATAAAGGCACGGGTCGTTCGTGAGTTAAAGAACTCATATTATCCCTCTACTCCTATGGTACCTGCTGTAGAGATCGTACACGACCGCCTGCCGGTGGAAATCATGCGCGGCTGCGGGCATGCCTGCCGTTTCTGCCAGGCAACTGTTATTTACAAACCCGCACGCAAACGTCCGGTCGATGATATCATCTCCCAGGTTATGACAAATTTGCAGAAGAGCGGATATGATGAGGTAACACTGCTCTCGCTGTCATCCGGGGACTATCCTGAAATCGAGACCCTGGTAAGAAGATTGGTTGAAAAATTAAGAGATAAACATGTGGCTGTATCTTTGCCCTCGCTGCGCATTTCCGGATTGTCTCTGGAGCTGGGAAAGATGATCACCGAGAACAAACGCACCGGGCTGACATTTGCGCCGGAGGCCGGCACGGAACGATTGCGGAAAGTAATAAACAAACCAGTTGATGAGGATACTCTGACAGAAGTTCTGACCGAGGCATTCAAGCAGGGCTGGCAGACGATAAAATTGTATTTTATGATCGGGCTGCCGACTGAAACCGAAGATGATCTTCAGGGTATTGCAGATTTGATAGCAAAATTGAATCGCATTTCCGAGAAGCACAGGGGTCGAAGAAACTTTAATATCACAATCTCCCCTTACTCTCCAAAGGCGCATACTCCCTGGCAGTGGGAGCGGCAAATTAGCATAGAGGAAACCTACAAAAAAATAGATTTTCTTAAAAGGGTGATCAGGAAGCGCAATGTCCATCTCAAGTTTCATGATCCCAAAATTACCTGGCTGGAGGGGGTGCTGGGACGAGGCGACCGCAGGATTGGGGACGTTATCTTGAGGGCCTATAGGTCGGGTGCGCATATGGATGGCTGGAGCGAGAATTTTGATTTCGAAGTATGGCAAAAGGCCTGCCGGGAGGAAGGAGTAGATCCCGAAAGATATCTGGCCGAGAGATCAACAGGTAACCCTCTGCCATGGGATCATATCGAAAAAGGGCTTTCAAAGGAATCGCTGTTGAAGGAGTTTGCAAAATCACGAGGCCTGACTGAAGCAGTCAAATCCCTGGACAAAGAGGAAAAACTCGAAAAAGAACCGCCCCGAAAGAAAAGAAAAGACAATGATGAGAAGATTATGTATGGCCGCGCGCCAAAAGTTCAAAAAGTACAAACTCCAACCACAGTACCACAAAGCCGTTTGAGAATCAAATGGGGACGAAGCGGTCTGGCGCGTTTCCTTTCACATCTGGATAATATGAAAGCGATTGAACGAGCACTTCGAAGGGCTAATCTTCCATTCAGTTTTAGTCAGGGATTCAGGCCCAAACCGAAAATCAGCTATGGCCCGCCCCTTTCGCTGGGTTTTACATCTGAAGCCGAATATTTTGATATTCAGCTGGATGTGCCAGTTCATGACTACATGCTCGGTAATCTGAGTCGGGAATTTCCGCCTGATTTCAATCTGCTGGGCACCAAATCTCTGCTGGGCAAAACACAATCGCTATCCTCACAACTTAATCTGGCAGTGTATGAAGTTGATTTGCCGGTTGATATTGAAGATCTGAAAGAAAAATGTAGTCAAATTCTTGAAGCTTCTGAACTGCATTTCCAGCGCGAAACCAAGTCGGGCTTTGTGGATGTTGAGGGGCGTAAAGCGATTATTGATCTAACCTGCGAGGAAACCGATAACGGCAATAACAGGTTGACGATGAAAACCGGAATGGCCGATCTTGGTTTTATAAAGCCTCTGGAATTACTGCAACATGGATTCGAGCTTCCCCCGAATCTCCTCTCCGAACTGGAAATTCACAGAAAAGGCATGTATCGCATGGAGAATTGTAATTTAATAGACCCCTTCGACTTACTCTGATGCCTAATAAATCTTCAGTGAAAATTAAATTTGTTGAAATATTTTTATCTCAGGGGTATAATATCTAGAGTTGAAACAACGGGAATTATATGCCTACAGACAAGATACATATACCGGATTTTAAGAAACTGATAAAACCGTCTCTTAAGGCGTTAAAATATATAGGAATAGTGTTAGCCGTTGGGATCGTCATTTTCTTGCTTTTCGACAATATCATAATGCCGGCTTACACACGTCACGGCACAGAATATCCTCTCCCCGATATAGTTAACATGTCCTTTGAAGACGCTGAAAAAATAGCGAAACGCTATGATTTTCAGATAGCTATTCAGGGCCGTCAGGCATCCCCCAGTATTCCGGAAGGAACAGTATTGTCTCAGGTTCCCTCGCCGGGGACTCAGATCAAGGAGAACCGTGTAGTCAAAGTCATTATCTCGGCGGGTGAACAAATGGTTGAAGTTCCTGAACTCGCAAGATATTCAGTGCGTCAGGCGGAACTGGAGCTGCCCGAATTCGGGCTGAAAGTGGGTAACTATTATTGGGCTGAAACTGATACGCTGGCTAATGATGTCATTGCATATACTGTGCCACCCTCAGGCTCTCTGGTCCCACGTGGCTCAGGTATCGATCTTTATATAAATCGCGGACTTGAGTCGGATGAAGGTTATATGCCCAAGGTGCTCGGAAAACCGCTGGACGAGGCCCTGGCTCTTCTGGATTCGCTGGGTTTCCCTGAACCACGGGTGGAATATGTGACTAATCCATTGCTCCTGCCGCAAATTATCACATACCAGCATCCAGCTGCGGGCACAAAATCCATAATCGATTCGACGGATATCTTTTTGGTGGTACCGGTGGGTGAATGATGATAAAACTGGCGCCATCGATACTGGGAGCTGACTTCGGCCATCTGGAAGAAGAAATCATCAAAACTAATGAATCCGGCTGCGACTGGATTCATCTGGATATCATGGACGGCCATCTGGTGCCGAATATCAGCTTCGGCCCGGAAATTGTGAAATATGTAAAATCCAAATCGGATCTATTCCTGGATTCGCATTTGATGATCTCAAATCCTGAAAAATATCTTGAGGTCTATGCCGAGGCTGGAAGCGATCTTATCGTCATCCATTACGAGATAGAATATGACAAAATCCCGCTCTTGAAGAAGATCAGAAATTTGGGCAGAAAGGCCGGAATCAGCATAAATCCGCATACACCCTTTGAGGCAATCCTGGATATCCTGGAATATTGTGATTTGATCCTGATTATGACAGTGCATCCGGGTTTCGCCGGGCAGAAATTTATGGGCCAGGTGGTGCCGAAAATCAAGCAGGCCCGTGAATATATAGATTCCAACAAGCTGAATGTTGAAATTGAGGTTGACGGCGGGATCAGCATGAAAACGGCCGAAAAGGTCATAGATGCAGGGGCCGATATTCTGGTGGCCGGATCGGCCTTCTATAAATCCGGAAATTACCGCGAATTCACACAAAAAATAAAGGATTTGGCCGAAAAATCCTAATTCCAACTTTTTAGCTCCCCTTTAAAAATAGCTTGCAATATCAGGATTATATAATATATTTCCGGTTTGTTTAAGAAGGATTTTTATGTTTGATGAGCTTACAGATAAATTAGAAGGCGTTTTCAAGAAGCTGCGCGGGCATGGCAAGCTGACTGAAGGCAATATCAAGGATGCCATGAAAGAGGTGCGTCTGGCCCTGTTGGAGGCAGATGTAAACTACCGTGTAGTAAAGCGTTTTATAAAAGATGTCACCGAGAAATCTCTCGGCGCCGAGGTGCTGCAGTCGATTTCCCCCGGTCAGCAGATAATAAAAATAGTGCATGATCAGCTGGTCGAGGTACTGGGTGGTGAGGCTGAGGAGATGACCATAGCTTCTTCCCCCCCCACCAAAATAGTGCTGGTGGGCCTGCAGGGTTCCGGTAAAACCACGATGTGCGGCAAACTGGCGAAATTCTACCGCAAGAAAAATAAATCGCCGTTGCTGGTTGCAGCTGATATATATCGTCCGGCAGCTGTGGATCAGCTCAAGACACTGGGCAAAAACATTGATATTCCGGTATTTCATATCGATAAGGACCCGCCCAAAATCAGCAAGAAGGCACTCGATTTTGCCTATGACAAGAATAACGATGTGGTCATTATCGATACGGCAGGACGTTTGCATATTGACGACGCTCTGATGGAAGAGCTGGAGAAAATCAGGCAGAATGTCGAGCCGCATGAAATACTTTTGATCGCAGATGCTATGACCGGCCAGGATGCAGTCAATATTGCGCAGGAATTCAATCAACGTCTTGATTTGACCGGCGTCATATTAACGAAGATGGATGGCGATGCGCGCGGCGGTGCAGCATTGTCGATCAAGAGCGTCACCGGCAAGCCGATCAAACTTGTGGGTACTGGTGAGAAGATGGATGATATCGAGGTCTTCCATCCCGACCGCATGGCCTCGCGCATCCTTGGAATGGGTGATGTCGTATCGCTGGTCGAGAAGGCCCAGGAAACGATCGATACCAAAGAGGCTGAAAAGCTCGAGAAGAAGCTGCGCAAGGAAGCGTTCACGCTGGAGGATTTCTACAGTCAAATGCAGCAGCTCAAGAAGATGGGGCCGCTGGAATCACTGGTTTCAATGCTTCCGGGAGTCGGCGGAGCGCTGAAGGGGCTCAAGATCGATGATTCCGCCATGGGCAAGGTGGAAGCGATAATCCAGTCTATGACACCGGAAGAAAGAACGAAGCCGGATATTATTGACGGTTCGAGGCGCAGGAGAATTGCGGAGGGTTCCGGCAATTCGGTGGCCGATGTAAACAGATTATTAAAACAATTCAATATGATGCAAAAGATGATCAAGAAGATTTCCCGTGGGCAGATGAAGGATTTTGCCAAAGGTTTATTTTCATGATGAAGGAGGTTTGATTTTTGGCAGTACGCATACGCTTAAGGAGAATGGGTGCCAAGAAGAGGGCATTTTACAGGTTTGTTGCCGCTGACAGCAGGTCGCCCAGAGATGGTAGATTCATCGAGGTATTAGGATACTACAATCCGATTGAGAAACCTGCTAAAGTGGTCGTCCACCAGGATAAGGTGTTCAAATGGCTCAGAAACGGCGCTGAAATGTCGGAGACTGTGGAATCACTGTTCAGGCAAATCTCCATTTTGGAGAAATGGGAGAAGATCAAAGCCGGAGAGACCGGAGAAGATATCACCATAAAGGACACTATCAGCGAGCGGAAAAAGAAGACGAAACGTGCCAAAAAGGCACAGGCAACCGAAGAAGCAGAAACGACAACTGGAGAAGAAGAGGAGAAAACCGAAGAAGAAGAGGCTAAAGCTGAGGAAAGCTAATCTGGAGATTCTATTCAAAGGAGTGTAAAGTGAAAGAGTTCATCGAAACCATCGTTCAGCATCTAGTCGATCAACCGGATTTGGTCCGCTTAACCGAAGTACAGGGCGCGAAGACAACTGTTTACGAATTGAGAGTAGGTCCAGGAGATCTGGGAAAGGTAATCGGTAAAAAAGGTCAGACGGCCAAGTCGATCCGGACGCTTATAGCGGCTATCAGCGCCAAAAAAGGCAAACGTGCTGTCCTGGAGATACTGGAATAACAAGTGTCTGATGACAGAGTCGCCATCGCTTTTATAAATAAAGCCTGGGGGGTCAGAGGAGAGGTTACAGCTGAGCCTCTCACGGAATTTCCCCGGCGTTTTGAGCAGCTTGAGAGAGTCACCGTAGCGACTGCCCGGCAGGATATCGAACTCAATGTGGAATGGACAAAAAAGCATAGCGGCAAAATTGTTTTTAAGTTTAAGGAGATAAATGACAGAGACGAAGCCAACAGGCTTCGCAATTCGTATATAGAAATCGAAAAATCAGAAGTATTCAAGCTCCCGGAAGGCAATTACTATCAATTCGAGCTGATCGGTCTGGAGGTACATGACTCCGAGCGGGGTTATCTCGGAAGAATAGACGAGATCTGGGAATACCCGACCAACGACATACTGGTAATTCGTTCCGATAAGGGCAGGCTTCTGATTCCGGCAATAAAAGAAATAGTAAAGAAAGTAGATCTTGAAAATAAAAAACTGGAGGTAACGCTTCTTCCCGGAATGGAATTTGAGGCTGAATGAGAATCGAGGTCTTGACCATTTTTCCGGAAATCTTCGACAGTCCGATTAAATCAAGCCTGCTCGGAAAAGCCCGGGATGACGGTATCCTGGAAATCAATGTGACCGATATTCGGGATTTTTCCACAGACAAACACAGGACGGTCGATGACACCCCCTTTGGAGGGGGAGCCGGAATGGTCATGAAGGTTGAACCGATTGACAGAGCCCTTGAGAAAATCAAAGAAAATCTTAAGAATCCACGGTTACTTTTAACCTCAGCGTCTGGAAAAAAATTTGATCAGAAAATGGCCAATGAAATGTCCCGGGAAGAGAGTATTATAATTATCTGTGGAAGATACAAAGGTGTGGATGAGCGAATTCTAGAACTTCACCCGATCGAAGAGGTCTCCATCGGGGATTATGTCCTCTCCGGCGGAGAAGCCGCTGCCCTGGTTATGATCGAGGCTGTCGCCCGATTGATACCGGGATTCATGGGCAAGATAGAAGCCGGCGAGAATGACGCTTTCGCCTGGGGAATTCTGGGTTTTCCCAGCTATACCCATCCGCAGGAATATAAGGGTCTAAAAGTTCCGGATGTCCTGGTTTCAGGACATCATGCCAGGATTGAGAAGTTTAGGAGATACAGTGCCCTTAAAAAAACTTTGCAGAACAGGCCGGAACTTTTGGAAAAAATTGAACTTAGTGATATTGATAAAAAACTTTTGGATGAAATAAAGAACGAGGAACAATAACTCTGCAAATAGATTTCTGGAGGTCTGAAATGGACTTGATGTCGAAACTCGAAGGTGAGTACATAAAGAAAGATGTGCCCAAATTCTCCGCCGGAGACACTGTTAAAGTCCACGTCCGCATTAAGGAAGGCGATAAGGAGAGAATTCAGGTTTTTCAAGGTACGGTAATCAAGAAACGCGGCTCCGGGCTGGGAGCATCATTTACGGTAAGAAAAGTATCTTCAGGTGTGGCGGTAGAAAGGGTCTTCCCGATTCACTCCCCCAATGTTACCCTGATCGAAAGGCTTCGCATGGGCAAGGTCAGGCGTGCAAAGCTTTATTACCTGCGCAATCTTTCCGGAAAGCAGTCGCGCATTGTCGAGAAAAAAGAAGACAAAAAAGCAACTAATAAGAAAGCGAACGAGAAGTAATCGTCCTTGTTCGTTATCGTACAAATAAAAGCCCGCTCGCGGGCTTTTTTATTCCTGTTTGAAATTTGCCAGATCGAGCATCAGATTGCCGGGCTTGAAAGTTTGATTCAGTCTGGCATAAACCAGCCCATGATCATCACGCAATTCCAGTATATGATACCCCGGCTCAAGCCCCAGCTGGTCTCTGGTATATTGTGATACGGTGCCCTGCGGTATCATGTCGACATAAAGGGTGTGATCGAAGATAGAATCGGGAAAATTCCTGAACTTAATGAAAACAGTCCCTGAGACTCCGCTCTCGAAAGCGCTCATTTCATTATCTGATCCGGTAAGGCGGCTTAAAAGTCTATCCACCGGGGGCCTGACCCCGCCGATGTTATAAGCGTATGCAACATAAGCCAGGATTGCTGCAAGTATGATAAATGAGAGGACATACCATGCGAAAGCAGACTTACGTCCAGTTTTATCTCGATAGGCAGGAACGGGCCGGGTTATCTGCTCCCCGGGAGATCTGCTGTCCTCGTTTTCGGATTTGGATGCGAATGCTTTTCGCAATATATCGTCTTCAATCTTGAGCTCCTCGCGAGCTTCCTCATCTACAGTCTGCTGGACCAGATCTTTGGAAAAATCATCTGGCGTTTTAACATCCGAAACTTTTAGCACTGCCACCGTAATATTATCTTCTCCCCCTCCCGCATTGGCCCTCTCTATGAGTTCTTTGCAGATTTTATCCAGGCTGAAATCATCTCTTGATAGAGTCTGAAGAATATCTGAATCGGACACGAATCCACTCAATCCATCCGAGCATAAGAGATACAAATCTCCATCGGCCACCCTGTCCTTGCGAATATCAACCTTGACTGTCTCCCGGGTCCCTAATGCCCGGGTGATCACATTTTTGTTTACAAAGTTCTCCGATTCTTCTTCTGTAAGCTGATTACTGCTGATAAGCTCATTGACCCAGGAATGGTCCACAGTAAGTTGCTCGAGATTCCCCTTGCGCAAACGGTAAACCCTGCTGTCTCCAACATGACCGATGAGCGCATATTCATCTGTTGTTTGTGCAGCAACTACAGTGGTTCCCATACCACGCATCTCTTTATTGCGCGCGGCTTGATTAAAAATTCTGCGGCTGGCCAGGCGTATGGCATGTACCAATATTCTGCCTTCTTCCCCGAATCCTTCAGCAAGCTGCAAAGTCTCGGGTGGAGGACCGAAATCATCAGGGGATGCTATCGCCGCCGCGATGGTCTCGACAGCTATTTCAGAGGCAACTTCGCCGGCGGCATGACCACCCATGCCATCGCATACCACGGCGAGTTTTTTTTCCTTGAGGAGCTTATAATTATCCTCATTCAGCTCTCGGACCAATCCCACATCAGTGCGGGCTGCAAATTCTAATTTCACAACTTCCTACTTGAAAATGATAATTAATACAATAATTATTAATAGAATACCAATAGCACCCAAAAGATAAGGTATATATAAATTTTTTCCAATACTTGTTACCGTACCTTTACCCATATCCGGGGGCGAAAAATCGAAATGCCCTTCCTCGGCAACACGGAAAACCGTGCTATCCTTAATCGACGATATCTCAACAACATCATTTATATTAAGAGGCAAGACTTCATCTGTCGAAATAGTACGCCCGTTTAGCCTGGTACGCATCTGGCTGGCCCTGTCCGAAAGATAGAAGCGGCCATCTTTAAATTCGATTTCGGCATGTTTTCGGGATATGCTTTTATCAAGCTCCCCACTGCTGTCATTCCTGATTACTATATCGTTCTGTCTGCGATCCCTGCCGATCCGATTTATATCCTTTTTCAGCCTGAATTTCTCTCCTTTCAGGGGTCCGCTGATTGCAAGGAGATAGACATCCGGTTCGCGCTCACCTCCGGACTGCTCATATTCCTCTGGCTGTTCCTGACCGGATGGCAGGACTTTTGTCTTGCGCACATCTTCATCTATTCTCTGTCTGGCAGGAGGTTCGGGCGTGTCTGCCGGCTTCAGAACTTCTTCTTCGGGAGGGGGTGCAGCCGGTTCAGGTTCGGTCTTCCTCTCCGCAGGTCGGGGGACTTCCGATTCAGATGGTTTTTGCGGAGGTTCGGGTTCAGGCGGCGACAAAGGCGGTTCCGGTTCCTTTTCGACTTTTTCGGGGACAGATTCCTCCATATCTGGATCTATGGTAATCTCTTCTGTCTTCATGTGGTGTATGTCTTTCTCAGGCGGCTTGTCCTCCACTTTCTCTGATTTATGAATTTCTGGAGGAGCAGATGGCTTTTCACTTTCGGCCTCAGGAGGCTTAGCCTGTAGTTTTTCTTCCTTCTCTTGTGGAGACTCCGTCTTTTCTTCGGGCTTTACTTCCGGTGTCTTTCCCCTGGACGGAATCTCATCAGGAAGAACATTAAGAATGAGGTGATAATCTTCAATTCTGATAGTATCGCCGTCCTCCAGCTTCATATCCCCCTCCACCCTTTCTTCCGTAACGAATACCGGAGGTATATGCGTCATGAGCTGCAGATGAAAACCGTCATCCCGCAAAACCAGCTTGGCGAGTTCGGGAGCTATAGAGGGATCCTCGATAGGCACATCACACCCTGTCGAACAGCCGATAGTAATCTCATTCTTATAGGGCAGATTATATGTCTTGATAATCTCCGGACCTTTCTGGACAATTATCTTAGGCATCTATCTCCTCTCCAGCTCTTCCTCAATTCTATACTCTTTATTTTGATCAATGCTCTTGCCGTCATCCCAGCCCTTATAACCATCTTTCTCGGCAATTAGTTTGTATTTTCCGGCGTCGAGCTGGACTGAAAATCGGCCGAATTCATCTGTTGTGCCCAGATGTACTTTCCTCCTGTCATCTTTTCTTTCGGCAAGAATATTGACGCCCTCCAGCGGCTCATCGGTATCATCATCTTTAAAGAAAAAGACAAGTACGGCCTTCTCGGTCTCCTCTTCAGTCTCTGCCATCAGTTCTTCCTCGTTTACCACCTCGCCTTCCTTACGCATAACCGCTCTCAAATCACTCTGATTGACGCCTATCACGAAACTGGTATCGACATAACCGTTTTTGCTCAGATATATCCGATGTTCAACGCCGGTCAATGATAAGGTTATTGGAGTTTTGTCAGTCGATTCGGAGATACGTCCTTCACTCTCGATCCTGGTAATTTTCGCGCCGATATCTCCCCCTCTCGGATTTGAGGCTGCAACGGCGGTGACAGCAACTTCGCGGTATAATTCATAAAACAGAGAACCTTGAAAATCTTTGTCGATATTAACCAACCTGATCTTATCTTCAAAACCAGACTTCACAAGGCGAATCCTGTTCTCACCGAAAGACATCATGACATTATCAGGAGTCTGACCCACAGGTTCATCCTGGTCAGCCAGATATATGTTTGCTCCCTGGGGCTTGCTCGAAATGCGCACATTCTTTTGAAATCTCCCGGTAATCTCCGGAAGTTCCTGATCTTTGTCGTAATTATATTTCCACAGGTCTTTATTATCGGCCTTAAATTTTCCCGACGATACGTTAAAACCGGAAATTCTTAAGGCACCTGAAGCCCTCGGATGTTCGAGACGGATATCGACAGTATCGGTCAAAGGTATCGGAACGAGAGCCGGCGTGACCGCACTGTACGGTTCATTATTTAAAAATATCGAGGCCCCTTCCGGGATTGAGCTGAGACTCAGCTCACGCCTTAAGATAAAATTGGGAAAAGTGATCTGATCACCCTCTTCGAGCACGAACTGGGTATCTATCGGGCTGGTTTTATCCTTTTCAATACGGAGGCTGTATTGCCCTGCTTCCAGGCTTTCGATCTGTAACGGAGTCTTTCCTGATTTTTCTCCATTCAGAAATACTTCCGCACCCTCAGGGACAGTATTGATCCAGACCACATAATCCCCTGAGGGACCGCTGATACCACCTCCGCCTCCAAGCAAACCGGCGATTATAAATAACAATATCAGAACAA
>JABAHP010001204.1_pt2 | contig 11266 bp, 15 predicted proteins | sample 7062081 | NCBI WGS metagenome assembly JABAHP01 (sample SAMN14534357, study PRJNA622989) | marine sediment metagenome | biome: marine biome [ENVO:00000428]; feature: marine pelagic biome [ENVO:01000023]; material: deep marine sediment [ENVO:00002113] | place: India: Gulf of Kutch | collected... | reverse complement strand
GGTACACTCGACCTACACCGGCTCTACCTCCCTCCCGACCGTCGCGCCGGGGGCGTGGGCCTGGATCTGCTGAGCAGGCATGCCATCATGTTCATCGTGGGACTCCGGTTCCGCCGCCTGAAGTCGTCCATGCTCCAGAGTCTGGAGCGGGGCCGCCGGTCCGAGGTCAATTTCATGAACGGCTATGTGGTGGAAAAGGGCCAGGAGAAAGGCGTGCCGGCACCGGTCAACGCCGCGCTGACGTCCATGGTGCGCGAGATTGAGGCCGGGGACCGAAGGATCTCGCCGGAGAATCTGGGAGACTTGATGCCACGATAGCGGGGAGAAAACGCACGGGGTGCAAGATCGATGTAGCCGTAGGCTGTCCAATGGCGGGCTGGTCACCGTGATAACGACCGGGAAGATGACTGGTGGAGGTGAGTCTCGACGGCCGGATATCAGCTAGTCTCACGCAACGAGGAGTCACCAGAATGCGCCATATCGTCCACGTTCTTGTCATTGTCCTGTTGGCTAGCTGTGGCACTGCACCTATTCCGACACCGGATGCTGATGCCACTCAGCAGGCTCAAGATCCAGACCAGTGCGTTGCACCAAAATCGCCTGCTATGACTTGTACGCTATCCGCATCGGCAACAAAAGTCAAAGTAGGCGATACAGTTCGTCTCACGTTGGCGTTCTCTACTCCAACCCGAAGTGATACGGGCGTCGGGGCATTTACGCACAGTCTCATCCAGTCGCCCCTTCTATTTGCCTCGGAATACTATGGATTCAGCGAACATAGCTTGGACGAGCAGTTGGCGCCGAGAAATGTGACAGTTTCTTCCTGCGAGACCTACGACTTGCTGGCGGTACAGGCCGGACAGGTCGTCATCAAGGGAAAGATCATTTACGAAGTCTATTCCAGTCAGACGCAGAGCTTTTTCTGGGCAGACTGCCATGCTGGCGCCGTCGAGATCCTTGTAGAGCCCTGATGGCTGCGAGAGATCCCTATACGCTTCCTACGGCGACGGATTGTACCCCTCTCTCATGTCCTCCAGTGCCGTCCGAAGCGTCCACTGCCTCTGCCAGTGCAACTGCTCCTTGGCTCGCGTGCAGTCCATGTAGGATACAGTTTTGTCCTCTTTTCGTGATGGTACAAACACGAGATTGCCCCGATTGTCAAACACGTCGTTCATGCACTCCGCGATCTCCCTATTCGAGAACGCTTTCCCAGCCCCGATGTTGAACGATCCAGAGGGAGCGCCGGGGGCAATGGCGCTCTCAATGGCAGAGACGACATCCCTGACATAGACCGTGTCACGAGCGCCAACACCTTCGCCCCAGATATCCAACGGTTGCTTTGCCCTTGCCTTGCGGAGGAAGCTCATGAGCATGCGGTCGGCTGCGGTCCGATCTTCTCCGAGGATCCTACTGATCCGGAGCGAGGTAATCTGTATTGGATAGCTCTGAGCATAGACGAATGCCAGGTGCTCGCACGCCAGTTTGGTGACGCCGTATGGGGTCTCGGGCACAGGAACTTGATCCTCGCTAAAGGGGATGGGATTGGCCTGGGAGTATACACTTATGGTTGATGCCTGGCACAGCCTGTCCACATGGTTGTCACATGCTGCCCGGATCACATTCTCAGTGGATAGCACATTGGCCTTCCAGTAGGGCCGGATGCCCTCGGAGGACGGAGCGATGCGCCGAGCCGCCAGGTGGATCACAGCGTCCACTCCGTGGAAGGCCCGTCTCAAACTGCCATGGTTATAATCTGACTCGATGCAGACCGCCCTGCCCACCACTGATTCCCGAAGCCTGGACATATCCCGGCCAACGGCAAGTACGTCATCCCCCCTGTCCGCGAAGCGCTGTACGGCGACCCTGCCGACCATTCCGGTGGCCCCGGTGACAACGATCCTCACCTCACCCCCTCTGCAAGTAGTAGGCCACCTTCTCCATCGTGCCATGCACAGGGAGAACGGTGTCCCCATCCTGGTAATAGCACTCCCGTGGAAAAGCCCCTGCCGGTTGTTCGTGGTCAGCGAAGGAGAAGATCTCGCCTGTGGGGCAGAGACAGAACATCAATTGGTGGCGCCCCTTGTTGGCGCGAACCCGCAGGTCGATCGTCGACCTCCTGCCATCCAACCACCTGAAACTGGCGTCCAGCAGATCGACGCCGTACACCATCTTGAGGAGCCTCCATATGTGGCAGCCATCGAGCCTGGGTGTCGCCTCGAGTATCCGGGGGCCCTTGGCGGTCAGCTTTATCTGGAAATAGACGGGACCATTCTCAATGCCGAGAGCTTTGATAGCACGTTCAACCAACGTCTGGGTCTGGCACAAGTCCTGGCCCTGGCACCACGCTGAGGGTGCGCCATGCCCCCGAGGGGGAAGAATATCCCGAAACGACCCCGGCGCCACAAATCGATCCGATACCTCACTGAAGATTGGATCACCGTCAAGCACAAATGCGTTCACCGATATCTCTGCGCCATCGAGGTATTCCTCGACTATGGCCGAGCCGCTGCTCGACAGCCGGATGGATTCCTCAAGACCTGCTCTGATCTCGTCCATGGTGCTGGCACCAAACACCCCACGCCCACCCTGGCTGTCGGCCGGTTTGACAATGGCCGGAAAGCGATTCCAGCCCTGGAGATCGGCGCTGGATCTCACGCCCCTGTATTCGACGAGGCTGATGCCCGTCGCGCTCAGATGGTCCCTGAGCATGATCTTGTTGTTCATGAGCTCGGCCAGCTCGTAGGGCACAAAGGTGGGCAACCCTAACCTCGGTGCCACCCTGGCGACTGTCAGCATGGCAAAGTCTGAGCCGACGGAGTAGAGCAGCTCTACCCCTTCTCTTCTCCCCAAGGCCTCGACTCCGTCATGGTCTTTGACGTCAACCAGTTCAAACTGGTCGAGTAGGTCAAGCCCCCTTCCTTCGTGGCGGTAGCTACATCCGATGACCCACCAACCACGCTCTTTCAGGCGCTTGATGGCATCATGCTGGGCACTGCCTGTGCCCAGGATCAGGGCTTTCCTCATGGCCGATTCCTCTTGTGTGCTGACACGTACTGGAGATAGCGGGCCATCCCCGTCACTGATTCCAGAAGTGGGCTCCTGTTAGCCATGTTTAGGGCACCCAAGCTGCAGGCATCTGCTGGCCTGTGCACCGTCACGGTTTGCGAATCAGGGGCCTGAACACCTGCTCTAGTAGCGCGAGGCAACCTCGCCTGTCATTGGCCGCTGCGCTTCCAGCCTGCGTTTGTGGGGACTCGGCCAATACGGCGCGCTGAGCCGCCTTCCACCTCATTTCCGCGGAAGATGACAGTTCAGCGGGAGGGCCGGCCAAGCTACGTCCTCCAGAATCCTGCTCACGACGCCGGCGCGACCGGCAAGCTGGGCAACGCTTGGGAAGGAGCAAACCGCGCGCCGCGTAGAAGCGCTGCTCATCGTCACTCAAAGTGTACTTGCGCCCACACGTCACGCACTCCCTAAGCTCGCCGCTCATCTGAACTCTCCCAATCTGATGTCCGGGGCGGAAACCCGCCCGATCTAGGAGCCCCGGTCCTTCATGAGCGCGGCGTCACCCTTGCCACGTCGCCGCATGCCTCAAGGCTGCCTTCTGGACCGCGCCGATCGAGGATCGGGCCGATCAGAGATCGGATGACATCAACATCGAGGCGCATCTGGCCGAGGCCATCCAATGCCGGTCCAGCAAGAGGCCCGAGATCCGGCGAACCACAAGCGGGTTCGGTTGGTAGCGGCTGACGATTGAGTTGCGGCAGGTGCACTCCTTGACGGGATCGCCGTACCAACCGCAGGGGCAGGGATAGTAACAAAACGGCGCTTCTGCTCCGCTTCGAGGTGCCATCTGACCTCCAGGGTGATCATGCCTGGCGCGTAACAGCGCTATGAGAGTCCTTCTGTACCCAAAGGATCGTCGCATTCTGCATCACCGTTGCGCTGCTGTAGTCTCAGTTCCCCTTCTCGGTTGCCCGCATTATACCTAAGATACACTCCCAGCGCAACCTTCTCCAGCGCAGACAGAGCCAGAATGGAATCGAGCCCCTGATGGCTCAGGGGCTCGGCTCTTTTCTGGATGCGTCGTGCTCAAAGCTTGGGACCCATGGCGGCGTTTCTCGTGTGCTTTGCGCATGATGCTCCTACCGCGAAGCGACGAGGGCGATCACCTCTCCAAGAACGGATGACGGTCGTCGGGCAGGACAGGGTCATTACATGCGCAAGGACGTGCGGCTGCCTGCTACGGGTCGGATTCTTCCTCTCCAACCTCCTCTGTGCCAGTCACAAAGTATCTGTGATCTGTGTTGAAATTGATGGGTCCTTCGTTTCGGAACATATCGGACAGCCCCACGAACTCCTCAGGGGTAGGGAAGAACTGGTGCACCGAACTCTCTCCTTCGAGCTCGTAGTAGATGTAGAAGCACTTCTTCTGCAGGCTGTAGCCAAGCCGATAGTTCCTTACTCTCTTCCACGCCATGTTTCCTCCTGCTAACAGAGTTGCGTTGTCTGTGCGCTAGCTCGTCGTTGCAGAGTCCTAAGGGTAGTTGCTACGCGCCCAGGAGATCAAAGCGCTCAGTGCCGGACCGCCTCCGTACTCATTGTCGCCCGTAGTGGAGCCTGTCGGCGCCTGTACGGCGGTGCTGCCGATCGTGCTGCCGATGCCAATGACTCGTGGCCACGGCTCGTCACCCCACCAGCCCCATGCGGCGCCACCGGACTGGCCTGGGGTGAACTCATTGAAGTGCCCCAGCACATATCCGGTCTGCCCACTGAGGCTTTCGCTCTGGGCACTCGAAATGACCCCATCACCCTGGAATGCAGGGCGTTCTCCAGTGGACAGCTCTCCAGGATAACCGATGTATTGCCAGTAGCGGCCGTCATTCCAGTCCTCGTCGTACGTCCGGTATCCGGGGTAGCCCACGATGTCACCGATGCGGTCTTCCATGACTAGAACCACATAGTCGAAAGCTGTCTGCTGGTCAGTGAGCGATCCCGGCGCTTGCAGCCAGTAGATGACGCGGGTTGCGGCGATCTCGCCCCACGGCCCGCTGCCGTCGAAGTAGCCGGGCGTGAAGGTGAGCCAGGCAACGCCGCCATCATCGCCGCCGGTCCAGTTGACGACATGGCTTGCCGTGAGCACGAGACGAGAACCTATGGTGGTTCCGGATCCCCATCTGCCAACGGTCCTGACCTTGCCCGTGGTTCTCCACGGAAAGGACTGGTCATCGAATAGATAGCGGTCGTCAGTGCCGAAGATTGTGCCACCGCGGTCAAGGCCCTCGCCTTTTTCGAGCGGAAGCGTGTGCGTAGGTTTGGCCTTCCCAGGGATGAAAGCGGTGCGCACGCCAGCGGGACGATACCCTTCAATCTCCTTCGAGATCAACTCGCGGTCAATGTCATCGGCGGCAAGGCGGGTGACCGGAATCTGCTCGTACCTCCGCTCGCGGCGAAGACCATTGACGCCCACCTCTGCGACAACGCGCAGGCGTCCCGCTTCCTGAACGACGTGCGTACCTTTCACATCCTCCAGCGATACATCCAGGGCTAACACCTTTTCGTTCTCGGGCACGCCTTTCCCCGGGACCGGGCGGCGCTCAGCCAATATGCTGTGTTCTACCGGCGCGGTATACTCCCTGTTTCTTGCCATGGTATAACCTCCTGCATGATAGTTGCACCTGCCGGCTCATGGCCAAGTGCTTCTTGTCTCTGCTTGTCCTCGGCATAGCGGTCCGATCACCTGTTCCACTAGCCGACCTAACGCTGCTTGTCGAATCGCCACGTAATCTGCCCTACCTCCTCCTGCTTGTAGAGCTGGCGGATGGCTGTCCAGTTGCCGAGTTTGACGTACTCTCGGACACCTTCCACCACGAAGCGCGCTTTGTTCCGAGCCTGTCCTGGCCGAATGCTCTCCTCCGCCGCGATTTTGACCAAACAGGATGCTCAATGGCACTGCACGGAATAGACACGAGCCAGGCGATCCGCGAGAGTCGCGTCCAGGGTGAGCCATCACCAGCATTGGACATGCAGCTGAATGCCGATCACTTCTGCCTTCTGAACACCTGCACCCACCCTTGCGCCCCAAGGCGAGCAGGCGCAGGACAAATCTCCAACGGATGTGCAGTTTTGGCCAGAACGGGTGCCAGTGGCTCACCATCGAGGGCCTGGCAAGGCACTGTGCATATGATCACCCCCTATCAGAGAAACAAAAATGCCGAAAGCAAACCTCTGGCTCATGCCAGGGTTACTTTCGGCGCTCCAAAGAAACGTTCGAACCTTACACCGCTGTAGCGGGACAACGATTTTGTTACTGCCCCTGTATTATACCACATAGTGTCAAGCGCTGCTGGATCTCCTCTTTCCCATCCAGCCGGAAATGGCATGACCGGCCAATCCTCCGAAAGGGGGATTTCCCTTCTGATGTCTTACGGCTATAATGATAGCGAAACAAAGTCCCGCGCGATGCAGTAGCACCCCGGCGCAAGCGGGCACCGTACCACTGCGAGGGGAAAGGAGCCACCGCAATGAGTGACATCCCCAACGATGACAAGCCTGGCTTCGTGGCAGAGAAGTCGGAGCACTGCTTTGCCTGCTACCGGCTCATTCGTCCAGGCCAGACCTACTATCTGACAATCGAGGGCATTGTGCACTGCGAGGACTGCGCCCTTTGGGAGGGCGTGATTCGGGTGAGAGAGAACTTGGCTGTCGAGGTCAGGCGTGACCAGCTGCTGATTCGGCGTGACGGGGGAATTCTTCAAGGTAGAGTTCTGTTGCTTCATCCAAATTTGCCAGCGCCTCCTCGACGGTGTGCCCCTGGCTGACGGTGCCGACCTCAAGACTCTCGGCAACGTAGATATCCTCTTCTCTGCGAAGGGCAACCGCAAGAATGCTTTTCGTCATCATAGCACCTCGATTACGCCTGCCTTCTCGGCCTATACTGAATCGCCTCAGCCAGGTACGCCGTCTCAATCGTTTCCGAGCCTGCCAAGTCAGCAATCGTCCGCGCCAGCTTCAGGATGCGGTGGTAGGCCCGGGCGCTCATGTGCAACTGCTGCATGGCCGCCCGCAGCAGGCTCTTGCCCGCCTCGTCCACCGCGCAGTGATCGCGCACCTCGGCGGGGCCCATGTCGGCGTTGGACATCAGGCCCGTGCCCTCGAAGCGCTGCCTCTGCCTCTGCCGCGCCGCCTCCACCCGCTCGCGGATGGCCTCCGACGGCTCGCCCAGCCGCTCGTCGGACAGCTTCTCGTACTCGACCCGGGGCACCTCGATGTGGATGTCGATCCGGTCCAGCAGGGGGCCCGAGATGCGCTTCTGGTAGCGGCTGACCATCGAGTTGCTGCAGGTGCACTCCTTGACCGGGTCGCCGTACCAGCCGCAGGGACAGGGGTTCATGGCGCCGATGAGCATGAAATTCGACGGGAAGGTCAGCGTGCCCGCGCTGCGGGCGATGGTCAACTGCTTGTCCTCCATCGGCTGGCGCAGCATCTCCAGCAGGCGGGTGCCGAACTCGGGCAGCTCGTCCAGGAAGAGCACGCCCCGGTGGGCCAGCGAGATCTCGCCGGGGCCGGGCACCTTGCCCCCGCCCACCAGGCCGGCGAAGCTGATGGTGTGGTGCGGGGCGCGATAGGGACGGTGGCGGATCAGGGGGGTATCGGGCGGCAACTGGCCGGCGACGCTATAGATCTTGGTCACCGTCAGCGATTCCTCGAAGGTCATCTGCGGCAGGATGGAGGGCACGCCCCGGGCCAGGAGCGTCTTGCCCGAGCCGGGCGGGCCGCTGAGCAGCACGTTGTGGGAGCCGGCAGCCGCCACCTCNNCTCCCCCGCCGGGGGCGTGTAGGGCGGGATGGGCGCGTAGCCGTGCAGGTGGCCCACCAGGCTTGCCAGGCTGGCTACCGGCACCACCTCCAGCCCCTGCACCAGCGCCGCCTCCGCCGCGTTGGACTGGGGCACATAGATGGTGGACAGCCCCCGCTCCTGGGCAGCGACGGCCATGGGCAGCATGCCGGTGACGCTACGGACCTGCCCGTCGAGAGAGAGCTCCCCCACCAGTCCCGCCTCCGCTAGGTCGGCGCCCACCTGCTCCGAGGCCAGCAGGATGCCCACGGCTATGGGCAGGTCGTAGGCCGGGCCTTCTTTGCGCAGGTCGGCGGGAGCGAGGTTGACGGTGAGCCTGGCGCGGGGATGGACCAGGCCCGAGTTGACCAGGGCGGCGCGGACGCGCTCACTCGATTCGCGCACGGCGGCGTCGGGCAGGCCCACGATGATCTGGGAGGGCAGCCCGCGGCTGATGTCCACTTCCACGTCCACCAGGGTGCTTTCCAGGCCGATCAAGGCAAAGCTGGTGACTTTGGCTAGCATGCGTCACTCCATCGTGGGGCTCGACGTTACGGGTCCGGCGCCCGTCACCGGGCGCTGACATTATACTTGAGATGGGGGGAATTGTCCAACGTCATTGTCACGGTCTGGGCGCCAGCCGGCGCGGACATGAACTCGGTGCATGTCCCGCGCGCTTCCAGATTTGACAGCCGCCGTCCCCAGGAGTATAATAGATTCAATTCTTTGAATATTCAGTGACCTGCATGTAGGAATGATGACCATGGACGGTTACGAGAGACAAGCCCAACTCTTTCGCGCGCTTTCGCACCCGGTGCGCCTGCGCATTCTGGATATCCTGGCGCGGCAGGAGGCATGCGTCTGCCACCTGACCGCCGTGCTCGAGCAGCGACAGCCGTACGTCTCGCAGCAATTGGCCACGCTGCGCGATGCCGGCCTGGTGGCCGACCGCCGCGAGGGGACGCTGATCTACTACCGCCTGGCCGATGAGCACCTGGCCAAGCTGCTGGGTGAGGGCCGAGCCGTGGTCGAGGACCTTGAGGGGGACGGGCTGGCCTTCCCGGCCGTTCCGCAGCAGGCGCTGGACAACTGTCCCTGCCCGCGCTGCCAGAGCTGAAGCTATTCGGCCACAGATTTCCACCCACCGGGTGCCGTTAGCGCTGCCAACCCGGATTCAACGGAGGACGCGGTGTCGATCGTAGAATATATCATAGCCATGTTACAATCGGGGGCGAGCACCCTGGCCTCGTACCTGGCGGCCCACGTCCTGCTCTGCCTGGTGCCGGCCTTTTTCATCGCCGGGGCCATGACCGCCCTGATCCCCAAGGAGGCCATCACCCGCTACCTGGGTCGAAACGCCTCCCCCTGGGTCTCCTATCCGATGGCCGCGGCTGGCGGCTTTGTGCTGGCGGTCTGCTCCTGCACCATCCTGCCCCTCTTTGCCAGCATCTATGCCCAGGGGGCCGGGCTCGGACCGGCCGTCACCTTCCTGTTCGTCGGACCGGCCATCAATATCCTGGCGGTGTCCTACACCGGGGTGGCCATCGGCATGGACATCGCACTGGCCCGCATCATCCTCTCGGTGGTGTTTGGCGTCAGCATTGGCCTGGTCATGGCCTTTGTCTACCGCCGCGAGGACAAGGAGCAGGCCGCCACCGGCGCCGCCTTCTCTGCCAGTGCCAGCATGACGCGGGCAGCGGTGGTTTTTCTCCTGCTCTTGCTGGCAGGCCTCATCATCGGCACGCTGGCGGTGCCCCTGCTGAGGGACACCTACGCCCAGATCACGCTGCCCCTGGGCGACACGGCATCATGGCAAGCCACGCTGGACCGGCTGGTGCCCTACGACGCCAGCCAGGGACAGGAGGGCGTCTCGGTGCAGGGGGTGCTGCTGATCGTCATGCTGGCCCTCATCGGCGTGACCGCCTGGTTTGGGCTGAACGAGATCGATGAGGGGTTCAACGCCTGGTCGTGGGTGGCCCTGGTCCTGATCGCGCTTACCCTCTTGGTGGCTGCCTTGCAGGTCGTGCCCACACCAGAAGGCCTAGTGATCGGCATCACCGGCCGCTTTGTTGGGGAGGTGATCGTCATCGCCTCGGTGGTGCTGGTGGCCTGGAAGGGACTGGATGAGTACGAGGTGCTGGAGTGGCTGTGGGAGACCTGGCGCTTTGTCAAGCAGATCTTTCCCCTGCTCGTCGTGGGCGTGTTCCTGGCGGGCATGGTGCGGGTGCTGATCCCGCCCGGCTTGGTGGAGACCATCGCCGGGAAGAATACACTGCTGGCCAACCTGGTCGGGGTGCTGTTCGGCGTGTTCATGTACTTTCCCACGCTGGTCGAGGTGCCGATCGCCAACATGTTCCTGGGACTGGGCATGCACCGCGGGCCGCTGCTGGCCTACCTGATCGCCGACCCGGCGCTGAGCATCCAGAGCATCCTGATCACGTCCAAGATCATCGGCTCGAAAAAGACCTGGGTCTATGTGGGGCTGGTGACGGTGTTCGCCACCATCGCCGGCCTGCTCTACGGGGCCTGGGTGGACGGTGCCAGCGCCTGGCTGATCCTCGCCGGCCTGGGCATTTTCCTGGCATTGCTGCTCTTGAGCCTGTGGTTGATCGGCAAGCGCCAACAGGGGAGCGAGGCTACAGCAGAGACAAACTAGCCATATCCCTACGGGTGGCGGCACTCCGCCTTCCGGTGGGCGTAATCACAAGCAGAGAAGGAGTTTCTCGTTATGGAGATCAAGGTTCTGGGTGGCGGATGCGCCAACTGCAAGCGATTGGAAAAGATCACGCGGCAAGCCCTGGTAGAGCTGGGCGTCGAGGCGACCGTGATCAAGGTGACCGACTTCAGTGAGATCATGACCTACGACATTCTCACCACGCCGGGGCTGGTCATCGACGGTAGGGTGGTCTCGTCGGGCCGCGTGCCCAACAAAGCCGAGGTCATGGCGCTGATCATGCCGGCCCTGTAACAGGCCGGGCGGCGCTGTCACGGGCCGGAGGCTGATCCGCAAGGAAGGAGCTGAGAAATGCTAGAGATCAAGGTATTCGGCACCACGCCCCCATGCGCCAACTGCAAGCGGGCGGAGCGCGAGGCCCGCAAGGCAGCCGAGCAGTTCCCTGGCCGGGTTCAGGTCGTCCATCTCGATGCCCTGGGACCCGAAGCGGCGCAGTACGGCCTGATGGTCACGCCAGTGGTGGTCGTGGGCGAAGAGGTGGTGTCCACCGGCAGGGTGATGCCGGCAGCCAAGCTGGCGCCCATTATCCAGGCGGCGATAGTTGATTCGCCAGCCACACAAGGAGGCTGAGATGGTCAAACTGGAAGTCTTTAGCGGGGACCCGCCCTGCCCGGGCTGCGTCGCCATCATCGAGATGGCCGAGCAGGTAGCAGCAAAGTATCCCGGCGAGCTGGAACTCACCATCCTGCAAGGGGC
>JABAHP010012042.1_pt6 | contig 11270 bp, 5 predicted proteins | sample 7062081 | NCBI WGS metagenome assembly JABAHP01 (sample SAMN14534357, study PRJNA622989) | marine sediment metagenome | biome: marine biome [ENVO:00000428]; feature: marine pelagic biome [ENVO:01000023]; material: deep marine sediment [ENVO:00002113] | place: India: Gulf of Kutch | collected... | reverse complement strand
TCCGAAACCACAGGAGCATCATTAATATTTGTAACCGTAAATGTGGCTGGATCGCTGTCGGATAGGCCATCAGGATCGGTAGCGGTAAAAGTTATCGTCTCCGAGCCAAACCAGTCAGTAGATGGGATCCCAATTGTGGCCACCCGGTTAACATCTATTGAGACTGTTAGTTCTGTATTGCCTGAATATCCCCAACTCATCTGAGCATCCACGCTATCGTCAGTCACATAATCATCCAATGCTATAGTCGTGAAACTAGAGCCTTCAGAAATAGATTGATCTGGAATATCTGAAACAACCGGCGGGCTCTGAGCATTGGCACTCATAGCCGGAAATATCAGCATTATCATGATTAGAATGAATTTTCTAAGCTTATCTCTCATATTGGTACCCTCGATATTTATATCCACCGCAAATGTTTTCTATCATAATGGTTATTTCTCTATCCTACTTGGTTAAAACCATCTTTTTCGTTTTCCGCGTATCCTCAGAGATCAGGCTGTAGAAGTATACGCCTGAGGCCTGCTTGTCTCCGAAATCATCAGTGCCATCCCAGACAATGCTGTATTCACCGGGAGCATAGAAACCTGAAGTCAGGGTTTTCACCTTCTGTCCCAGAATATTATAAATCACCAGATCGATTTCGGCTCCGCCGGGATTGTTGTTGGAGGCCAGGATCTCGAATGTTATGGTTGTGCTGGGATTGAAAGGATTCGGATAATTTTGCGACAGATTGAATCTGGTCGGCAACGTCGGGCCATAACCTTTAACAGGAATCTCCGAACCCTCTGATGAGGAAAGAACTACCTTATTCAACCTGATTCCGCCCCTGCCGTCAGTTTCGGAAACATCATCAATGGCGTAAACCGGTACAGATAATATATCCCCTAATCCGGCTGGAATCGTGCCTGCGGAGTTGGACTTGTAATGCATAAGTACTACCATCCGGCCATCACCTTTATCGCTGTAACGTAAATAGAATTCACCCGATCTCTCCGCCAATTGCGGCGCATCCAGCATTACTTTTTGGGGATCATAGGTTATTTCCATTTGTGCCCCGCCGACATCAGCCGGAAGATCAGCATTGATCCTCATCAGGCCGGTTTCACCGGCTATCAGATCAGTCAGATCGATATCGACCTCGGCATCCGGTCCGGCGTATGAGCTGGTCGGATTCGGCTGGGTGCTCAGACCGAGGATATAGTTGAGGATGGAGACTAAGTCCACAACATTCGCCTCGGTATCAGCATTAACATTGGCAGCCCGGAATTGTCTCTCGGTTAGACTCCAGTCGCCGATTATATAACCGACTAAACTTACCAGATCGGCAACATCCACGGGTGGATGCAGGTTTACATCGCCCAGAGCATCGACCTGAAAAATACCATCGTCTCTGTATTCCAGCGGGATTGACCCAACGCCCGGGTCAGGATCTATAGATTCATATGCGTTTAAAATGGTAAGCGGATAGCTTCCTGCTAATGCGGTCGTATTGACCGTCATCCATACATACATAATTGTGCGGCCCGCTTCACTGGGTTGCACGGACTCATTATTGGTTCCAAAAGTCACTATTCTAAGAACATTAGCTTCCACAATGTTATCATAGATTGTAAAGCCGGCCAGCCTCTCAGTCGGGGTAATGGAATCGACTCGGCAGACTGTGTTATCATATTGCAAATCGAACTGAATACCGTAGATCGTCTGGATATCCCTCAAATCGATAGGAACCGCCACTCCCGGGGTTCCGGCAATGCCTCCGCTAGTCCCCAGCTCCTCCGAGGATGCCACATAAATTTCATCTCTCAATATTTCCTGAACTATTATCTGTACCGATCTCTGAGTGGTCAGGTTGTCTGCATCAATGGCGCGGAATGTTACATTCCAGGTACCAGGCTGGGCCGAGGGCCAGTTGAATGTACCCGTGACCTCTCCAGTACCGGTTACTTCCGGGAAGGTCGCACCGGTCGGTAAATTGAGAGCCGAAAGGGTCACGGTCAAACCTTCAGGATCAGTGGCTCTAACGGTAAAATTGACCGTCTCATTCTGCTGAACCGTAATCGGCGATGTAATCGGGTCAATTACCGGAGCATCCGGCTCGACAGGCCCCGTGGTATCGGCCACAATGACAGTTCCGTCTACGAGAGTGGGCTCAACAATTTCAAGACCGGTCACATCGGAAATAGTTATGATAATTCCGCCCGAGGTACTAAAATCGCTGAATAAATCGACTGTCGTCTCGGTATTTAATGCCACACCCTCCTGGATCTCGAAAAAGACTTTCATGATCTGCCACGGCCCGCCGATGGACGCTGTAACGGGCTGATCGGGATCGCCCGGAAAGATTCCGGTAACCAGAGGCCCCAGGGGGCTCTCAGGAAAATAGTTAAGGCCCGCACCAACTGCACCAAAAGGAACCCAGTCGGTCATTGGGCCAATCAACTCATACGTGGGATAGAAATTAGTCCCGTCGGTTTCCACGATCGGCTTGATAACAGTGGTATCGAACCGATACTGCAGGTTCCATGAGGCCACTTCTAGAGATGCATTCTTGAGATAAAGTATCATCTCTACAGTATCACCCGGTAGGCCATATGATTCGCCGAATCTCAGTGTGTCCACCGTCGATTCACCCTGAGCCATAAGATTCGGCGCAGTCAGAACGACCCCGGCCAATATTAAAATGACATAAGATATAAGTCTCCGCATTACCATTACCTCATCTATTTAAATAGTACGTGTGTTTTCAATTCTATTTCAACATAATCATCTTTCTGCTTTCACTGAATTCCCCCGCGGTGAGCCTGTAGAAATAAACTCCCGAGGAAACTTCCTCTCCCCCGGAGTTCTTCCCATCCCAGACAACTTCATGGTATCCGGCAGGCATAACCTCACTTATAAGTGTCTTCACTTCCTGCCCGCGAATATTGTATATTTTAAGCTCAATCGCAATCTCGCCGGGCAATGCAAAGCTTATCGTGGTTGAAGGATTGAACGGATTGGGATAGTTTCGCCCCAATTCAAATTTTCCCGGCAGACTGGCCGGGATGCCTATTCTGGCCGCGATGTCCCTACCCTTAACATCAGCCAGATCGGCAGACTGTAATTCTATCTCATCAATTCCCGATGCGGCAACTTCTATTATGGGGCCCTCTCCGCCCTTGATCGGCTTACCCGTATAATCGCAGATCAGAACCTTCAAAATACCATCTTTAAAACTCTTTGATATTCCCAGACGCTCCGACCTTTCTGTCAGAATAATTTCGGGTTCATCATATTTGCATGTAAACGTAAACATGACCGCACCGATCTCATCAGTCCAGTCTGAGTAGATGCCCAGATTATTCCCATGCCTCTCCAAATCGACGCTGGCAGTCAGCTCTTCCGAGAAATCCAGTTTTCCCGGAGGCTCCTCGTCTCCTGAGATTATTCTTATGAAATAGACCAGGTCTCCCAAAGTCCCCGGTCGGCCGTCCTGATTTATATCAGAATTTAACAGCCGCTCACCTTCGAGTGGATAGTTGAATGGATCAATAAAATGATTGTTGAAATATATCAGGTCACTGATTTCAAAAGCAAGGCCGTTCAGGTTTATATCCCCGATCAAACCGTCATAGATTTTTATGAAGAAAAACCCATCCGTGTACTTAACGTCCTCACGGCCGACAAACTGGTTATTTTCATCTATGAAAGTATTATCGGTATATGTTATATCATCCAGGAATTCAAATGTCACCGGCACCAGAAGCCCGGCGAAATCCAAATTACTTGTGGCCTGAAATTCAATATTCAGAATCTCCCCTTCTCCGACTGGCATCGGGTCCAAAACTTCTCCGCCAACCAGATCGACTTGTCCTGTAATCCAGATTCTTCCATTGAAGTCATCATGGGTAACATTAAATCTCTCCCAGTTTTCAGTACGCGTGCCGGTATTGGAAAGCGAAATCACATTCAATGCTGTTGGATCATATTTGATCAGGAGCTGCATCGATTTGATGCCGACCCGGTTGGTCAGCATAACCGGAATTGTTCCCGCGCCGCCGACAAGTCCCTGTGTCTCGCCGATTGTCAGGTCACATACCCTGACCGCATTCAGGACCAGGGTCACTTCATCGCTGACCATCGCTCCAGCCGGATCTGTGGCTTCGATATTTATATGGTAAACGCCTGAATCTGTATATTCAGAGGGCCATGTAATCAGGCCCGGATTGCTGTTATCGAACATACATCCACCCGGCAAATTACTGACACTGATGACCACCTCTTCATAATCAGGGTCCTCAGCCGCAACCAATATCTCGATGTTATCTCCCGCATCCGCACTGAGACTGTCGGTGACCGTCAGTTGCGGTTCGCGGTTATTATTTATTACTTCGATTTCGACTTTCATATGGCTCGCGGAGACTCCATCGGAGGCTGTAAAGATTATTTCATGAGGATTGCCTGTCGATGAGTTCGGGCCCACATACGCCGGTACCCATGTGAGTATATTGGTTCCGGATGAAAACTCTGCTTCTTCCGGAAGATTTGAAACCGTGATGGTGTAATCGTCGCGTTCACGATCATAAGCTTTTACAGTCAAACTGAGAGTGTCCCCCTCTAATACATACTGCTTCGGAATCTCAGTAATTACCGGCGGATAATTCATCTCATCCACCATGATTACTCCAGGCCTGAATGCCGGGAATATTTCCACCGCTTCTTCACCGGTCAGCACAAATTCACCGGCAGGAGCAACAAAACCCGTATCCAGGGCTACCTCCAGGCCCACCGGGGCATCCGGAGAAATCGAGAAGATCAGTTTGGCCAGAGTTCCGGGACCGGTCGACAAGGGTTCCTCGCCGGGCATAACTATGCCGCCAAATAGAACCGAACCCTCCTGATTGTTTATGGAATAATGAGCCAGCTCGATACCACCCATTTTGGTACCTTCAAAAATGACCGTATCACAGGAGATATATTGATTCGAAAATCTCAGCGGTATGGATATCCCGTAAAGTGGTTCATCGTTGTTGAGATATACCTCAACCCGGGCCTCTCCGCCGCGCGGAGCATTGGAATTCATAATGGCCACTGTATCGGTAATGCCGACAGGATCACTCTGCCCGTAAATGAGCCCCGGCACTATAAAGGAAAATAGGATTAGCAGGCCAAAAGTCCATTTTATCTTCATGACGTGTCCCTCGGCTTTAGAACTTTCTCAAACACATAGATTTTCCGTACATTATTGAGCAACATATATGCCGCCCAAATATTGTACGGGCTTTTTGATTGCTCAATTTTTACACTTTTGTTTTTTGCTCTAATATTTTGTTCAGTAACAATTTAATCAGCTGAGCAAATTCCTTCGATTTTCGATCAAACCCCCATGCTGACCGTTGTGAGACCTAAATGGAAGAATTATACGTTTTTGATATGTACATATATTGCAAGGAATTGCATAATAAGGCCGTGAATCAGGGTTGCCCCCCAAATAAAAAATTGACCGGCAAGCACTTTTACGCTTCTTATTGGAATATTGCCTGGCCAAAATTCTCATTTTTTAACCTCGTTTCACAGATTTCCGTTCTGTAATAATCTCTCCGGGCGAGCTCCTTTCCCTGTAAGTTTTCTCCTTAAAATGGAGGAGGAGTTGACCTCCTCCTCCAATTTATGCTTCAATTACTTCATGAGAACCATTTTCTTGGTTGACACAAAGTCGTTGGCCTGCAGTCTATAGAAATAGATACCGCTGGCCCAGCCGCTGGCGTCAACGTTAACCTTGACAGTACCGGCATCGCTGTAATCCGAGAAGCTCTTAACCAGCTGACCGGCGATGTTATAAACATCGAGGGTCCAGTTGGCCGAGGTCGGAAGATCGAAAGCGACTTCGGTTGTCGGGTTAAACGGGTTCGGATAGTTCTGACCAAGTCTGTAGGCCTTGGGAACTACCTTTGTGACGACATTGGCTGTCACCATGTTACCATAGTAATCGGAAGCTTCGACTTCTGTCAGGCTGATGTCGCCATTAACCTGCAGAACGTCGTTAAGACCAGCTTCGATGCTCTCTGTGGTTCTGCTCCACACCAGAGCTCTGGTCTCGCCGTCAACAACGTCTGATACCATTTCCATATTCTCAGCAAGCAGGCTGACTTCGCCTTCGCCCTTGAATACGAACAGGGCGGCACCGATGTCAACTCCGGCGTCCACGCTGACAACATCACCGGCCACACGAACAGTAGCTTCGCTGGCAAACGGTGAGAGTTTCTCAAACGGGACAGCGTCGCCGGTGAGGATACGGATCAGGTAAACCAGGTCACCAACTGTCAGGACACGNNGATGAAGTAGTTGGTGTAGAGAACCGCGTCAGCGATCTCATTGGCCAGACCGTTGAGGTTCAAGTCACCGCGCAAGTCGATTTCATCCGCGCAGGCGATATCAACGCCGCCGTTGAAGAAATCGATATCGGCGATCGGGGTCGGCTTGTCCGGAAACGGATTATCAAAGCAGTAATCCCAGGGACCATACATAAAGTCATCGGGATCGATTGTGCCGTCATTCGGAATCAGCTGATAGAACGGATCTGAAGGATTGACCCAGTTTATTCCCCAAACTGTGCTGGCGAGATAAAGGTCATTACCAGTCCAGTCTGAGATTGCGTTGTGAACGCAGTCGAGCCAGTACCAGTATACCGGTACGAACTGACACTCATATGTACGATCGTCGGTGACAAAGAACTTGATCTTGGCGATTTCGGCGCCATCTTCGAACAGGCCGTCTTCACCGTCGCATCCGGTCGGATGGTTCGGGCCGTCGTTGGTCTCAGCCATAGCGATCAGCTCGAGCATGCCGCTCGGACAGGCGTTTCCGCAGTTGCCAAACGGGCTTGTGCGATACTGGAAGTACTCCCAGCAGTCGTTCGCTTCGCCCAGCGAGGCGCTCACAAATGTGAGAGCGGAAGCATCATAAGCGAGCAGGAAGTCAAAACCGCCGATAGCTATACCGCTGCTGTAATCAAGAATAATCGGCAGGTAGGTATAGGTACCCTGGAAGACAAACGGATCCGGAGGATCGCCTATCTTAGCGATTCTGACACCTAACAGTGAACCTTCCAGAACTGTAATGGTAATATCGCAGGTCGCGGTCTCACCGAAGCCGTCGCCGGCTGTTACGGTGAAGGTCCAGGTACCTATATCACCATTGTTTTCCCAGGTAAAGACACCGCCACTGACACTCGGCGGATTTGTTACGCCGGGATCGGTGACGGTTTCGGTTATTGGATCACAGTCGAAGTTGTCCAGACCGAGATCGACAGTAACGGTCTTGTTCTGGGAGAATTCGAATTCAAGTGCTCCGGTCGGGCAGCTGGTGTACTGCAAGCCGGCGTTACTTAAAGTAACAGTAAAAGTGTATTCGGTTGTCGCCGGACAAGAATTTGATACCGAAACAGTTACGGTATAATCGCCGGGATCACCACCGTCAAAGGTGAATAATCCGCCATTAGTGATGCTTGCATTTGTCAAGCCGCCGTCATCAACAACGGCATATCCAGTAAGGGTCTCGCCATCCTGAACAGGAATAGCATTGAACTGGAATGAACCACCATCACAGTGGGGAACAGTCAAAACATCTCCCGTAGGAGTGCTTGTGAATTGCGGAGCCTGGCAAGGAATAAACGCGACATATGTCGCAAAGGCGCCGGCTCCGTCATTAAAGGTCGGATTCAGCGGGGTGATATCAGGCGGTTGGGATGTTCCATCCCAGCCGTCCCAGAGCCAGTCACCGGCTTGGCCGAACTTGATCGTCGAGTCGATAAAAATAGTACCGGTATCTCCTAAACCGGCGCCCGGTACTGCGATATCGAGTTCAAAAAAGCCGGCATCAGCCAGACCGCCTGGCTCGAATCCGGGGAAGGTGGTCGGGGGTGTCCAGGCACCACCGAATCCAATGGTATCATCAGTGGCCGCATAGTACCAGTTCCATGGCATGCCCTGTACATTGAAGATCGGCTCAAAGCGGCTGCCTGAAACGTAGTTACCGGAACCATTGACTACGGTAGCGGTAACGCTACCGGTTGCGCTGACTGCCAGACCATTCGAGAATCCAACTATAACCTGATCATTCTCGAATTGGAAAGTGACAGTCGCACCGGTCAATCCCGCATTATTGAGGGTGTCCGGCGCAATGTCGCCATATGGCGCTACCATGATCCGGTTTGCAGCCGTAGCAAAACCAAAAGTGAGAAGAAGCATCAAAAAGGTAAGAAACAAACTGCGCTTCATAGTAAACTCCTTAACTAAAGAAGTATAGGGTTAATATTGTTTTTTCTACCTTTCCCCCCTCAAGGAAAACTAGTTTGGCTTGTCTTGCTGAATTTCAGAAATTTTTCGTCCATTCAGCGGTGGCTTGAGGTTACAGGGCCTCTTCTTCTTCTTCTCTTTGCACCTCCTTTCTTTTCCTAAATGAATTACCTTTTTGTATCTCACTAAAGGTAATTACTTTCAAAAACATTTGAATAGTATTAAAAACAGGTTTTTTCATAATTAACAGTCCGGAATACCGTCCCCGCTCGTGTCACAGGGCATATTCCCTCCCACGAAAACATAATTGATAATATAGACAGCGTCGGAAACATTCACCGAGCCGTCACAATTTACTTCCCCGCTGGCCAATGGATTGGGAGCCTGGCCTCCAACGAAAACATAATTTATGATGTAGACGGCGTCGGATACATTGCGCGAGCCGTCGGAATTTGCATCTCCGCATAAATATTCAGGGCAGGTCACCTCAATCTGACCGTGCGAGAATAAGACCTGGGCAGGATCAACATACCCGGTGGAATCCCACAGGAGGCAGTTGGTGCATTCCCAGAGATAACAGGAACCACCGTACTCATAATAGCAGACCGAGTCCAGGCAATAGTTGTTCAATTCATCGCTTGCGCATTTGCGCACGCATTCCTTGTGCAGGTCGGGCGGTACCGTAGCACATGCATAGGCTGTGTCGCTCCAGACCCAGCCGATAAACTGGCCCGAGTCATTCGAAAATCTTGTCTGCGCAGTATCGAATGTGATCCTTATGATGGAGTCACAGAAACACTCTTCCCAGGGCAGCATAATAGTGCTGTCCCCGTCTTCGACTTCACAACTGTCATATATTGTATAATCTTTCACCTCGGCCCTTACCCTGCATAACAATCCCTGCGAGGTCGGCGATGGTATCCCGTTCTCCGACCCACCGGCGTTGGGATCATTGGCGATTGCATTGACTTTCAAATTCTTGTTTTCACTGTCGAGAATGGAAACATCCACAAAATGCCAGCCTCCGGTAAGGGCGCTGGAAGTATCAATCGCACCCTTCTCGACCCAGCTGGAGTCGATTGTAGTATCCGCCCACGACAGGCAGGTTGACAACAAGCAACTGTCACCCACATTATCATAGTAGAGACAGGAGTCTTCAAGGCAATTCTCATATATTGTATCAACCAGCCATCCGGAGTCAGCAAAAAAGCCGATAAAATCTGCATATTGCAGTGATACCCAGAGGGTGAAACCGGTTATCTTCTCGCCGCTAAAATTGTCAATCTTCATGTTTATAACAATGCTATCGTTATCAGGCTGCGTTTCCACAGAATCAATATATGTAATCAACTGACCATTCGCGTCAAGAGGACCGAATAATACAAGTACAATCGTAAGTAATACTATACAGAGCAGCTTATTCATAGGGCCGTTGGCCATAAATCTCCTCCTTAATTAATGATTGGGAGTTTTAATTTTAATTCCCGTAGCATTCACGCACAATAGTAATATCGCCTCCATTGCCGATTTGGTTTAGCTTTTCGATATCCCAATCATTACACGAGTATGATAAACGGCCTCGATTTTAAGTATTCTTGATGGAGTATTTTCCAGTCAAAATGTTCAGTACATGTTGATAGAGTCCAAAAACTCTGTTTACTTTCGAGACAAAAGTTTCAGTTTACAACTGTATCAACGAAGACTCAATACATCCGCCAGGTAACGTACCAAATGAGTATTTTGTGAAAGGTTGAGGATTAATTCTTGTCCATAATTAAATTCTGTCGGGCTAAATATAAGTCCGGTTGCGTCTTTTGTCAACAGAAAATCAATCCTTTTTGCGAATATTTTTTTCGATCATTTTACGAATATGATCCAGTAATTCAGGCGCTCCATTTCTGCCTAATCGACTCCTGTAAAGTAACCTTCCAAAAAAGCAAGTAATGTGCCAGCTAAAAAAGAGCCTTCACATAGTTGGTACGGTGATATGATACAAAAAGCAGGTGTTTTGGCAATATTTTTTTTGAAAAAAAATAAAAATAGGCCGAAAAACTGACCGGCTGCTTGAGAGGGGGGCATAAACTCAAACTGGACCGATCAGCCCTCAGCCCGTATTTTTTCCATAGTCTAAAACGCATAAAGGATAATTTTGTTCCTGCCTTTCTTATAATATTATATGCCTCCCGAAAATATACTCCCCTGAATACACTGCGATGCTGAGAGTTCTGCAAAGTTATTGGTTACTATATATTTATAACCGCAGATTCAGCTGATTGAGTCGCACTAACCGGCACAATCCCCGAAATCTTGCTGTATCCTGAAAAACCGGGCAAAAATCATGAATGAAATTGCAGAAAAACTGAAAAATCTCAACTCTTATAAGGCCATTTGAAAAATTTCTGAAAGATCGTCTTTATACAACGGTTTATAGCTTCGGATGTAATTCTCGCCGCCGCCGTATACTTCGATTGTATCATCTACCATTTTTTCCAGCTTTTCCTCGCCAATCCCTTCATCTGAGAGCCTGGCATACATACCCACTTGTTTCATCCAATCCTCAAAACGGGAAATAAAGGCCTCAGCGGCCTCATTTAGCTCCATTTCATCTATATCGATGAAGAAAATATTTCTGGCAAGTTGGGCATATTTCCCAGGACGATTTCTGAAAGTATATCTCATCAGCGGAGGCAACATAATAGCCAGCCCGCGTCCGTGGGCAATATCGTAATGTCCCGAGATAACATGTTCGATGAAATGCAGCGGGAATGGTCCCGGACGGCCCAGGTTCACCGGCCCCAGCAGAGCCATGGTGGAGCACCAGGACATGTTGGCACGAGCATCCAGATTCCTGGGATCCTCCAGCAGGACTTCCAGATTTTCCATAACCGTCCGCATAATCCCTTCAGAAAAGCGGTCCTGCAGCGGGGTATTATTCGGCCCGGTCAGGTATGACTCTATAACATGGCTCATAATATCCATAGCGCCGTCAAT
>JABAHP010002250.1_pt3 | contig 11272 bp, 6 predicted proteins | sample 7062081 | NCBI WGS metagenome assembly JABAHP01 (sample SAMN14534357, study PRJNA622989) | marine sediment metagenome | biome: marine biome [ENVO:00000428]; feature: marine pelagic biome [ENVO:01000023]; material: deep marine sediment [ENVO:00002113] | place: India: Gulf of Kutch | collected... | reverse complement strand
GAGGACGCGAATCGTGGTACCCGCCAGCAGCAGGGAGACGAGCCAGCCGGCAAATCCCAGGACAAACAGCCCCAGCCACTGCCAGAGCGCATGGCGCCGGAACTCGACCTCGAAGAAGACCCGCGGCAGCCAGGCCTCGAGCCAGACGGGGCCCCACTCCTCGTAGAGCTCCGGGGTTTGAGCCACGCTGGCGGACGCAATCTTCCAGATGCGGACCCCGTCCCCCTCGCGAGGCACGCGCTGGAGCAGGATCGGGACCAGCCCCCCGTGGGTCTGGATCTCGCCCAGCCGGTCCTGCCATTCCGGCAGCCCGTCGTCGGCGAGGCCCTCGTTGCGGTCGCTGAGGGTCGTGAAGTCCACCCACAGCGTCCGGTCCAGCACGGCCTTGAGCTGCCGTGCGATCTGCGGTCCGCGCTCCCGCTCCTCGGGCGGGAGCCGCCGCAGGTCCAGGTACTCGGCGGCGCGCCCGTAGTCTCCCTTGCGGGCGGCCGTGAGGAAGCCGTACATCGAGCCCCGCGGCGTCCCGCGGTTGAAGGGATCCGGCGGCCCCATGGGCTTCGAGAAGTCCTCGACCGGCAGCTTCTCGGCGGCCGGAGTCGGCTGCGCCGGTGCCTCCTCGGTGGTCTGGGCTCGGGCAGCCTCTCCGAGGGCTGCCGCGAGCAGGAACGCCAGGGTCAGGCTGGACCCGAGACGCAGCCTACGTCCTACGGAAATCGCAGATTTCATGAGACGACCTCCCCTCACGATCGGATGTCTACATCGAGGCTACTCCGCGCTCGCCGGATTGCGAGGCTTCCTCCCGGGTGGCATGGCTTCGGGTACCATCGCCTCTCGCGGCGCACCCCCAAGCGCGCCCTGGATGGAAATTGAACTCGAACGCACAGGGCAATTCCCGAGACACGCCCCGCCCCGCCGGTGCTGGACTGGGGACGTTCTCCGGTGTCTTCACGCCCAGCATCCTGACGATCCTCGGGATCATCCTGTTCCTGCGGCTCGGCGCCGTGGTCGGATCGGCCGGGCTGCCGCGGGCGCTGCTGATCATCCTGCTGGCCAACGCGATCTCGATCCTGACGAGCATCTCGCTCTCCGCGATCGCGACCAACCTGCGCGTCAAGGGCGGCGGCGACTACTACCTGATCTCGAGAACGCTGGGCGTCGAGTACGGCGCCGCGCTCGGTCTGGTGCTGTTCCTGGCGCAAGCGGTCTCGGTGGGCTTCTACGCCATCGGCTTCGGTGAGGCGCTGGCCAACATCACGGGAGACGCACGCACGGGTTTCGTGCAGGCGGTGGCCGCGGCCGCCGTGCTGACGTTGTTCCTCGTGGCCTGGCTGGGCGCGAACTGGGCCGCGCGCTTCCAGTTCGTGATCATGAGCGTGCTGTTCGTCGCCATCGCCGGGTTCTTCGTGGGCGGCCTCGGAGCGTGGGACGCGGAGCTGCTGCGCGGGAACCTCGTGGCGTCGAGCGATCACGGATTCTGGATCATCTTCGCCGTGTTCTTCCCCGCCGTGACGGGCTTCACGCAGGGGGTGAGCATGTCGGGCGACCTGAAGGACCCGGGCCGCAGCCTGCCGCGCGGGACCTTCCTCGCCGTAGGCGTGTCGCTCGTCATCTACGTCGCGGCCGCGGTCGTGTTCGCGGCGACCGTCCCCGGTGAGACGCTCGTCGGCGACTCCGGTGCCATGCGCCGGGTGGCCCCGTTGCCCGCGCTGGTCGACGCGGGGGTCATCGCGGCGACGCTCTCGTCCGCGCTGGCCTCGTTCCTCGGAGCGCCGCGGATCCTGCAATCGCTGGCGGGCGACCGCGTCTTTCCCTTCCTGCGTCCGTTCGCCGTCGGCCACGGCCCGGGTGCCAATCCGCGCAGCGGTGTGCTGCTGGCGCTGGCCATCGCGGTGGTGACGGTCGCTTCGGGGAGCCTCGACCTCGTCGCGATGGTCGTGACGATGTTCTTCCTGATCTCCTACGGNNAGCCTGCTGGGGGCGCTCGCCTGCCTGGGCGCCATGCTGGCCATCCAGCCGACGGCGGCGATCGTCGCGGTGGCGGTGCTGTTCGCGATCCACCACTACGTCGCGGCCAGCGTGCCGATCGACCGCTGGGCCGACAGCGGGCGGTCGCGCAGCTTCCAGCGCGTGCGCGAGGACCTGCACGCGATGTCCCGCAAGCTGGACCATCCGCGCTACTGGCGGCCCGTGATCCTGGCCTTCGAGGCCGACCGCGAGCGGCGCGCACGGCTGCTGCGTTTCGCCGGCTGGCTCGAGGGACGCAGCGGCCTGACCACGGCGGTCCTGATCCTCCAGGGCGAGGGGGCCCAGGCCCGGCGGCTGCGAGACCGCGTGGAGAAGGAGCTGCACGGCGAGGTCGTCGCGGAGCCTACCGCGTTTCCCCGCGTGGTCGTGGCGCCCGACGTCGAGGACGCGCTGCCCGTGCTGCTGCAGTCGTACGGCCTGGGGCCCGTGCGGGCGAACACCGTGCTGCTGGACTGGGAGGGTCTGGACCCCGCGGAGAAGACAGGCGCGCCAGGCAGTGACGCCAGCCGCTTGAGACTCGCGCTGCGCTACGGGTGCAACCTGATCCTGCTCGCAGCCGTGCCCGGGGGTCTCGAGCAAGTCGAGGAGTCCGACGAGGGCGACCGGAGGATCGACGTGTGGCACCGCGACAACGCCACGGGCCGCCTGATGCTGCTGCTGGCCTACCTGATGACGCGCACGGAGACATGGAAGGACGCCTCCATTCGCGTCGTGAGCCTCTCGGACCCGGAAGTCGGTCTCGAGGCGACGCGCGGCGAGATCGAGCATCTGTTGCGGGAGGCGAGGATCCCGGCCGAGGCGATCGTGGTGGAGGGGTGCGACGAGGCCACGCTCCTCGACCGATCGGGCGACGCCTCGATGATCTTCCTGCCGCTGAGGATCTCCGACCGCGGCGCCTCGCTCGCGGTGGGCGAGACGCCGATCGACGGGCTCGCCTCGAAGCTCCACGCGGCCGCACTGGTGCTCGCCGCACAGGACATCTCGCTGGATCCGGAGCCGGAGGAGGGCGAGCACGGCGAGATCGCGCGGGCGGTGGACGAGGCTCAGGACGCCGCGCGCGCGGCGAAGGCCGCCGAGAAGAAGGCGGCCGAGGTAGAGGCCCGTGCCAAGACGGCGCGGGAGAAGCTGGCGGAGGCCGCGCCCGACCTCGAGCCCGACGAGCGCGCGAAGCTCGAGCAGGCTTTCGCGGAAGCCGAGCGCGAGGCCGAGAGCACGAAACGGCGGGCCGCTCGCAGCCGGGCCAAGGCCGACGACGCCGCGCGCGAGGCGGCCGAGCTCACCGGAGACCCGAAGGCTGCCGGGAACGATTCTGAGGAAGATGCCGGGGGCTGACGGCGGTCCCGCGGCGCGCAAAGGAAGGACGGACATGCACCGATGGCTCCCGATCATCCCGATCATCTCCACGCTGGCTCTCCAGGCGAGCGCCGACACCTTGAAGCTCGCCAACGGGGACGAGCTCAACGGCGAGATCGTCGAATGGGCCGTGGACCACGTCGTGATCGAGCACCCGCAGCTCGGCGAGGTCCGCATCTCGCTCGAGCAGCTCCACCTCGAGACGGGCACACCTCCCTCGCCGGGCCTCTTCGGCACGACCTTCCTGCGCGGCTGGAACCGGAACATCGACCTCGGCTGGACGGGCCGCTGGGGAAGCACCAACACCATCAACATCACGGCGGGCCTGAACTTCAACTACGCCGACGAGTTCAGGCGTTGGAGGCTGACCGGCCGCTACTTCTTCAACAGGTCGAGCGACGTGGACGACGACCAGGACCACAACGCGCGGATCGACCTGCGCCGCGACTGGCTCTTCCCCGGACAGGACTGGTTCGCCTTCGCGGCCTTCCGCTACCAGTTCGACCAGTACGAGGCCTGGCGGCACCGCACGGTGCTTAGTGTCGGCCCCGGCTACAACCTCGTCCACACCGAGGCCCACAAGCTCGACCTCCGGGTGGCGCCCACCTTCACCAAGGAGTACGCGGGCTCCCGGGACTCGAAGGGCGAGTTCCTCTTCGGAGTCGACTACGACTGGACCATCTCGTCGCGAAGCTCGCTGCGCCTCGCGAACGACTTCTACTTCCAGTACGTCCCGGAGCTGGCCGACTTCCGCAACCTCACGACGGGCGAATGGAGGCTGAGCATCACCGAGGAGCCTTCGCTCGCCCTCAAGATCGGCGCCTCGAACGAGTACGACAGCGACCCGGACCCCGGCGACAAGGCCAACGACCTCCGCTACTACCTGTCGCTGGGGCTCGACTTCTGAGCCGCGTCGTCGGCGCCGCCCTCCGGCTTCGCCAGCATCACGCCGCTCTCCCGCGCGTACTGCTCCCAGAGTGCGACGAGCTCCTGCTTGCGGTCGGCGTACCTCTCCGCGCGGTCGTAGAGCTCCGCCGGATCCCGGTCGATGCGGTAGAGGCGCCAGTCGCCGCTGCCGAAGGGCGGCGGCATCAGCACGAGCTTCCAGGCGCCCCTCCGCAGCGCCTTCTGGCCGCCGAGCTCGAAGCCGAGCCACTCGTGGGGGCCCTTGCGGGCGCGGAACTCCCCGGCGAGAAGAGGCACCAGCGACCGACCCCGCAGCGGAGCCACCGGACGGCCCTGCCAGCTCGAGGGGTGATCCACGCCGGCCAGCTCGAGGAAGGTGGGCGTGAGATCGGTGACACTCAAGACCACGCGCGTGCGCCTTCGCTTTCGCAGGCCGGCGAGCCCGCGCTGCGTCTCCACCCCGGGGCCGCTCACGATGAGGGGCGAGCGGATGCCGCCCTCGGCCAGGCTCCCCTTGAAGAGGCGGAAGGGCACCGTGCTCACCTGGGCCCAGGCCGCCCCGTACTCGAGGAAGGTCCCGGGGCCGCCCCACTGCGCGGGGTCCTCGATGGGGAACTGCTCGATGTAGAAGGCCCGGTTGCGGGGGTCCATCCCGAAGGCCCCGCGGTCGGCCGCCTCCGCGCCGTTGTCCGACAGGAAGACGACGAGCGTCTCGTGCAGCTCGCCCACCTCGCGCAGGTGGTCGAGCAGTCGGCCGACGTGGAAGTCCAGGTTGGACACCATGGCGGCGTAGAGCTCCATCGTGCGGGCCTGGGACTTCTGCATGTCCTCCGAGAGATCGCCCCAGGCGGGAATCGTCGGGAGCCCCGGGTAGGGACTCACGTCCTCCCTGACGAGGCCCTCGCTCTTCATGCGCAGCAGCCGCGCGTCGCGGATGGCGTCGTAGCCGTCGTCGTAGCGGCCCGCGTAGCGCTCGCGCCAGTCCTCGGGGACGGCCAGGGGGCTGTGGGGGGCCTGGTAGGAGAGGTAGGCGAAGAAGGGACGGCCGTCGGCGCGGTTGGCCTCGATGCTCTCCAGGACGAAGTCCGTGAAGTGGCGGGTCGAGTAGTAGTCCTCGGGGAGCGCGCGCACCTCCACGCCGTCCTGCGTGTAGAGGGCCTGCTTGCGCCCCGGGATCGCGGACCGCATGTCGCTCNNGTGGAGGACGAAGCTCCTCTCGAAGCCCCGGTCGGAGGGTCGCGTCCCGGGGTCGTCGCCCAGCTCCCAGCGCCCGGCCATGGTGGTGTGGTAGCCGGCCGCCCGCAGCAGGGAGGCCACCGTGACGACCCCATCGCTGAGGCGCTCGTCGTAGCCCGGCTCCCCGACTGTCTTCGGCGCGGTCCAGCGCCGCACGTTCGCCATGCCGGAGACGTGGTGGTCGACGCCCGTCAGCAGCATGGCGCGGGTGGGGCCGCCGTCGGGGGCGACGTAGAAGTCCGTGGCGATGAGTCCCGACTTCGCCAGCTCGTCGAGATTGGGGGTTTCGATCTCACTGCCGTAGACGCCGAGGTCGCTGTAGCCGAGGTCGTCGGCCACGATGACCAGGAAGTTGGGGCGCTCGCGCCGGGGCTCGGGGGCGTCGGGGCTGAGGCAGGCCCCGGCCAGGAGCGCAGTGAGCACGGCCAGACCGGTCCCAAAGGCGCTCTTCATCCGGCCTCCCTCGTTCGCGCGCGCGGTCTCACCGCGTCGTGCACGCGCGCTGTTTCACGCCTGACCATCGGCCAGGTATCTTGCTGCGCGGGGAGACGTTTTTCAAGAGCGCTGGATCTTGAGCGGATCCCTTCTCCTACACCAGGGGCAATCACGACGTGAGCAACCCCACCGCGAAAGAGCTGTGGGTCGAGCGGCGGGGCCCCAACTACTACCAATTCGTCTACCCCAAAGTGTTGTTCATGGTCCTCGATAGCGAAGACAGCCCGGGAAATGGCGATTCCCAAGGAGGAGATGAGAAGGCGCGCTGCAATCGAGACTGGCCAGCCGCAGTGCGCTGGACGATGCTGGGCGACATGCCGCGCGAGGAGTCAGCGCCGCAGCTTCCGCCGCCGGGCCGGCTGCGCCCCACGCTGGTGGACTGGATCCACCTGGTCGCCGTCCACCGGCGCGACGAGGGAAGCCCGGACGCCGAGCTACGCCGGCGCGACCGCCGCATCGGCCGAATGCTCGCGCCGCTCGGCGACCGCCCCGTGGCCAAGCTGGTCGCGTGGGTGCGCGCCGTGCACGGCGGCGAGAGCGCAGCGGCGGCGCCCTCCCCTTTGCCCGCGGCAGAAGCCCAGCCTTCGAGTCGGGGCACCCGCGAGGCGCTGCGGCTGGCGGCGCTGGCCCTGGCCGCCGCGGGCTTCGCGATCGGTGCCCTGGCGGCCGCGGGCGCTCTCTCCTATCAGCCGCTCGGACGCATCAACGCGGTGGCGGTGCTGGCGCTGCTCGTCGGGCTGCCCGGGCTCTTCCTCGGCCTCGCGCTGCTCAACGCCCTGCCGAGCCGGCTGCGGCGCTTCGTGCCGTGGATCGGCAGCGAGCCCGAGGGCGGAGGGCTCCTCCAGCCCGCACGCTGGGCACTGCGCGCGCTGCCCCAGAGCACGCGCGAGCGCCTCGACGCGGCCTGGGGCCGCGGCCAGGCGTGGGAGCGGCTCACGGCGCCGCTGCGGCGCTGGCTGCTGCTCTCGATCTCCCAGGGGGCGGGGGTCGCCTTCCAGCTGGGAGCCCTGACGGCGACGCTGGCCCTCGTCGTCTTCACGGACCTCTCCTTCGGCTGGAGCACCACCCTCGAGGTCGACGCTCGCAGCGTCCAGCGTTTCACCGACGCGCTCTCCCTTCCCTGGGCCCGGCTGTGGCCCGAGGCCCGGCCCTCGCTGGAGCTGGTCGAGTCGACCCGCTTCTTCCGCATCGCCGGGGGCCCCGACCCCGCCGTGCCGCTCGAGACCTACGGGGGCTGGTGGCCCTTTCTGCTGATGACGCTGGCGGTCTACGGCCTGCTGCCGCGGGCGATCTTCTTCGCCGTGGCGCGCGGCCAGCTACAGCGTGCGCTGCGGCGGGCGTTCCTCGAGGCCCCGGGCAGCGCCCGTGCCCTGGATCGCCTCGACTCCCCGCTGCTGGAAACGACGGCCGACCACGAGGAGAGCGAAGCCGGCGGCGCCGCCGGCCCGCCAAGCGAGGCGGCCGGCGTCCACCTGCCCGCGCGAGCCATCGTGGTGAACTGGGCCGAGGCCGGCGTGGCGCAGTTGGCCTGCACGCCGGTGGCCTGCTTCGACGCCGGCGGGCCGCGCAGCCCCGCTCAGGATACGGAGGTGGCGCGCCGCGCCGCGGCGACGGCCGCGGAGAGCGGCGTTCCCATCGTGCTGGCGGTGCGCGGCTTCGAACCGCCCCTCGCCGAGGTCTTCGACTTCCTGCGCGAGCTGCGCGACGCCGTCGGCAGCGGGCACGGCGTCTTCGTGGCGCCGCTGGGCGGCGGCCCCGTGGAACGTGGCGCGTGGCAGCAGCGCGTCGCCGCCGCGGGGGACCCGTGGCTCGAGCTGGCGGACCCCGCCTGCGCCGGGGAGGTCTCCGCGCCGTGACGTCCTCGCCCGCGGTTCCCGTCTTCGCGGTGGTCGGACACCCCAACAAGGGGAAGTCGAGCCTCGTGGCGACGCTGGCCCACGACGAGCGCGTGCGCATCGCGCCGGAGCCCGGCACCACGACGCGCGCCACATCGTACCCGCTGCGCCTCGACGGCGAGACGCTCTACGTCTTGACCGACACGCCGGGCTTCCAGAGGGCGCGGGCCGCCCTGGCCTGGATGCGCGCGGAGGCCGAGCGCAGCGGCGCCGACGCGGCCGGCCGTGCTGACGTCGTGGCCCGGTTCTGCGCGGCGCCGGGTCAGCGCAAGCGCTTTCCCGACGAGGTGGAGCTGCTGCGCCCCGTCGTGGAGGGCGCCGGCATCCTGTACGTCGTGGACGGCTCGCTGCCCTACGCACGCGAATACGAGGCCGAGATGGAGATCCTGCGCTGGAGCGGGCGGCCGAGCCTCGCCGTCGTCAACCCGATCGGTGAGCCGCTCCATGTCGGGGAGTGGCGGGCGGCGCTGGGACAGTATTTCAAGGTCGTGCGGGTGTTCGACGCGCTCCACGCCGAGTTCGACAAGCAGCTCGACCTGCTGCGCGCTTTCGCGGAGATCGAGGAGCGCTGGCGCACTCCCCTGCGCTGGGCCGTCGAAGCGCTCGAGGCAGACCGTGAGCGCAGACGCGAGCGGGCGACCCGCGAGATCGCCGGCATGCTCGCGGAGGCGGCCACGCTGGTGGTCGAGAAGCGGGTCGGCCCCGACGAGGATCCGCAGCGCTACCGGCCGATCCTGGAGAACCGCTACCGCGCGGGGCTGCGGCGGCTGGAGCGCCGCTGCCGTCGGGCGGTGGAGGCCGCCTACGACTTCCGCCAGCTCNNCACCGAGAAGGCGTTGCTCGAGGAAGATCTCTTCTCCCAGCACACATGGCTCGCGTTCGGGCTGCGCCGGCGCGACCTCGTGGCCGCCGGCGCCGCCGGCGGCGCCGCCACCGGCGGCTGGCTCGACGTGGCGCTCGGGGGAAGCAGCCTGCTGCTGGGCGCGCTGCTGGGCGGCGCCGTCGGCGGCGCGCTCGGCTGGCTGGGCGGCGACCGCCTGGGCCGGATGCAGGTGCTGCATCGTCCCCTGGGAGGCAGGCTGCTGCGCGTGGGCCCGGCGCGGGCACCGGACCTCAGCGTGGTGTTGCTGGGCCGCGCGCGCCTCCACCACGCGCGGATTGCCCGGCGCTGCCACGCGCGGCGCGACCCCGTGGCCCTGCGCCGAAGCGACGACGGCACGGCGGGGCGCTTCGATCGCCTCGACCGCACCGAGCTGCGGCGCCTCGTCGAAGCGCTGCAGCGCGTCGAGGCCGGCTCGGGGCCCCTCGAGCAGCAGGTATCCCGCCTCCTCGCGCGGGACGACGCAGCGCAGACCGGCTAGAGGCGCAGCCGGATCGCCTTTCCGCTAGCGCACCGGCGCCAGGATCAGGCAGGAGAGCGGCGGCAGGCGAAGGCACAGCGACTGCGGGAAGCCGTGACAGGGAATCGACTCCGCCAGCAGGGTCGCCCGCGTCTCGAAGCCGCTGCCCCAGAACTCGTGCGCATCCGTGGAGAGCGTCTCCGTCCAGAGGCCGGGATGCGGGGCTCCGATGCGGTAGTCGGCGCGCGGCTCGGGCGTGGCGTTGACCACCACCACGAACTCGTCGTCCTCGTGCCTGCGCCGGTAGGAGACGACCGATTGGTCCCGATCCGCGCAATCGATCCAGGCGAAGCCCTCCGGATCCTGATCGGAGCGCCACAGACAGGGGTGCTCGCGATACAACCATCCCAGCACTTCGAGCAGACGCGTGAGACCCACGCGCGGCGGATCGTCGGCCAGATGCCAGTCGAGGCTGCTCTTGTGGTCCCACTCCCGGTAGGGCGCGAGCTCGGTTCCCATGAACAGCAGCTTCTTCCCGGGCCTCGTGTACTGGTAGGCCAGGAGCAGGCGGAGGTTGGCGAACTTCTGCCAGAGGTCGCCCGGCATCTTCTCGAGCAGCGAGCCCTTGCCGTGCACCACCTCGTCGTGGGAGAGCGGCATGATGAAGTGCTCGGTGTGCTCGTAGATCGCCGCGAAGGTGAACTCGTCGTGGTGGAAGCGCCGATGCACCGGATCCCTGGACAGGTACTGCAGCGTGTCGTGCATCCATCCCATGTTCCACTTGAACGTGAAGCCGAGGCCGCCCGAAGAAGCGGGCTGGGAGACCCCGGGCCACGCGGTCGACTCCTCCGCGGCGACGATGCAGCCGGGCTCCTCCTCCCGGATCGTCTCGTTCAGCTCTCGCAGGAAGTCCACGGCCTCGAAGTTCTCGGGGCCTCCGAAGTGATTGGGGATCCACTCGCCCTCCTCGCGGCTGTAGTCGCGATAGAGCATGGAGGCCACGGCGTCCACTCGAAGCCCGTCGATGTGATACTCGCGAAGCCAGAACAGAGCGTTCGCGATCAGGAAGTTCCTCACCTCGTGACGCGAGTAGTTGAAGATCAGCGTGCCCCAGTCGGGGTGCTCGCCCAGGCGGGAATCCTCGTGCTCGTAGAGGGCAGAGCCGTCGAAGCGTCGCAGCGCGAAGTCGTCCCGGGGAAAATGGGCGGGAACCCAGTCGAGCAGCACCCCGATGCCGTTCTGGTGGCACAGATCCACGAGGAAGCGGAAGTCGTCCGGATCCCCGTAGCGCGACGTCGGCGCGTAGTAGCCGCTCACCTGGTAGCCCCAGGAGTCGTCGAACGGATACTCGCTGATCGGCAGCAGCTCGAGGTGGGTGTAGCGGTAGCGCTGTAGATACTCCACGAGGCGGGGTGCGATTTCGCGGTAGCTCAGGGGGCGATATCCCTGCTCCGGCACGCGCGCAAACGACCCGAGGTGCACCTCGCAGATCGCGATCGGCTCGCGCAACGGTTCGCGATCGCGCCGCGCGTCCATCCAGTCCTTGTCGCCCCAGGAGTACAGGCTGTCGGTGACGCGGGAGGCGCTGGCCGGCGGCGCCTCCATGGCGAAGGCGAAGGGATCGGTCTTGAGACGCAGCTCGCCCGCGCGGGTCTTGATCTCGTACTTGTAGAGCGCGCCCGCTTCGATGCCCGGAACGAAGAGCTCGAAGACGCCGGAGTCGCCGGCGCAGCGCATGGGGAAGACGCCCCCGTTCCAGTAGCAGAAGTCCCCCACGACGCTCACGCGCTGCGCCTCGGGAGCCCAGACCGCGAAGGCGACGCCCTCGACGCCGTCGACCCGCCGCAGATGCGCTCCGAACACCTCCCAGAGCCGCCGGTGCGTGCCCTCTCCGAAGAGGTGCAGATCGAGCGGGCCCACCATGCTGGGGAAGCGGTACGGATCCTCACGCTCCCACGTGTTGCCGTCCGGGAAGTGGAAGCGCAGCCGATAGCGCAGAGGCAGGGATGCCTCGGGCAGGAA
>JABAHP010017802.1_pt2 | contig 11275 bp, 20 predicted proteins | sample 7062081 | NCBI WGS metagenome assembly JABAHP01 (sample SAMN14534357, study PRJNA622989) | marine sediment metagenome | biome: marine biome [ENVO:00000428]; feature: marine pelagic biome [ENVO:01000023]; material: deep marine sediment [ENVO:00002113] | place: India: Gulf of Kutch | collected... | reverse complement strand
CGTTAACTTCTGATTAGAGTCTGTAGCTACTAGTCTTGAGGCAGTGAAATTAAAAAAGCTAACGTGCCCAAGCTCGCGGGCTATTTGACGAAAAGCTTTTCTAACACCTGTCCAGTCATTATCTTTTGGCGATACAACGAGTCCCATGAAATCTCCGGTTTAGACACTGCCACCTGCTTGTTTATACGCTTTCCATACGCCCCTGCCTGGATTCTTAGGGGTCTTCTTTAATAAATCTTTATAATAATCTAATGTAATAAAACTTGTACTCGCACCAGGATTTACACGTCTAACATCTTGTACATAAAGCATATGTGCCTTAGACATTACATCATCCACGCCGCCTCTTTTTTCTTTTAACTCCTTGCGAATGTCGGGTCTCTCTCTTCCTTTTACCGTTGGTGTTTCACGACGAGTGGGTAACGGTATATCAATAAGACTATCATCTCTACCGCCTCTATCGCCATATGTTCTAGAGAATGTCATAGGTTCGGTTTTGCCATAGTCCCGTGCCATGCCATAAATATCACTAAGACTAGGCCCAACATCTTCCTGTCTCTCTAAGAAACCAGCTAAACCTTGTTGTGCACTTGTCAATCGCTGCATCAGTAAATCCTCTAATCGTAAGCGTGAGGGAGCACCAATTTCCTCTTCATATTGTCCTCTAAGCCGTCCTTTTAATCCACCAGTATAAGTAGTACCAAACATACCACGAGATATAGCAGATTGCAGCCCTTCACCATACCCCTTTTCAACAAAGCGCTCACCCCGTCTCTCAATCTCAGCCAGAGATTTCTTCTCAAACTCACCACCTGGACTATACCTTTTAACCATCTCGTCGTATAGTGCCCGTATTTCCGCCTCTCTCTCCGCTGTCTTTTTTTCCCTTCTCTCGCTCTCACGTAATAACTCAGACATCCAATCAGGTTCCGATTGAACTGGCTGTGAGGCTGGTCGTCCTTTTGTCTGTTGATATGGGGCAAATCTAGGATTAGTATAAATACTATAGTATGGAACTTTCATTTTATTTTATCTTTCCTACCTGCTTAATAAGTCCAAAAATTCTATTAATACCAAATGTCTCGGAGGCTGTTGAGTTATAAAATTTAAGAGCTACCCATGCCCCTCTTAGTCTGTTTCTAATACGATTCTTTCTACCTGTCCCTGTTAGAGAGCCGGTTACCTTAGCAGTTGCACCGTCTCGTAAATCTTCCAAAGCAGTTTCACCATCATCAGCCGTATGATATTCATAGCTACAACCATCGCTATCGGAGAAGTCGCCGCCAGATGCCCCGCCTGCCATTTCTATAGTTAGAGAATTTAATACACCCTCTTTGTCTGGGTCTTCTGATAACCTATCTACCACACCAAAATAAGATGGTATAGCTGTATCCGAATCACCAGTATCGTCGTTTTTAGCTGTATCTAAAAAGCTACGAATGTAACCATCGTTACAACCAAATAATAAAGCCCTATCAGCAGCGGTATCAGAATCATAATCATACGCACAAAAGATACCATTTTGAGTTTGAAATGTTACAGGATAAAACCCCTCCGTTTCCAAACTATAAAAGTAGCCACTGCAAGTACCATCTGCTAAAGTAGTCTTGACCAATAATATTCCGTGGCGCTCAGAGTCATAGGCTAATACAACTCGATGAGATGATGGGTCTAGTGCCCAATCCTGCATTAATCTAGGTATCGCTTTTCTACTGATATTGGCAGGCTTACCCCTACCACCAGACATGCTGTACAGACCATTTTTACCAATAAAGTATAGGTTATTGAGATTATCCTTACACCACGCCGTCCAACTATAGATACCTGTAATATCTGATATTTTATCTATACTACCATTATCCGCAGGGTCGCCATCTAACAAATGTATTTCATTAGCACAGCCAAATATAAGATAATCATCACCAAACGGGATTAGTGCACGAATTATATCGCCAACCTCACCCGCCTCTATATTGTTACCAGCCACTGCCGTTAGTCTTGTATTCTCTGAATACAACCAATTCCAAGGGTTAGCAACCTTACTCATATACCACATGTGGGGGTAGCTAGGGTGTCCGGCTAATACTAATCTACCGCGATAACGGGCTACTAAATAAGCAGAGGACGGCATTTCCCCAAATGATGTAGTGTCATTACCAAATGGAGTCCAGTTATACCAATGTGGATTTGCTACCTCGGCTGCATTAAGAGTAAATGATATAGCATTACCATCATCATCTGTACCTGTAACTGTTTCAGTATCCGCAAACGTAGCCGCAGTTGTACGATAGCCATATATAGTGCAAGCACTACTTAATGATGTTATATAATCCACCACCATTTCTGCACCGGATGTACCACCAGTTAGCACAGTACCAAAATCAGGTGGGTGGGAACCAACATTCGCAGTAGTAATTTTACTATTAGCAAAATCAGCTACTTTCAAGTTAGTTTTATTAGCAATAAATACTTTTTGAAATGCCTCAACAGCAGTGATGGGGTCAGACGTAGTAATAGCACCATTAGCAGCAGTTAATTCGGACATAGTGCCAGCAGATGATTCATACCATACTTCGCCATTTCCAATAGCTACGAGTGAACGTGAATATACTTTATCCGCAGGAGTTGTTGCACTACCATAGCATCTAAACAGATGGTCAGCAGTTGTAATTGTAGACCAACTACTACCACCATTAGTACTCCACTCCCTATCACCATTGGCGAAATCTGATGCTCCTGCACCATTATCATCATTACTCCAAATTAAAATATTTGAAGCATCTAATGAAGCACCATGTACTACTACGCAATATTTTGTAGAAGCGGATAAACTATAAGAGGAACTTAAAGTACATGTAACCCAAGAATAGTTTGAAGTATCTCCTACATCTGCATTTACAATAGTACCAGATGCTAAAGCATCACCTGTAGGATGACCACTACCATCTACTGCATATATAGCTACAGTTAAAGTACCAACATTATCCCCTACTCCTTTTGCACAATATATATCAATTCGTGATAACGAATATCCTACAGTGGTAGTAAATGATTGACCTGCCCAATCATTAGCAGCATTTAAAGTAGCTGCTAAATAAGGTTCGGCTGTTCCAGAATAATTATCGTAAAGAACGCTAATTTTTAATTCTCCTTATTAGTCTACCGTAGTAACACTTAATAAGGCGGCTATATACACAGCACCGCCGCCGATTTGTTGACTAAAAGTTTTATCTAATCCAGGACGTTGTACTAATCTCATCCAACGTTCAAAAGTACCAACGGGGAACATGTTATCCATGTACCCCGTCGTACCTTCTGGTTGATTATCTGGGGATGTGCTTAAACTAAAACCCCTTATGGGTAATACAAATTCTTTAGCTGCCATGTTACTTCTTTCGTTTAAGGTGTTTCTTCCCCGCAGGGCTATGTCCTGCACCCGCTATAACTGATTTAACGCCCTTCTTAAACCTCTTAAGCTTACCCATAGGCCGCTTTGCTTTACGGGAAGCGATAGTCTCTTCCTGAGATTTCTTCATGGCCTTCTGCATAGCAGCGCTATCAGTCATACCTTGCTTTTTATATTGGTCAAATAACTGGCTAACTCTTGTTCCTTTGGCTGCCATTATTACTCCTTATATAAAATATGTTATATGAACTACATCATCGTCACTTGCACCATAAAAGTACAAACTGGCTACATCGTCTATAGGAACCCATAATGGGCCACTGCCTTCCGTAGCCTCAGACAATTCAATACCTAAGTTAGCCGATGCGGCAGCACCAATATTCATATGAATATGCCCAGTATTGGCGGCTTCGGGGCATACATAACAACCCCTGCACGCAAGAGATGTACCACCGTTACCTTGCCCTACATTAGAGGCGATAGTAACCTTAACAGAACCGCCGCCAGTAGCTAACCTATGCTGAGATGAAAATCTATACGCATACTTACTCATGGTTACCTCCTATTATGTAGCACTATTAAGTACTTGTGCCCAACCTAAAGTAGACCCGTGCCATTCAAGAGTAGAATACCCGCCAGCAGCGGTCATTTGAGTAGCATCATCTCCGGTAGTAGTAGTTACATCGACAGTTTCGGCATTAGCTTCAACAGCAAATAATACTGTCAATCTTTGACCATAATATACACCGTTAGGTACAGTAATAGTCATACTATTACCGCTAGTACTTGTAACAGTGATAAACCTGTCGTGGATAAAATCATCAGCCGGTCTACCCACCTTAGCGGTATACGTGGTGGTAGTAGACGAAGTTGTTAAATCTACACGTCTAAGGTTATAAGCCTTACGTTCTGTTTCAAACCAATTTCCAGGGTTTGCCATAATAATTTCCTTTCTTTACATCCTTAACTGGTTGTGTTTTTAACTAGGATACACATTGTTATCCGTGTCTGGATAAGTAAATGGCCCTCTAGGATTAGGCCACTCCCTATCTCTTACATCATATATATTCCCTATTTTACCAGACCTAGTAGTTCGCTTATCAAACTTAATAAGCTTTTGTATTAACTCAGCCGCTTTTGCGGTATGGTGTTGAGTGGCCATTTCATCTTCCTGATGTTCAGCCACAGCTAAGCAACTCTCTAAAATAGCCTCTATTGCTTTAATGCCACCAATAGCCAAATCAGAAGTGGCTGATAGTTGTACGGGGTCTACGCGATAAAAACCTGACAAAGACTCCGCTTGATTTGGAGTAGGATAAAGCCATAATTCGTAGAGTGTACCTATCTCAATATCATAAGGTGCTGGCGTAATAGCAAAATACTCAGGGTAGCCTGTAGCATCTACTCCTGTACGTAATGCAATAATCTGTTCTGCATCTCGCCTCTCTAATGGAGGATTCTCATTTGAAGGGTCATAGTGAAAGGCACTATCATTATACATATCCGCAAAATCAACAGGTAGGGGGTATTTCCACTTATTAGCTACTGTTTGAAAAGCAAAGTACTTCTTAATAAAACTCCATTCATACGGCTGACCTGTATCATCAAGAGGATAAAGGAATTGACGTATACCTCTATCAACTATATCTTTACATAGCGTTAAATCAGTGCTTGATGGTGATGTGCCTCTTGGAGTAAGTCCTAAGAAATGAGATACTTCATCATAGAGGTTTTGATAATTTCTAGTTAGTTTTGCCATCTCTATATTTCCTTTTGCAGCCTAGTAATATCAACAATCTTAAAAACATAGTCATGCCTGTTGTGTGTAGCGTTTTGCACAGACTTGAGTATTTGTATAAGTTGTACAGTTCCCTCAAACTCAAATATAGCGTCAACATCTATATCTTCAAATGTAGGTACGTCTACTTCCTTATTATCTTGTCTGATAATTATATTCTCTACGTATTCCTCAGCCATAATATACTCCGACAATAGCGATAAGGGCGAAGCCAATGGGAACCTCGCCCCATCGCCAAGGAGACAGATAAATCCTTATATTATCTGTCTATACTTTCAATAAATCGTAGATTTGACCGACAATAAGCGGGGCATAAACCTCCCCTACCCTATCCTTGATGAGTTTAATATCATCTTCATCCAAATCTACTCCATTGTCACCATGAACTTTCTTTGCTAGTTCAAATTTTCTAAGTTTATCTACGCCCTTTTCATTTTGAACTGGCGTCAACAAAGCATTAACAACAACAGCTTGTGCGGTTACTTCAATAGCCTCGCCTTTATCATCACTCTCCATTAATGCCTTGCCGTCCATAGTAGTCAATACTTTACTCATATCAACTTTCATAATCTATCTCCTTTCATTATAAATTTACTACAAATTAGTCACCCTTATTATTCATCAACGGAATGTAATAAGTAGTTCCACCTGTATAATTACCAATCAATACAGGAATACACTTGTCAGCCGTATCAAAAGCATGGTCACCTGTCATTGCAGCATCGCCCAAATCACCTGCATTTCTAATCCAGATTAAACCGTCCCAGTTGTACGTGCCAGCATGTACGTAGAGAGCATACGCATTAGCCGGAGCAGCAGTACTCTCGTCAACATAGTACTCAAGTGAAACACCGCATAAGTCACCACCACTCAATGTGGGAGCAGTTGTAGTAACTTCTGTTTCTACTGTAACATACAACGCTGAGTTAACCGTACCAGATGTACGAGTAAGTGTACCACTATCTTTAATATGCAAGTTAGCACAAACACCATGTACCGTAGACGCTGCCGCAGCATTTAGATATGTTCTAAACTTCCACATACCATATAACGAATGGCCAGCACCGGCTATTTCACCAACAGCATAAAGACCACGCTTCGGCCCACCTGTACCAGCAAAATTAATATTAATAGTATTAATAGTTTCCGCCGCAGTAGCATCATCATCACAAAGTAATGAAGTACCATCCCCGAATTGATATAAGAATAAATTGGGGTCAAGTCTTGCTAAAGTAATGCCACTTGTGGAGCTTCTATCAACCGTTTCCTCAGCAATAGCAACAGGTCGTGCAGTAGTCGCAGCCAGCGGAACAGTAAGCTCTTGAGACGCACTCTCAACGGAAAGAATAGTACGTCCTACAGTACATGATAAATCAGTACGTACCGGAACTATGGCTCCATTAGGAACATAAATATCTATTGCCTTCGGGCCTGACGTTCCTACCCATCCACCATTTTTAACTACACCAGCAAATGCTTGAATATTATCAGCATCGGGGTCTTCAACTCGGATATACTTACCTTCGTTCTGCGAACCCTCGGCTGTAGTCGTAGTAGCAGAAACCTCACCATTACTCACACTTCCACCAAACCAGTTGGTAGTAGCATCAAACTCATAACATACCGGCATACCCTCATAAATTGTAGAGCTTTCCGTGTAATACACCCTAATAGCATGAGCTTTAGGGTTTGAAGCAGTTAAATTATCCATTATAAAACCTTTCTAAAATATATTTGTTGTTCGGGCCTATCCCTCGTACCTCCAATGAGTGAACCTCCTTATAGTCGCTCCGTCTATTTATCCGCTATTACGCCGGTGTAGCCGTACTATACGAAGCCAAGAAACCTGCGTACTTAGGTGAACTATTACACCAAATCTGGTATACTAAGTCCATGTACAATTCCATAACTGTATGTCTAAGATTCGCAACTTGTTTCGTAATACGGAAATCCCAGTTTTTCAAAATGACTGGATATATAAAGTTATGATTTAATCCCAAAATGGGATTAGTACCATAAACAGATGTGTTGGCCGTATCCAGCGGTGGTGTATAAACCATAGGTATACGATTGAATGTAGGTGTTCCATAATGAGCATCAGGACGATAGCCCATTACATCATCACTTTGTGCATAGAACGAGTTAAGGTTCTTAATCACAGTATCATTCGTATACATAGCGTACTTTACCGAGTCCATCGGGAGTTTTTCAGGAACAACCGGTGGCTGGAAATTCAATTTACGGGTCGCTGTATCCAATATAGTAAGCAAACTATCATCAATATTGCTATCATGGTCTGCATAGTACGAAGCCCAATCAGTATAAGTGGTAGCGTTGATACCGCCTTTATTAAAGGCAGTACCCGTAGTGTTACCATCATTATAACAACCGTAGTAGCCGGTAAATCCACCAGTACTTGTATGAGTACCCAGACCTATCCACTGGAATACAGAGTAAGGTCTATCCGTATCACTAGAACTATTACGACCATTGATAATGGCATCAAGGACTTCCTCAACCACATCCTTTACACAACTATCATACTGCTGTTGCCATACATCATAAATTGCAGCCGGTGATTTATTAATATCCTGCTCAATCAGGTTCCACATCATGCCACCAGTTGCTTTTGCCCAGCCAAGACGATACCTCTGATTGATATTATCTTTGACCAGACTATCTTGTGCCCAGAAACCACTATGGGTTGCGTTACCCTCACTGCTTAAAGTTACATGACCTTCAAGCGCCTTACCAACTGTTTTAACATTTCCACGCATGAAAGTATTATAAAACTGGTAATTGGGGTAAGCATACGTAGCAAGCGGGGGCCGCTTTCTACGAATATCCCAAAGAGTCCCATAGGCGACATCCAAATTCTGACTAAATGTTACCTCTGCCATATTACTTCTCCATTATTATAAACCAAATCCATCCTTTACTCCTGCTTTCCGTGCAGCTTCACGAACTACAGCATCTTTACGCTCATCCTCACTCTCATAAATCTTAACAGTTTCCTTACCAGAACGCTTAGCAGATAGCTTAGTTTCGTGCTTCTTCAAATCCTTAATTACTTTCCTACGCACATCAACCTCTAAATTTTTGCCTTTATAGTAATTAAGCCCAATATCCATAGCCTCCTTAACGGGCATACCTTCGGCAATAAACGGGGACGCTATTTTTATAACCTCTCTACGAGCGACCATTTCATTTGACGTAGGTACAATTTGCCCCTTGTGGGGGCCAGCGGGGAATCTTAAGAGTTCCTCGGTTTTGCCGAATATCTCAAGTTCCTCACTCGCCTCATCAAATACTTGGTCAATCGTGCGAACCATAGCCTCCTGCTCTTTCTGAGTTCTAAGCTCAGCGGCACTTTGCGTTTCCTTTTTAAGCTCCTCTATTTCCTTGCGTAGTGCCGCAATGTCCTCATTTTGTGGTTCGGGTTTAGCATCTGAATCAGATTTATTTTTAGCCCTCTCGGCTTTCTGCTTATCTGAATCAATCTGCTTATCGTCCGTATTAGAATCATCCTCATCTTTTAATGCTGGTATTAGTGCCAGCAAAGTCTCATCATCAAGGCCGGTAGCAAACTCTTTTATCTCATCTTCTGTCCAGCCTTGTTCTAAACATACGTTAGTAAACTCGTCAGGTATATCGTCTCCCTCTTCGTCACCATCCTCATCAGATTTCTCTATAATACCCGCCTCTGCTTGATATTTCTTAACAATAGCTTCGCCATCTACCTCCTTCTCACCAGAGGAATTAGGAACATCATCAATCTTAACTTCAAGTTCCTTTTCTCCATCTTTAACCTCGCCCTCAAACTCAGGAGCAGGGTCTTCCGCAGATTTCATACGAAGCTCTACTTCACTCTCTTTATCCATTACTTCGTCTCCTTATTTTTGCACTCACTACATTGTTTTTGTGCGGGGGATTTGCGGTAAAAATAGTTCCCACATTCACAAGCAATCAAAATACCATAATTTATTAATGTCTCCTCGACTATTTTTTTAACGTCAACTTCGTGTTTTTCTACTTCGGGCTTTTTATTCTTATGCTTATCCTCTTTAGTTTTTGCACCAGGAAAAAGTTTCTTACATACTTCGCACGGTTCGCCATTCAAATAACCAGGCTTAAATTCGGCTTCGCATACTGCACAATGTTCGAGTTCCATATTTTTGTCTCCTTTAATTAATCTTCAATTGCCCAGACATATTCCTCTGGAATGATAATATATCCTTTCGACCCAATCGTAGGATAATCTCCTATATGCGGGGGCGCGGGCGGGAATATAATTATGTCTCCTTCCTTAACTTCACCCTTTTCAATTGTGTCTTTCCCTACGCCAACCACCTTACCTCGCATCCAATCATCTTGTACTGAATCAGGTAAAACAATTTTACCTAACTGTTCTTTTGTTAGTTTCTCTACTAAGAGATTGCTTTTTAACATTCTCATCTAACTGCCCCCTTAAAAATTTTAACCTTCTTTTCCCTTAAACTGCTCTGGCCCAAATTCCTCCATCTTTGCTTCGCGCATTAACCGTAATTTATCATTCCTATGTTTAATTAGTGGTCTATAACTATGACCAAACTTCTTCCATTCCGTACCTGGGTGAGCTTTACGAGCCTCCTCAATCTGAGTCTCCGATACTCCTAATGCCGCCGAGTATCTAGGATTCTCATTATAGGCAATATTCACTACCTCTGCTTTCGTATTAGGGTCTTTATCAGAATACTTTTCCACCATTTTACCCACAAGCGGAGAATTACATATCTTGCAAGCCCCGTATGGGCCACGACCAATACGCTTAAAATATGTATCACAAGAAGAGCAATACTCTGCAACAATGTAAGTCGCCATTATGCCGCTCCTATTACGAGGTACTCAATAGTAGATTTCTCGCCCGCATCATCATTCTTTATGCGTACTGTACCAGTAGGCTTGAATACACAAACTTCCCCTTCTTGACATTCAATCTCTGCGGAGAATGAAGAAGCATAACTTGTATCAATATCTACATCATTTGCAACACATTTAAGCACAATTAGGTGAATAGTACCTACGTCGCCTACGGCTATTGCCTCATCTGTATCTGCCGTAGCTTGTTCCATATAATGATATACGCACCTTGCGGGTGTAGTAGTGACACTAAACTTATTGGCTAATGCTTGAAGTTGTCCAAGTCCTGTGACCTCGGCTAAGATACTAATCGACGCTTCCGCAGCCATTGTCTTTCCTTTCGATTAAAATTTACTAAATAGTCCATTGCCATTTATTTAAGCTCCTTTACACTCCTCACACAGCCCCAAGGAATCACGGTATAATCAGCATCTCCATCTTCCGTCACACTATGTGATAACTTTAATTTATGTTTTTTATTATCTATAAAAAATCCCACTGTTTTAACGAGAGTGGTTTTAACCTTTGCTAATGCCTTTGCATCGTGCCATTTAGCATCAGATGTTATATCATCCCACTTCACTAGTAATGTCGTAAACTTAGGAAACTTTTTAGCACGCATGTTTTTTCTTTCGTCTAAGTTTTATCTTCTGCAAAGTACCATAAATATATGCATCTTTACGTTCACCTTTAAGCTTTTTCTTTTCAGCTAACCTTTTTAACTTTCTATGTTCCTTCTTTGGCATTATTTTCTCCTAATCATTATAATAGTAGTCTTTTCTACTATAAGCATGAGCAGGTTTTTTCTTCTTTTCAACTTTATATTTATCAAAAGCAAACATCAATTTAATATTTTCAATATCATCCAAAAACAAATCAGAGGGCATAGAACAATTAAGCACTGGTGACGCACCACCCACTAAAAGCCCTCGAACAACACCATCCATACTAAAAACTGGTCCACCAGAATTTCCGGGGTGGGCAGCACTATCAGATAAAAAAGCAATAGACCAACCGTATTTTTCTCCAGTCCATCCATCAGTAAAATCCCAATTTGGATTTAGATTACTAATAATCCCTAAAGTGACATTATTAAAACATGGTTTGCCGTATGGACTACCAATTATAAAAATTTGCTGCCCAAGCATACAATCCTCAATGCTGCCAAATTT
>JABAHP010005356.1_pt4 | contig 11277 bp, 10 predicted proteins | sample 7062081 | NCBI WGS metagenome assembly JABAHP01 (sample SAMN14534357, study PRJNA622989) | marine sediment metagenome | biome: marine biome [ENVO:00000428]; feature: marine pelagic biome [ENVO:01000023]; material: deep marine sediment [ENVO:00002113] | place: India: Gulf of Kutch | collected... | reverse complement strand
TTTTGCAGGCCTGAATCCACTCTTTGTGGTGGCCAATGGAACGAGGCAGGGTCTTCGGCGGCCTATTGTATACCTTCATTTTCGCTTCGGGTATCAGCCGGGGACTATTACCGCCCCAGCCTTCAACGTACATTTTGCCTTTATCACCAACAAAGATTAATCCATCTTCGCGTGACAACCGGCGGTTATCTTCCAACTCATCCGGACGTGCTGGCAACATCCCGCCATCGTACCAATGCAGCTTGACCGGGGGCATATCACCACGGGCAGGAAATTCATAATGAACCGTCGAGGCCAGAGGGAGGATTTCGTTATTAAACAAGGTCAAGCTGGAATGCACACTGGTCGGTACCGTCAGTTTCAGGGCGGAGAAAACCGGAGCCAAATTGTGTATGCCCATGTCCCCTAAACCACCCGAGCCAAAATCCCACCAGCCCCGCCATTTTAAAGGCACACAAGCGCAGTGATACGGTCTGTATGGCACCGGCCCCAGCCAGAGGTCCCGGTCCAGAGTGGCGGGCACAGGCGGCGTATCTTTTGGAAGGTCAATCCCCTGTGCCCAGAACAACTTTCCGTTATGCGTCGGCCTGTTGGACCAGGCGTGCACCTCGCGAACCCGGCCGATCGCTACATCCCGGAACCATTCTTTGATAAGACGGTTTCCCTCAAACGCCATATTCTGATTTCCCATTTACACATTTAAAAAAAGTTTTACCCCTCAAAACATATACAAATCTATCAAAAAGCCTGTTCCAAAGTCAAGGAAATTCATTCTCCTATCACTTTTCTACAAACAGTGATTGGGTAACGATTAAGTACGATCACAACGGTAATAAATTATGGGAGAAACTCTATGATAGTCCCGACCACAAAGGAGATAAAGCTTACGCATTGGCTTTGGACAAATTAGGTAATGTCTATGTAACAGGTATGAGTGGCTATAGCAGCATAAGAGGCTTCGACAGTGACTATACGGTAATTAAGTATGATCCTAATGGTAATGAGTTGTGGGTAAGACACTATAATAGTCCAGAAAAATATCACGATTCTGCCGCCTCTTTGGCTGTAGATGATTCGGGTAATGTCTATGTAACAGGCGGAAGTCTCGGTATCTATAGTGACTACGCAACGATTAAATACGACAGTGATGGTAATAAGATTTGGGTAAGACGGTATAGCGGTTCCATACGTGATCTTGATTTGGCAAAAAAATAGTTGCAGATGATTTAGGCAACGTCTATGTGGCGGGATACAGCAGTGGCAATGGTTATGCTACGATTAAATATACTCAGCAAAATTACTGTATACAAGAAATTGACTGTGATTTGAATGGTGATTGCAAAATCGACTTTGTAGATTTAGCGATATTGGCAAACAAATGGCTTGTGGCAAATTTCCTTTCGGACTTGGAGAAACTTTGTGATGCTTGGCTTGAATGCAACTTGGCTTATAAAGGAGATTGCTGGTAAGAAAGTAATTACGATACGCCATTAATTCTAACGGGAGAATTAATAGTATCCGAGAGAATTAAAGGTGTCCGGTATATTTTTCTTTATCTTTTTAAAAATCAGCGTAATCTGCGCTTAATTGTAAGAAAGCTGAAATAATCTATATAATTATCTGAAGGAGAAAGGAATAATGTACGACCAACTGTACGAGGCCGGAGAGAAAGCCCATGAGCACATAATGAAGGCCCAGGAGAAACCGGCTTATTATCTTTACAAAGGTCTATCCTTGATTTGTGCCGGATTATAATTTATTCTGAAATAAAGTGGTCGGGGCAATGTAAGGGATTCTAATCCCTCCGGCTATTTTTGACAGAATATCTAAAGATAGTTACATAAATTTTGACTGTCAGAGCCCAAAGCTAAGGATAGCAGTCTATTGAAATCGAAAACCTTCAAAAGAAATGCCGTAGCGGTTGTTGTTCTTGGCGCTATTTGTGTTTTGACCGCCAGCATTTTTTCACATGTCGAAGCAGATTTACACACGGGTCTGTGGTATAGTGTCTTCCCTCCGTTACTGGCCATTTTCCTGGCCTTCCTGACGCGCCATGTCATTCTCAGTTTAGGAATTGCCATTGTAGTGGGTGGATTGCTGACTCATGTTCCGGAAACTCCACTGAATGCTGTTGCCTGGTTCGAAGGGCTTGAAGCGGCGGGTATGTATGTTGTCGGTAGTGTTGCAAACAAAACAAATCTTCAGATCATTTCTTTTGTTCCGCCAATCTTTGTGATGATTGAGATAGTCGTTGCCTCCGGAGGTTTCAAAGGAATCATCAACTGGCTCCTGAAGTGGGTCAGGGGTGGCAAATCCGCTCAGTCTGCTACCGCCCTGATGGGGATACTGTGCTTCATCGACGACTACACTAATGCCATAGTCGTGGGCTCGATGATGCAGCCTATCACGGACCGCTTTCGTGTCAGCAGGGAGAAACTTGCCTTTCTTGTCGATGCGACCAGCGCTCCTATCGCCGGGCTTGCCGTTATCAGCACGTGGATTGCCTATGAGGTCAGTCTTCTTGGTGCCGTTGGGCAGGAGTTGGGCATTGAAAAGAGCGGCTATTCAATGTTTTTCGATGCTTTGAGTTTTCGCTTTTATTGTCTCTTGATGATAGTGTTTGTTTTTGTACATATTCTCGTGGGACGCGAGTTTGGGCCGATGAAAGCCGCACAGGAAAAAGCACAAGCAAAGGAACCGCCTGAAAAGAATGGAGATAGCCTGTCCAAAACTCTAAATGATTCGACTCTGAATTCCTCGGCTCAAAAGCCCGGCCGGGCGCTCAACGCCTTGATTCCAATAGCCGGGCTTTTGATTTTTAATATGACCGGCCTTTGGTTCGACGGAACCGCCAAATTAGAAAAAGACATGCTCGAATGGCAGGCCCAAAGCCTTACTACTCCCGCGGAAAGTATGCCCCCAAAGCCTGTTGATATTGAATCTCTTTCTCCCGTAAGCTGGGTTTATTGGCGCGAAGTTATCGGCAACGTACAAAACAGCCCTCTGGTTCTTGCTTGTGCGGCGTTATTTGGCCTGTCACTGGCTTTGATTTGCGCCAGGCTCTCCGGTTCGCTGCAGCTTTCCGTGATGCGCAGGTGTTTTTGGCGTGGCATCAAAAGGGCTATGATTCCCATTGTTATATTGATTCTTGCCTGGTCGCTTAAGAATTGCTGCGATAGTCTGAAGACCGGGAAGTTTCTGGCATCAATTCTGGCAGGTAGAGTGCCGCCTTCCTTGTTTCCCCCGATTCTTTTTCTTACCGCCTCAGTGACCTCGTTTGCCACGGGCACCAGTTATGGAACGATGGCCATTCTCATTCCGACTGCTGTTCCCGTTGCCTTCGCGCTCGATGGAGACAGCTATGGTCTGACCACGATGATAAGCCTGGGAGCTGTATTGGACGGCGCAATCTTCGGTGATCATTGTTCGCCCATTTCCGATACGACAATTATGAGTTCAATCGCCAGCTCCTGTAATCTGATAGACCATGTGCGCACGCAATTGCCCTATAGTCTGTTTGTTGCCGTCCTCGCTTTGCTCTGTGCTTATCTTCCCGCCGCAAGTGGTCTTTCCCCGCTTACGAGCATGGCGCTGGCGGTAGTGGTAATGCTCTGCTTTTTTATCATCCTCTCACGCAGCCGCAGAAAAAAAGCTGATTCCACCTCTTCTGTGTGACTTTTACCACGGTAACGGCTGAGAAGTCCCCATGCCCGGGCCTAAGAGTGTGGCATTTAGAAACAGCCGTTGTGTACCTGGCAGCCACATTCGAAAAGTCGGATCTGTCGCAAACAGAATAATTTGTCCCCGGTCTACCGGCTCAACGGTAGCAAATGCGGTATCGGCAATACGCTCTTTTGCTTCCGGCCAGAGCAGACCGCTCAAACGCAGCTTGCTCTTTTCATCGAGGCGTACTACGGTTCTTACCGGGTGCTTCGACATGAATGCAGAACTACCCCAGAACATCACGGGCAGCCTTTCCTGCAATCCGAATCCAAGCCAGTGTTCAGTGTTGACCAAACCTGTTAGAAATGTTCCTTCAGGGCTGAAAATACGCCGCCATTCATCGTTGCGCTTAAGCTTTTCAATGTCGGGCTTTTTTGCCTCTTCTTTTGCAGCTTTTTCTTCTGTTGTTTTTGTTGACCATATCTGGTTCGGATCAATTTTGATGTTCCGGGCATTTCTTTCCTGCTGTACGGCCTCCTGATATACAGAGAGTTTATCAAGAACATTACGTTTTAACCGTACAGCCGAAAGGTCTCTATCCTCGTCGGCTGCAAAGGCCGCCGAATTGCCAACCGCAATCAGGGTCCCGCCGTTTTCAATCCATCTCTTTATCTTCTCGACGGCTTTGGTGTTCAGTACACGCCCGAGGTCGCGACCGTCCGGGAGCACGAGAACATTGTATTTTCGCAGGTCGATGAAGCTGATATTTTGGATGTTGACCGGCGAAGTTCGGAGTTGAAGTTGGCGGTCAAGCAGGTACCAAATAGAACCAAACGATGTGGAACGAACAGGCCATTGTGAAGCTATCGCCACCCGTGGTGCTGATAACAGCTTGAACTTTCGCCCACCAAGGTCGGGTCCATCTTCAGCGAGGGCGCTATCTATACCGTGTATATTGATGCCGCAATCGGAGGAGATTGTCTGCAGTATTTCAAAAAGCCCGTCAGGATTCTCATGGCTGCGAAGCAGGATCGTTCCCGCCTTATATTCCCGACCGTCAATTTTAAGTGGTTTGGTTGCTATCCGGGGGTGACATTCCTTTTCAAAAAGGCGCACCAAAACCGAGTATATGTCGGAGCTTCTAAAATCAATCAGGTAGCCGTAACCGCTTTTCTTTTTCAGCTTTGACAAAGCCCGGGCCGGTCCCGAAGATTTAGTTTGAAGTTTAACGTCCGGCATTTTCCCGGCCCAGTAAGATTCCACACCATATGCCAGAGGCAGACTCCAGGAAGTAACGTCGTAAATCAGGGTTTTTCTACGATTTTCCAGTTCTTTACGTTCTTTTAGTAAAAGGCTATCAGTAAACCGCGGATCGAATTCGCACAACGTTTGAAGCATACGACGGTGCGGCTGTCTCAAGCTCACTACAAGTGTACCTTCGGGAAATTTGAGCTGTTGGTGCTTGTATCCCCACATATCGATTACATCTTCGGCCTGAAAAAACTGTTGTGCAAATTCGACTTCGATGCCATGATGTTTAATTAAATCGAGTAGTTGTTTCCACCTTGAACTATCTTCGCAGGGAGGCATTAGAAAAGTACCGCTGTCAGGTTCTTCCCTGCTGACCGCCCACTGCCGGTCCTCAAAATAATCCTTCATTATTTCGCGGCGGCTGGCGCGAAGCGTCTCCAGGTTGGCCAGAGTACTTACAATATGATGATGTACAGTTTCGCGATATCTGACTTCCTTACCCGTGGGATGTTTAACAGAAGCTCCATCGCCCCCGGCTTGTTCGTAGAGCAGTCCGATCGCACCCTGCAGATTTGCCCAGGAGTTTGTATAGATGGGGGCCCAGTCGCTGTACCAGTCCTTGGTATAGTAACTCCATCCGTAGCGGTCGAAGGCTCTGGCCTGGTCGGAACTGAAACGCCCGCGCCATTCCATTACTTTTGGTGAAAGGTGAATATTGATGGGCTCTCGGGGAGGATCAAACAGGTAGGTATCGATAGCTCCCTGCTCATGTGAATCCACAAGCAGATGTGGATTCCACGACAGAATCACTTCTGCCAAATCACGAACTTCCGGCTGGATATGCACGAGCCAGTCACGGTTGAGGTCGAACAGATAGTGGTTCCCTCTTCCCTTGGACCAAAGGGCCTGGTGCTGCATCGACTGCAAATCCGGACTCGAAACTACACCCGTCAACTGTTCGAGATGGCTGAGATACCGTTCCCTGCCGTCGGGATTTACCAGCGGATTAATATGAACAACGACCTCGTCTAAAAGTTCCTCTATGGCTTTGTCTTTTGATGCGGCTAAATGATATACAACATATATTGCCGCGTCGGTACTCGATAGCTCGTCGCCGTGGATGCTGTAGTTCGCCCATGCAACTGCCGGCAGGCTGTTGATGAGCTGGTTTGCTTGCTCAGAGGTTTTGAGCTTGCGAGGGTCGGAAAGTTTTGCATTGTTTGCCTTAATCTGTTCAAGCTTCTTATGATTGGCCCGGCTGGTAATGGTCAGGTAGTAGAGCGTCCGGTCTTCGTGCGTCCGGCCGTAAGCTGTAAGAGTCACACGTTCAGAGGCCCTGGCCAGAGCTTGTAGGTAGCGGATTAGTGCAGGATATCGAACAGCTTTTTCAGCAACTCTGTGCCCTGTTATTGACTCAGGCGTTGGGATGGCGGGATTAAAATCCACGCCCTCAACAAATGGCCTTTGCGATTGCACCATGGGTCCTGCCTGTACATTTGCTCCGCAACTGCCCAGGAATAGACACGATGCCAAAGCCAGAATTGTCGAAAAGTGTAAAGGCAAACGCGATTTACTAAACTTGCTCTTGACCTTATGAGTTTTATAGAATTGGTTCATTTATATTCTCCTTACAACCCGAATCTCCAAAATAAAGGGGCACGTGAGGCTTGCCGCCTCAAAGCGATATAAGCATACAACAATGCAGCAAAACCTTCAAGTTTGTCTTGGGGTATTTTTCGTTTATTATTCAATTCAGATTCCATGTATACACAGGTGACTAATTCGTGTATCATGGTGTTTCAAAAATCCTGCAATGGGTCCGTCCTGAGGTTGTTTGATAGATGATGACATGTGTTGTATCGAGGAGTAATTGTATGGAGAGTAAGAAAAGAGATATCAAAGAAGCTAAAGGCAGAATTTCTCGCCGTTCTTTCCTGGGTGGCTCGGCTGCTGCGGTGGCATCCCTTACTATTGTCCCCCACAATGTTTTAGGTGGAACGGGCAACATACCGCCGAGTGAAAAGCTCAATATTGCCGGCATCGGGGGGGCAGGGAAGTCGGGACCTCGACAACGTCAGCAGCGAGAATATTGTCGCCCTTTGCGACGCGGATACGAAGCGTGCCGCGGGTACTTTTCAGCGTTATGCAAAGGCAAAAAGATACTGTGATTTCAGAAAGATGTTAGAGAAGGAAAAAAACATAGATACTGTCGTTGTTGCTACTCCTGACCACACGCACGCCGTCGCCACAATGATGGCCATCAAGATGGGAAAGCACGCCTACTGCGAAAAGCCGCTGACTCGAACAGTCTTTGAGGCTCGCGCTATAGCCAAAGCGGCCCGAAAGGCTACATTGCCAATATCGACTCGGGCCTTAGTTCTTATGTACATATTGCAATAGATCAGGCATGGAGAGCAGCGAAGGAATTGGGATAAATGATATTATTGGAAGTACTATTTCAAATAATAAAGCAGATGTCAGATTGATATCATCATAAAGGTTTGTGCAGGACTGTATGATTAACAGACCTATGAAGAAAGGAGTGATGAAATGAATATGGATCGTCGAGGTTTTTTGAAAATTGCCGGCGCAGGAGTGTATCTTGCCACAATGAGTGGTTTGTCGGCCTTAGGCAAGCAATCCTCAAGGAAACCGAACATTATTCTTTGCATGGCTGACGACCAGGGCTGGGGTGATATGGCCTATAACGGCCATCCTGTTCTAAAGACCCCGAATTTCGATGCAATGGCGGGAGCAGCGTTGCGTTTCGACCGCTTCTACGCTGCGGCACCGGTGTGTTCACCTACCCGCGGAAGTGTCATGACCGGCCGTCATCCTAACCGGTTTGGATGTTTTAAGTGGGGCCATACTCTTCGCCCACAGGAGATTACAATCCCCGAAGCCCTGAAGAAAGCAGGATACGTCACAGGACATTTTGGCAAATGGCATCTTGGTTCCGTTCGAAAGGGGTGCCCCGTCAATCCCGGCGCAAGTGGATTCGATGAATGGTTATCTGCTCCGAATTTCTTCGATAATAACCCGATTCTCAGCCGCGAAGGTGTCGCCTTCCAGACACAGGGTGAAAGTTCCATGGTCACAGCCGACGCCGCAATCGAATTCATTCGTAAACATACCAAATCACCTCGCCCATTCCTTGCCGTAGTATGGTTTGGCTCTCCACACGGGCCGCACCAAGCAATCGAAAAAGATCGGGTAATCTATGAGACTGAGAGCAAGAAATTGCAGCATTTCTACGGCGAAATCACAGGTATGGACCGTGCCTTCGGCAAGCTTCGGTCAGAATTGCGAAAGCTCGGTATCCACGAGAATACAATCTTATGGTATTGTAGCGACAATGGGGGTCTGCCCGGAGTAGGCACCACCGGTGGTCGCGGCAACAAAGGCAAAGTCTATGAAGGTGGCCTGCGAGTACCGGCTATTCTTGAATGGCCGGCTCGCATTCCTAAGCCCCGCAAAACTGATATTCCTTGCAACACCTCAGACATTTACCCTACCCTTATTGAGATCACGGGTGTAAGGATTAAGAAACAGCCGCCGCTTGACGGGATCAGCCTGGTTACCCTGATAGATGACAAGATGAGGTCTCGCCCAAAACCTATGGGCTTCTGGGATTATCCTATCGGGGGTATCGGGGTTCCCAGCAGGGAATTCATGTCCGAGCTGCTTGAGGCACAGAAAAAAGGAAATGAAGTGGGCGATAAGTCTCGCCTACGCTTAGATGCAGGTAAAATCACTAAAAAGTATCCTGAAGATACGTTCCCCGGTCATTCAGCGTGGCTTGCTTGGCCGTGGAAACTTCATCGAATTGAAAATAAGAAAGGCATCAAGTTTGAATTGTACAAACTGGCAGAAGATCCGAAGGAAAGAAACGATGTTGCAGGACTAAACGCGGAGCGGCTCAAATCAATGAATAAAGGGCTTAATAAATGGCTGAAATCCGTTGTCCGCAGCCTAAATGGTGAGGATTATCGATGAAGTAAGGACAGGTATCAACATATACAACAACGTCGAGAAAGGAAGTGTATAGCATGTTCAGGAAAAGTGGATGGATTTGGAGAAACAATGCCTTTAATGTAACAATACTGAACTTTGCGGCTATGTTTTTTGTTAATTTTGTTGCCGAAACGAACACCTACGCCAAAAGTGGAATAAAGGTGGAAAATCAATCGGCCAAATTCGCTTTCTCTTCGAATGACAAAGGTGAATATTTATTCGATACCGGCGTGCTTCGTGGAAAACTGAGGCCTGATGGCAAATCTCTGGGATTATCATCGTTGATACATGTTCCTTCCGGAGTCAGATTGAATGGAAGGTATGGCATTTTCAGTTTCTACAGGATTTTCACTAACAACAAGCGTTATGGCCATGCTGCATGGGACTGGCCCAGTGTATCCAAATTATTGCCCGATGGCGGTGTTCAGGTTTTCTGGCCGGGAGGGAAAGACCATCCATTTGAGATAACCGCCACTTACCGCCTGACGGAGGAAACGACAGTTGATCTGGAGACTACTGTCAAAGCTCAGAAAGATCTACAACAATTCGAGGTTTTTCTGGCCTCGTATTTTCACGAGAGCTTTCCGGCACCATATGTGTACGCAAATGCAAAATCCCAGAAAAAAGGGAAATTGGGTTTTATGTCGGCTGAGAAATCTTTTGGGAACTGGCAGATGTTTCCTCGGGATAAAAATGTGCTGCAGATTATCCTTGATGGCCGCTGGGAAAAAGAGCCGAATCCTGTGAAATGGGTAATAATGCCGTATTTGGCGGCGCCTGTCTGTGTACGGCGTAATGAAGGGGCGAATCTTGCGATGATCCTGATGGCTCCGCAAGAAGATTGTTTTGCCATATCAACCCCCTATCGGGGAGAGGGACATTATTCTCTTTATCTTTCACTTTTCGGCCGGGATGTGAAGGCCGGAGAGAAAGTCAGGTCTCGCTGTCGGTTGGTTGTATTGCCGAAAGGTGTCTCCAAGCGGACTACTGTTATTTCAGACCGGCAGATAATAGAGCTATATCAAGAATATATAAAGCAGCTCGATGGTTGAGTTTCTTTTCCGATTTGATTTTATTATTATCTTAAGTTAGGTTATCTTGCAACTCCTTATATTACAGCACTTTATATTACATTGCATCCATAGACTCATGTGGTTTCAGCCAGAGCGGAATTCATTCGTTTGATGGCTTCATCGACTTCCGCAGGGCTTTTAAAACCAATTACAACGGCATCGAGTAAATCGCATTTCATGGCAAAGCGAATGGATTTTTCACGTTCTTCGGGCTTTTTGAAATCACCATTTCCTATGAGTTTCATTCCGATGATACCATGGCGATTCTGTCGCATAATCGTTATCTGCTCCATCACCGCAGGTACGTGGATTATGTTGCTCTTGGCATCCCAGCGCTCGACAGGAGTATCAATGTGAGCACCCTGAGGATTGACGCGGACAAGATTAACATCTACCCAATCGAGCTTAGCTGCAACGGCAGAAGCGGGAATGCTGTGGCATGAGACGCCGTGGGCACGTATGATTTTCTTTTGCTTTGCTTCTTCGAAGGCATCCAAAAGTCGTTTACGCTCTTGCGGCCATGTTGTTCTGGTGCCGCAGTGAACAAGGAGGCTGTCGATGTAATCGACATTCAATTCCTTTCGATAACGGTCAATGACTTCGAGAGGTTTTTCGGGGGTTCCCGGCATTTTCGACTGAATGAAGAGCTTTTCTCTGGGCAGACCTTTAATCGCCTCCCGAACCATTTCATGTGTCCTGTATGACTGGGCGGTATCAATATAAGTTATGCCCTGATCGTAGGCATACCGTATAAGACGAGTGAATTTTTCCTGTCCAAGAGCCCGTTGAATACTTCCTCCTATGCTGCCGGTGCCTATGCCGAGCCTGCTGAGCTTTAAGCCTGTTTTTCCGAGTTTAACCTGATCTACAGCCGTTTTTTTGGGCTTTATCATGGCAGCCGTTTGGGCGTGGCAAGGTAAAACGATAGCACCTGCCAGAGCAGCGGTGGTTTTGATGAATTGACGTCGATTTATCGCTTTTTCATGCATTTGTGCACTCCTTCATTGAATTTCGGGCAACGATCTTCTGACAATTGCATTTATTGCTCCGTGTGTATTTACCTATATTTACTAAATTAACATTTAAAATGCAACCGTTTTTATCGACAACATTTAGGTTCGCATAGTAACCTGACGGTCCGGGTCGGCCGGTAATCAATATAGGTAATAACATTGTTTTGCTCTGAAATAGGTTCGATAAACTCACTACAGGTTGGGTTTGTTTGGGTTTGAATTGGGTTTGTATCGGCGTTTTATTGGCTAAAATTGGGTTCGTT
>JABAHP010003384.1_pt1 | contig 11278 bp, 6 predicted proteins | sample 7062081 | NCBI WGS metagenome assembly JABAHP01 (sample SAMN14534357, study PRJNA622989) | marine sediment metagenome | biome: marine biome [ENVO:00000428]; feature: marine pelagic biome [ENVO:01000023]; material: deep marine sediment [ENVO:00002113] | place: India: Gulf of Kutch | collected... | reverse complement strand
CCGAGGGCGCAAGACCGGTCACAACGTCTCGCAAAGCCCGCGCGATCTCATTGTTCATCCTTCATTGTTCATTGTTCATTCTCCCCGTGCTCGCGGCTGCCCGCACCTATCGCGATTACTTCACCGTGTGGGCAAACGCGCGCGACGTCCGCGTGGCGTATCACACCACGCTGTTCGAGATCGCGCGCGACCTGGACCGGCGGGCGGTTCCGCCGGATGGGATCGTCGTCCAGTCCTCGATCTATCCGGGACGCTACCACGACCCCTACGCCCTGGACCTGATACTCTCGCGGCGCGACCTATCCATGCGCTGGGTGGACGGGCGGGGGGCGCTGGTCTTCCCGGCCGCTCCATCCCGCCTGGTCGTGCCGGCCATCGCCCCGCTCGATCCGGCGCTGGCGCAGGCCGTCGCGCCGCCGCACGCCCGCCTGGTCGAATCCCGCCGCCTGCGTGCCGATGACCTCAACCCCGGCTTCGACGTGTACGATTGGGACAGCGCGTCCGCGCTGGAGGCGCTGCTCTCGCAGGCCGGGGGCCGCCCGGTCGCGTGGAGCAGCAGCCCGACCTTCCCGGCTGACGATCCGCAGAGTGTCTATCAACCGCTGGAGTTGCCGGCCGATCTGGACGGCACGGTCGCGCTGCTGGGCTACGATCTGTCGTCCTCGGTCGTCGCGCCCGGCGATGAGATCGCGCTCGTCACCTACTGGCGCGTGGTGTCGCGGCCCAGTTCCGACGTGGACACGGTGCTGTTCACNNTTGGACGCGCCGGCCTGGAACTGGCACCCGGGCGAGGTCTTCGCGCAGGTCCACCGGCTCGTCATCGGCGACGGCGTCGCCGCCGGCCTGTACCCCCTCGAGGTGGGCGCCTACACCCGGCCCGCGCCGTCGCCCATCGACCCCAATCCGCCGACGACCCGATTGCCGCTGGTCGTCGACGGCCAGCCCGTCAGTGACCGCATCCTGTTGCCCCCGGTGCAGGTGAAATCCCAGGACGATCCATGACCCAATCCCCAATCCCCGATACCCAATACCCAATACCTAATACCCAATCCAAAATCCGCCACTGGACCTTCATCGTCTCCCTCCTCCTGCTCACCTGGGGCCTGCGCCTCTGCCGCCTGGAGACCGTTCCCCCGGGGTGGCGCGACGACGAGTTGATCAACATCCACGCCCTCTCGGGCGAGGTGCTGGCGGGCCGCTTCCCGCTCTATTTCACCGGGGCCTCCGGCCACGAGCCACTGTATCACTACGCGCACGCCGGCGTGCACGCCCTGCTGGGCTTCAACGTGCTGAGCGGGCACCTGCTCTCCGTCGCCTGCGGCACGCTCGCCGTCGCGCTGACCTACGGACTGGCCCGGCGTCTCCTCGGACGCACGACCGCTGTCGTCGCATCGCTACCGCTGGCGACCTCCTTTTGGTCGCTGATGTACAGCCGCATCGGGCTGCGCCACATCAGCGCCACCCCCTTCGCCCTGGCGGCCTTCTACCTCCTGTGGCGCCTCCTCACCGACCGTTCTCCAACCTCCAATCCTCAATCCCCAATCCCTAATACCCAATCCCCAATCCCCAATCCCCAATCCCCAACCGGCCATTCGCCCTTCATCATCTCCCACATCCGCTACATCCCCCTGGGCCTCCTCCTGGGCGCATCCCTCTACACCTACACCGCTGCGCGCCTGTTGCCGGTCGTGCTGCTCCTGTTTGCCGCCTACCTGGCCCTGTTCCACCGGGACCAGTTCGCCCGCCATTGGCGGGGCCTTCTCCTGGCGCTCGCGGTCGCGGCTGCGCTGGCGGCACCGCTGGGGGTCGCCATCGCGCAGGGGCGCAGCGAGGCCGCCGCGCAGGGCATCGGGGCCGATGCGCGCCTGGCCGAGCTGGCCCTGCCGCTGCGGGCGCTGCGGGCCGGCGACCCGCGCCCGTTGCTGGAGACGACGTGGACGACGCTGGGGATGTTTCACGCCACCGGCGACCCCGAGTGGCTGTACAATATCTCCGGCCGCCCGGTGTTCAATCTGCTCGGCGGCCCGCTGCTGTGGGCCGGTGTCGCGCTCTGTCTGTACCGCTGGCGGCAGCCGCGCTATTTCTTGCTGCTCCTCTGGCTGGGGTTGGGATTGCTCCCCGCCTTCGTCAGCATCCCGCCCGCCAGCCTGAGCCACACCATCCTGGCCCAGCCCGTCGCCTACATCCTCCCCGCCCTGGCCCTTGCCGAGGCCTACCGCTGGCTCAGAGCCAAAATCCCAAATCTCCAATCTCAAGTCCCGGACTCTAGCCCCCGCCGCTCATTGTTCATTGTTCATTGTTCATTCGCCATTGTGACCGCGGTTTTCCTGACCACCCACGCCATCCGTGACCTGCGGGACTACTTCGTCACCTGGCCCGAGCGGGGCATGGTGCGCTTCCTATACCGCGCCGACTATCGCGAGGCGGCCCGTTACCTGGACGCCCATCCCGAGGTAACCGACGTGGCCGTCTCCAGCGCGCTCATGGGCCCCTGGGATCGCCTGGCGTTGGCGGTGGATACCCGTCGCGATGACGTGGCCGTGCGCCTCTTCAGCCCCGAGCGTGCGCTCGTCTGGGCTGGGGACGATGTCCCCGTGGTGATACTGCTCCCTCGCTCCGCGCGTCCGGCCGCGCCGATCGACGGCCTGCTGGAGGCGGGCGGTGACCCGTTGGAGTCCGATTCACCGCACCTGGCGCCGTACAGGCTGCCGGGTGAACCCCTCCCGATCGCGGATGCATCGCGGGCGCGCTTCGCCAACGGCCTGGAACTGACCGCGACCCGCTGGCTGGACGGGGAGGTTCCGGCCCCTGGCCGGGAGGCGGTGCTGCTCACCGATTGGCTCCTCGCCCAACCGCTCGACCTGCCGCCGGTGCCCGTCGTCGCCAACCCGCCCCCGCCGGGCGTCTACTCCGGGCCGCGGCTGGCCGTCTTCACCCACTTGCTCGCTGCCGATGGAACGTTCCTCGTCGGCGACGACGGCCTGTGGGTCGACCCGCTCACGCTCCAGCCCGGCGACCGGTTCGTCCAGGTCCATCGCTTCACCCTCGCGCCCGACGCCCCGGGTGGACCGTACGTCCTGGAGATCGGGATGTACGATCCCATGACCGGCGACCGATGGCCCATCCTGGAGGCCGACGGGGAGCCCGGCCTTGACCGGCGCTTGATCCCCGTCGAGGAGGGGCGATAGGATGAGCAAGCCCTGGCGCCTTGGGATTGCCCTCCTCCTCGGCGTCTACCTGACGCTGGCCGTGGGTTACAGCCTGGCCAATCCGCTGTACGAATCGACGGACGAACTGCGCCACTTCCGCTACGTGCGCCACCTGGTCGTCTACCGCGGCCTGCCCGAGCAGCGGCCCGGCGCGCCGCGGGCCCAGAGCCATCACCCACCGCTCTACTACGCCCTCGGGGCGCTGGTCAGTGGGTGGGTGCCCGTCGCGCAGGAGGTCTACTACAAGCCGGCCGAGAACCCCTTCTGGGCCTATCGCTACTGGGAGGTGAGCGACGACAACAAGAACCAGTACCTGCACGGCGCGGATGAGCGCTTTCCCTTCCGCGGCGTCGCCCTGGCGGTGTACCTGGTGCGCTGGATGACGGTGCTCATCGGGGCGGGCGTCGTCTGGCTGACCTACGGTATCGGGCGCGAGGTTTTCCCGGACTGGCCCGCGCTGGCCCTCGGTGGGGCCGCGCTGGTCGCCTTCAATCCGCAGTTCCTCTACCTGAGCGGCGCCGTCAACAACGACGTCCCGGCGGCGCTGTGGGGCGCGGCGGTGCTGCTGGCGTGCGTCCGCATGGTGCGGGCGGGCCCCAGCGTGCGCACCGACGTGACCCTGGGCCTCCTCTTCGGCGCGGGCCTGCTCACCAAGTTCAACCTCCTGGCCCTGCTGCCGCTGATCGAATTGGCCTATCTGATTGCCGTATGGCCCGCACGGGACTGGCGCGCATTTCTGCGGGGGAATCTCGTCTTCCTGGGCCTGGCGGCGGTCGTCTCGGGTTGGTGGTTCTGGCGCAATCAGGTGCTCTACGGTGAACCGACCGGTTTCGAGCGCGTGACCGAGCTGTGGGGGGAGCGCAGCCCGGCCGAGGCGTGGGCGATCCTCGGTCTGGAGCTCCCGATGGCCTGGAGCACGCTGTGGGGACGCTTTGGCTACGGGCAGGTGCCAATGCCGGACGACGTATACCGGGGCCTGGCCTGGCTGGCGGCGGCCGGGGCGGTTGGGCTGGTCGTCGTCATCGGCAGGAGGCTGGTAGCGAGAAGTCGCCCGCCGTCGTCCATCCGCTACCCGCTGTTGTCCCTGTTGCTGGTCGCCGTGTTGCTCTTCGCCGCCGTCCTCGTCGCCTACATCCTGGTCAGCCCCGCCGGGGCGATGGGCCGCTTCTTCTTCCCTGGCCTGCCCGCCCTGGCCCTCCTGCTCGTCCTGGGGCTGAGCCAGTGCTTCCCCCGCCGTCTCATTGGGATTGGGAATCGGGTGGTGGGGCTTGGTGCGACGGTTGGGATGGCCGCGCTGGCGATCTACGCCCTGGTCGGCGTCCTCGTCCCGGCCTTTGCCCCCCCGCGCCCGCTGACCCCATCCCAGGTCGAGGATGTGCCCAACCCCACCGATGTCGAATTCGACGGCGTGGCCCGGCTGCTGGGCTACGGGGTCACACCGGCTGAGGTCCCGCCAGGCGGCGAGGTGAAGGTCACCCTGTACTGGCAACCGCTGGCCCGGACCGACCAGGAGTACGCCGTCTTCGTCCACCTGCTGAGCGAGGTGGGCACGCTGGTGGCCCAGCGCGATACCTACCCCGGCCTGGGGCGCTATCCCACCTCCGCCTGGGAGCTGGGCACGGTCTTCGCCGATACCTATCGCGTGCACGTCCCGGAGACGGCCTACGCGCCCGACGCCGGTTACGTGCAGGTCGGCCTCTATCTGCCCGGTGGGCCGCGTCTCCTCACCTCCGACGGGCGGGACGCCCTGCCCCTGGCACCGGTCGCGGTNNCCCACCTCCGCCTGGGAGCCCGGTGTGGCTTTCGCCGATACCTATCGCGTGCACGTCCCGGAGACGGCCTACGCGCCCGACGCGGGGTACGTGCAGGTCGGCCTCTATCTGCCCGGTGGGCCGCGTCTCCTCACCTCCGACGGGCGGGACGCCCTGCGCCTGGCACCGGTCGCGGTCCAGCCTCGGCCCGGCGAGTTTCCCAATCCGCTGGACGTCAACTTCGGCGATCAGGTCGCGCTGGTCGGCTACACGCTCGACCGGCGGGTGGCGCGGCCCGGTGAGACGATCCGCCTGACGCTCTACTGGCGGGCCTCGGCCCCAATGGAGACGGACTACCGGGTCTTTGCCCACGTCCTCGGCGTCGAGGACCAGGTGTGGGCCAACAGCGACGGCCAGCCGGCCGGTGGGACCGCCCCGACCAGCCAGTGGCAGCCCGGCCAGGTCGTCGAGGATGTCCGTGAGTTGGCGGTGGGGTTGACGACCCCGCCGGATTTCTACGACATCGAGGTGGGCGTGTATACGCCCGGCGGGCCCCGCCTGCCCGTCATCGCGCAGGACGGGCACTGGTTGGGCAAGCGGATGCTGCTGAGCAAGGTGCGGGTGGTGGGCGATGGGTAGACGGACGGAGTGGGCCGCCGTCACGTTGATCCTGCTGCTGGCCGCCGCGCTCCGATTCGGGGGGTTGGGCGGGGTGCCGCCGGGACTGGCCCACGACGAGGTCGCCAACGGGCTCATCGCCCGGGACATCCTCGCTGGCCGCCACGCCATCTACTTCACGGCCGCTTACGGCCACGAACCCCTGTACCAGTATGTGCAGGCGGCCAGCGTGGCCCTCTTCGGCGGCCACTGGCTGGGGTTGCGCTGGCCCTCGGTCGCCTTCGGGCTGCTGGGCATCGCCGCAACCTACGCCCTGGCCCGTCGTCTGCTCGGTGTACGGGTGGCCTTGCTGACCATCGCCTGGCTGGCCGGGAGTTTCTGGCCCATATTCTACGCCCGGGTTGGGGTGCGGGCGATCTCGCTGCCCTTCACTGCCGCCCTCGCCGCCTACTTCCTGCTAAAGGCCGTCGCCTCGCCAGCTTGCCGACCTGTCGGCTCCAGCGCGATCAACTGGCTTCTCGCGGGGCTGTTCCTCGGCCTGAGCCTCTACACCTACATGGCCGCCCGTGTCCTCCCCTTCATCCTCGTCGCCTTCCTCATCTACTTCTTCCTCGTCCGCTCGCCCGCGCCCATCCCCTGGCGCCGCCTGCTCGCATTCCTGGCCGTCGCTGTCGCCGTGTCCGCGCCGCTCGCGATCTGGCTGTTGGCTCATCCGGGCGCGGAGTATCGCGTCGCGGAGGTGCAGGAACCGCTGACTAGGCTGTTGGCTGGCGACCCGTCGCTGGTGTGGCAGAACGTCATCGCCAACCTGAAGCTCTTCACCGTTGCCGGCGATCCCTGGCCTCGCCAGAATCTCCCCGGCCGTCCCGTCTTCGCCGATCCCGTGGGCGCGGCGCTTTTCCTTGGGGGCGTGCTCGTCGCGTTGTACCGCTGGCGCGACCCGCGCCACGGCTTCCTGCTCATCTGGCTGGGCGGCGCGCTCGTGCCCAGCGTCGTCACCTCCGTCGCCCCCAGCTCCATCCGGGACATCCTGGGGCTGGTAGTCGCGTTCGTCTTTCCCGCGCTGGCGCTCGTCGAGGCAGGCCGTTGGGTCGGGCGGAGGATGCAGGATGTAGGACGCAAGATGCAGGGTTACCGCTTCCTGCTTCCTGCCTCGTGCCTCCTGCTTCTTGCACCTTGCTTCTTCCTGACCGTTCGCGACTACTTCTTCCTCTGGCCTGACCACGAAGTCGTCCGCTTCGACTACCAGGCAGACCTGACCGCCGTGGCCCGTCGGCTGGATGAATTGCCGGCCGGGACGCCCGTCGCCGTCGCCGGTCTTTCGGTGCACACGATGGACGGCCCCACGCTGGACCTGAGCGCCCAAAGAGATACTCAGGACGTCCGTCTGTGTGATACCCGTGAGACCCTCGTCCTCCCTGTCGTCCCCGGCGGGCGTGACGCCTGGTTGTTCGTCCCCCGGGTCGTCCCCTTCGACGATGATCTTCAGGAGCGGTTGCTGGGGTGGGGCGCGGCGGTTGAGGCCGGCCCCCAGTCCTCGTTCGTCGGCTACCGCCTGCCTGGCGACGGGCCTGTGCACCGTGACCTGCGGCGTCTGGAGACCGTCGCCGCCACGCCCGATGGCGCGCCCATCGCGCTCCCGGCCTCCTTCGGTGGGCACTTGACCTTCCTGGGATACGAGTGGCTGCGGCAGAGCTTTGCTCCCGGTGATGCAGCCACTCTGCTGACCTATTGGCGTGTCGAGACGCCTCCCACTGCGCCGCTCAAGGCCTTCGTTCATCTGCTGGGGGAATCGGATGCATCCATCGCTCAGCACGATGGCCTGGGCAGTCCGCCGCATGGGTGGGCGGCGGGCGACCTGCTCGTTCAGAAGCACGTGCTGTCGTTTCCCGCCGACCTCTCGCCGGGGCTTTACAGGCTGCAGCTCGGCGTGTATAATGCCCCCGCTGGGCCACGGCTCCCCGTCGCCGACGCCGATCGACTGCTTCTGCCCCCCGTCGAGGTGAGTCTTCCGTGAATCACGGGCTGTACTAGGAGGACGATGCAGCGCATTCGAGATCTATGGAGGTCCCGGTGGTCTCAGCGCTGGGTCATTCCTGCGCTGATCTTCTTGCTGGCCTTCCTGCCGCGAGCCATCTATCCGGTCTCTCGGCCGATGCAGTGGTACGATCGGGCGATCCGTTTCAGCGATGCGCTGTTGGGGCGGGACTGGGCGGCGACGTACCAGAGCTATCATCCTGGCGTGACCACGATGTGGCTCTCCGCCATCGGCCTACGTCTATTTGCCTGGCAGCGGGGCCTTTCCTCTGATCAACTGCTGGACATCGAGCCTACCGTGCCCGGCACGGTGAACGACGCGGTCGCGGCGGGCGTGTTGCCGTTGGCTTTCGCTATTGCGCTGTGTGTCGCCCTGTCCTATGTCTTGCTTAGGCGGATCATGGGCCAAAAGGTAGCAATCGTCGGCGGTTTCCTGTTGGCTGTAGATCCCTTCCACATTGCCTATAGCAAAGTGCTTCACTTGAACGCCCTGCTGGGAACGTTCATGTTTGTGAGTGTCCTGCTTCTACTCAACTATCTCTATCGGGCCAAGTGGCTTGATCTGGTTTTGAGCGGCATGTTTGCGGGTCTGGCGTTCCTGACCAAGAGTCCAGCTCTCTTCCTCATTCCCTATACCATCCTGATCGTGGGGGTGTGCAGTTTGGCGGCGCTGCGGCCGGGCGCTGAGGCAGGGCAAGGGTGGAAAGGTTGGGGGAGGCGGTTGCGAGGGCTCATTCACGTGTTGCTGGTCTGGGGTGGCGTGGCGGGCGTGGTCTTCGTCCTCCTTTGGCCAGCGATGTGGGTTGAACCACGCGATGTAGTGCGTAAGGTGGTGAATTGGACTTTCTTTCACGTGGACACGGGGCACGAGAATCCGGTCTTCTTCAATGGCGAGGTGTTTCACGGTGACCCGGGGCTATCCTACTACGTGGCGACGATACTGTGGAAGATGACCGCGCTCACCCTGCCGATGGCCCTGGTAGCTTTGGTGTTTGCGCTGCCCTGGTCCCGCCGGAACACGTATGTCCAGAGGATCGTGGTGTGGTCGCTTGTCGTCTATGTCGTATGTTTTACCCTTCAAATGGGCTTGGGGGACTGGAAACAGGTATCGTATATGGTCCCTGTCTTTCCGGCACTTGACGTAGTGGCAGCCTTCGGCCTGGTGCAAAGCACGGAAGGGATTGGCCGCATACCTCGGTGGCGGAAGTGGCGCTGGCGGCTACCGATGACGTTCATCAGCCTGGCATTGGCGCTCCAGGCCGCTATTGTGTTCTCTCGTCACCCCTACTATGGAACACATCACAATACCCTGCTGGGTGGTTCGAGGGTGGCCCGGCACGTCCTGCTGTTGCAGGATCAGGGTGAGGGACTCGATCTGGCAGCCCAATACCTGAATGGACTGCCTCGGGCGCAGCAGGCCCGGGCCATGGTCCATCCGCTCGGCGCGGAACTCTTCGAGCGTAACTTCAACGGATTCACCAGCGCCGTTCGTGATCCGTGGATCAACTACCGCATCTACTACGTCAACCAGGTGGTGCGCCATCTCGATAGCGAGGGGTGGGAGGAGGCGTGGAACGCCGACCGGCAGACCCCACCCCTCTGGTCGGTGGCCTTTGACGGCGTGACCTACGTGTGGGTCTATGGCGCTCCGCCAGAGGAGCCAGCCGCGGGAGGTCCAGAGGTCGAGGTGGACTATCGCTTGGGTGGGCACATCCGGTTGAACCGGGTGCGCCTCAGTGCTGAGACNNGTCTTCTGCCACCTTCTATCGGCGGGCGGGGAGTTGGTCGCCCAGCGGGATGGTCCCCCGGTCTACGGTGTCCGCCCCACGCCGGGCTGGCGTGCGGGCGAGGTGATTGAGGACAGCTACGATATCTTTCTGAGTGGCGATCTGGCTCCTGGGGAATACGAGCTGTCGGTGGGGATGTACGATCCTGGGACGATGGAGCGCCTGGCCGCCTACGCCGCCGATGGGGAGCGCTTGCCCGAGGATCGCATCGTGGTCGGCTCGCTGTGGGTCGAAGCGCCTGACACACCGGGTGGGTAGGGTTGGCCAGGATGGGGAGTGATCGTCCGGTGCTTCGCAGGAGTGGTACCCATCTGCTCGTCCTGCTGGCCTACGTGAGTGTGGCCGTGACCACGACCTGGCCGCTGGTGGCCCGAATGACCACGCAACTCCCCGGTCCCACTTCGGACACGTTTGTTCACTACTGGAACGGCTGGTGGGTGTGGTGGTCATCGGTCACCGGCCAAACGGTCCTCCGCACCTCGTATCTCTTCTATCCTACGGGCATTAGCCTGGCCTACCACAACTTCGCCTGGCTGAACATCGGCGCCTGGCTGGTGTTGCGCCCGTTGGTGGGAGGGTTCGCCGCTTATAACCTGTCGTTGCTGGCCAACCTGGCCCTGTGTGGCTTCGCGGCCTTTTTGCTGACCCGCGATCTGACCGGTGACGGACGCGCGGCTTTCCTGGCCGGCCTGATCTACCAATGCTGGCCTTTTCGCCTGTCCCAGCTGGACCACCCCAACCTGATCAGTACCCAGTGGATCCCCCTCCTTCTGCTGTCTCTGATCCGAGCTGTGCGTCGAGGGCGGTGGCAGGATGGCGTGTTGGCCGGCGTGTTCCTGGCGCTGACGGGCTACGCCCGCTGGCAACTGCTCATCCCCGCCGCCATCCTGGGAGGAGTCTATCTGCTCTGCGCCTTGCCGGGTCGCTGGGCCTCGCACCGTCGCTGGGCGCTGGCCCTGTTGCTCGGCGGTGGTGTCGCGGTTCTGCTCCTCACCCCTCCCGCTCTGTTCCTGGCGGGCCAGCAGCGCATCGCGCCGGCCGACCTGCTGGTGGAGGGGGAGGAGGCCACCATGCAGACCGACCTGCTGGCCTACCTGACCCCTGGTGGTTCCCATCCGGTGCTCGGGCCGTCCACCCAGCCAGCCTACGACCGGTACTACGCCGACCGCAGCGAGGGCCGCCGCTTCCCGGCCTATGTCGGCGTGACCGCGCTGATCCTGGCGCTGCTGGGCGTGCGCCAGGCGCGAGGGGCAGCCCTCCCCTGGATCGCCATGGCGCTCGTGCTGCTATCGCTGGCTTTGGGGCCGGTGCTGCGCGTAGCGGGCAGGCTGTACCCCGCCGTGCCCATGCCCTACCGCCTGGTGGCCCGGCTGTTCGTGGTGCGCCTGCTGCGTTTCCCCGACCGTTTCAACATGTTCCTGGCGCTGCCCGCGGCCGTGCTCGCGGCGTACGGCGTCGTCGGGGCGCTGACGCGGGCCGGTCGACGTGGCCGGGGGGCTGCTGTGGCTGTATCGTGTGTGCTGGGCGGGGCGATTCTGTTTGAGTACCTGGCCGTCCCGGTCCCCTTTCAGCATTCTCGACTCTCCCCGTACTACGGTGAGCTGGCCGCCGAAGCGGGCGATTTCGCCGTGCTCAATCTCCCCATGAACCCTCAGCAATCCAAGCGCTACATGTTCGCCCAGGTAGCGCACCGTCGCCCGATCCTGCAGGGCAAGACGGCCCGCCTTTCTGAGGAGGCCTACGCCTACCTGGACGGCCACCCATGGCTGAGGGACCTTCGCCAATCCGGCGAGATGTCCCCTGGGCTCACCGACGTGGGCCGCCAGTTGGCGTCCCTGGCGGAAGATGGCGTGCGGTACCTGATCCTGCACAAGAC
>JABAHP010005899.1_pt1 | contig 11287 bp, 2 predicted proteins | sample 7062081 | NCBI WGS metagenome assembly JABAHP01 (sample SAMN14534357, study PRJNA622989) | marine sediment metagenome | biome: marine biome [ENVO:00000428]; feature: marine pelagic biome [ENVO:01000023]; material: deep marine sediment [ENVO:00002113] | place: India: Gulf of Kutch | collected... | reverse complement strand
AAATGCAGCTTGATGCAAAATGTTGACGACGTACAGGGACTGGCGGGGAGAAGGGCGGCCAGAGAGTTGTTGCAATTTAGATGGGATTTTGATATTAGGGGGCCTGGAGTGTGTATTAGTATTTCAGTGAAGTGTATATGGGAAATCCCAGATTGATGTGTAACCTTTTCGGAATTTTCCCTTAAGTACTGAATGTGAAGGAAAACAAGCAAAAAAGTAAGAATGTAAGTTTCAAAAGGATGCACAAGTATAGGGTTTAACGCTAACAACCGGAGTCAACAATGAAAAACAGCCGCTGCATAAAAACGCTTACCACGTCCTTTGTGTCCCTCATTTTGCTTACCATCGCGCCTTTTAAAGCGATATCAAGCAGCGCAGAACAAGCGTCAACAAAAATCCTCGCTGAAAGTCTCACTAATTCCGAAAGGCAGGTCCTCGAACACTTCGCGGCCCAACTGGAATCCTATCGTGAACAGTTAAATATCCCCGGGATGTCGGCGGCTGTCATAAAGAATCAGCAACTGATCTGGGCACAGGGCTTTGGTTTCGCCGACGTTGAAAACAAAGTAAAAGCCACTCCACAAACCATCTATCACCTTGCCTCACTGACAAAGACATTTGCGTCCCAGATAATTATGAAGCTGGTGGAGGAAGGAAAAATCGACTTAGAAGATCCGGTGAGAAAATACGGTGTGAAGATTCCTGATGATCCCGGCATCAAGGTAAAACACCTGCTTACCCATACATCCGAAGGCAGACCCGGCAGCTACTACAAATATAATGGAGGCCGGTTCGGTTCTCTCGGCAAGGTTGTTAAGAAAGCCACCGGCAGAACATTTCGAGAGCTTGTTATCAGTCAAATACTTGAGCCGGCGGATATGAACGATACTGCACCGGTGCTGCCCCGATCCAAAGTTAAGAAATTCAAAGAAGAGAGGGTGCCGAAGAGCATGGAGGACAATTTCAAGCGTATAAACAAAGAGTTAGCAAAACCTTACGCCCTAAATGCTTCACTCGAAATAGTCCCCAACAAGTATCCGACCCATTTCGGTGTTTCAACCGGCCTGATATCGAACGTCATCGATATGGCAAAATATGATAAAGCAATAGATGATAATGCCTTTATCAGCAAACAAACTCAGGAACTGGCCTGGACTGCCACTACCTCCAATTCCCGCAAGACTTTGCCCTATGGTCTCGGCTGGTTTGTGCAGCACATTGGAGGAACTAAGCTGCTCTGGCATTACGGCTGGGAAATAAGCTACTCAGCCCTGATTCTTAAGGTGCCCGAGGAAGATGTCACTCTTGTTGTCTTCTCCAACACAGATTACCTCAGCCGGCCTTTCGGTTTGGGATTTGGAGATGTTCTCAATTCTCCATTTGCCGTCGAGTTTCTAAAGACCATTGTGTTCAAAGACAAATTCACCGAACCGGCCCCCCAAGTCGACTGGCAGTCAAAAACCGAAGATATTGTCTCACATTTCGAGCAGGCCAAAGATGCAGACTTAAAGGAGTTGCTCAAAAGAGAACTAATCTCCAATCTGATGCTTAATCACCAGATGCAAAGAAAGGAAAAAACCAAAAAGCTAATGCAAATCTACAAGCAGGTCTTCACCCGCGACGAATTTGAGGACTTTGAAAACCTGCCTGTTATTGCCGCTATCGACAATGTCACCGATGATCAATACAAGATGGTTGAGTTTGAGCTAACTGAAGACACGGCCGTCCGTGTTTACGCAATCGGAGAGGGAACCGGAAACCTTATGTTCGATTATGGCGGTATAGAGAACGCTCATACAGGCCAGCTTGTCTGGGAGATGTACGCAATTTTTACCGAACATGCAGGAGGAGCTTCAAAGAACCGCAAGTTAGACCGTGTCATACTGCTGCCTGCCGGCACATACAGGCTCCACTACAGGACGGATGAATCCCACTCATTTGATAACTGGAACAGGCTTCCACCCGACCATTGCTGGTGGGGAATCAGGCTATTCGACGTGACCGCCTCAATTGACCAGGCCACGCCCGGCTTTTGGGAAAAGGCCCAACCGGAAGAACTCGGCTGGTCTTCGGAGATACTCGAAGCCCTTAAGCTTGAGCTTGAGAAACGAGGGTCCGCCGCCCTGATGATTGTGACCGAAGGAAAGGTGGTCTTTGAATGGGGCAAGACGACAAACAATATTTTTTCACATTCAACCCGCAAGAGCCTGCTCAGCGCTCTTTATGGCATATACGTCGCCGACGGCAAAATCGATACGTCGATGACTCTCGAACAACTCGGCATCAAAGAAAAAATCACGCTCACCGAAAATGAAAAACAGGCCAAGGTAATCGACCTTCTCAAGGCCCGCTCTGGTGTTTATATCCCTGCGGCCGCCGAGGTAAAATCCATGCGGGATGCCCGCCCCAAACGAGGCAGCCACAAGCCCGGAACACGCTGGTACTACAACAACTGGGACTTCAACGTCTTAGGGACAATCTTCAGACAGCAGACGGGCGAGGATATCTACGAGGCCTTCAAAAAGCGCATTGCCGATCCCATCGGGATGCAGGATTTTATCCTCGAAAAACAACAATACAGCTATGAAGAGAACTTTTCCATACACCCGGCTTACCCTTTCCTAATCTCGGCGCGTGATATGGCCCGACTCGGTCAACTGTTTCTCCAGCAAGGCAAGTGGAACGGTGAACAGATAATACCATCAGACTGGGTAAAAGACAGCACCCGCTCCTATTCCAATACAAACAATCCGGCCACCGGCTATGGATTTATGTGGTGGATAATTACAGACGATTTTTATGGAATGAAAGCCGGGGATTATTTTGCAAGCGGCTATGGCGGACAAAAAATCTTTGTCCTTCCACGCATCAATACCGTCGTCGTCCACAGGATAAATATATACGTCCCCGGCATCGACATTCGAGCAGCTTCCGGTGCACCTTTTCAGCTTATGCCAAAAATACTGGAGGCCTACACCGCCCAGAAGAAGCAGGCCCCGCCGGTCGTAGCCAGGACAATAATGCCGCCGAAACACCTTCTAATAGATTACGCAACAGTTCAACCGGTAAAGCAGAAAGACTACACAAAGTTCAGGATTGCACTCTGGCTCTGCGTCGCCGTATTTGGCTCAGCGATACTTATCTGGCCCTTACTATTCTTTATACGACGTCTAATAAAAGTCCAGGCCTCCACCAAGTTGAGAAAACGCTCAAAAATATCTGCGGCCGCAAAGTTCCTTGTCTGTCTAAGCTGTTTGTTCTGCATCATATTGTTGTTGGGTGTCCTTCTAATTCCTGAGGCCCTCGAATTCATCGCAGTCAACGGCCTGCCGCCGTCCCTTCCGCTTTACTGGAAAATCATCAGTTACACTCCATGGCTGTGTATCGTTGTAATGGCACCAATCCTGATACTGAACATCACCGCCTGGATAAAGAAATACTGGACAATTTTCGAGCGACTTCATTTTGGCCTCGTTAGTATTACCCTCATAATCTTTATCTGGCTGTCATTTACCCTTAACATGGTTCCAGGTCTTCCTTAAATCGTAGTTTTACTGATGGTTACCGGTGACATCCATTCCAAAGCCGACTTGACAAGATATCCCGACGTTTTTTGGGAGACAATCCGCCGAGACGGACAGGTTTTGGGTTTTATGAGCCGGTGGCGGAGGTTGTTTTGTCGAGGGCGTATCTGGCGCAGAAAGATTTTGAGCAGGCGGAAAGCAATGCAAAATCGGCATACGAGACGGCCGCAGGTATGAAGTACCGGTGGGCGGAGGGGAAATAAAAAAATCAAAGATTAAAATGTAAAAATCAAAATTGTTGAATCCCAACTACGTTGGGATATTTTTTTAAAGGTCCCTCCGCTCGCTTCACTCGGTCGGGATGACGAAGAGAAGCGAAAAAGGAAGAAGTAAAAGAAAAAAGTGAACATCCGGATCCTTACCCGCTGCCTGCTCGATCCCTGCCTACTGCATGCAGGGACTGTCGGGGCCGGAGTGAATAGAGAAAATGCGGACCGCAGGTAGAAATGTGGCTAAGGGGAATTTAGAAGCGTGAAGTGAGAATGGATAAACGGTTTGATGGTGAGTTCTTGTCAATGATAACTATTCAATTTCCATGATTAACAGAATCCTGCTGCGCATAACTGTATTTACAGCTTTGGCTTATAAATATCTTCTATAAATCCCATAAAATCTTTTTTTTTGTGTTGACATACCTGCCGTCCCTAATATGTTATTAATCATGTGAGTGGCCTTAATTTGGTTTTGGCTTGATACAGAGGATGGCTGAAAAACTGTTGCCGGCAAACCGGCATACTTTAAGTGGAGTGCCTTCCAGGATGCAGAATCGATAATGGTCTGGGGCTATGGAGTTAAGAGATAACACGCCATCTTCGTCTATATACCTGAGGTAGCTTGGGGCTTGAACGAATCTTTAGGGGGCTTGGATGCACTTACCGGTGTGGGACACTTTTACTCCGCCGTTTACAAGTAATTGGGTAGGGTATTTTAGTATCGGGTATGTTGCCCGGTGCTCTTTCCATGTGACTGCACGGCTACAAACCCGGCAAGATGAAGGCTGCGTATTTTGCGTAAAAACGGTCTTCGTCTTGAGTTTTTTATAGATCGTTGGCTCGAAGAGTCGAATTTCGGAGCGAACAGAGTGAGGATACAAGTTACAGCAAGGAGGTGCTAATGGGATAGATCTTCAATGCTGGAGGAAGTTTGGGAAATTGGGAAAGGAATATGAAAGATAGAAAAAGGAGAACAAACGATGAAAGCAAAGATTAAATTATTATTGTTATTTGTGGCGATGGCGGTCATTGCCCAGATGGGCGCTTCGGCGAGTGCGGCGACGATGTCCGCCAGCCTTACAGCGCCCTTAGTTAACTCCAAAGACATCGCAAATTACGGAACCGTGACCGGTACGGACAAGTGGTGGTGCGACGCGAAGGTATCCGGCTATCCTAAAGGCCAAACGTTCACGACCGGCGATACGGCAGTCATATTGAATGCTATTACGTATCAGGTCACGGATACTCAAAAAGCAGAGCCGACGAAAGAGTATGTCATTCGCGTTGGTACGGTTTCGGGATCGACATTCAGTGAGATTTACTCCGAGACGGCCACTCAAACCTTTACCTGGAATGGTGGAGAGTACATGACCTGGACTTTTGATACGCCGGTGCAGTTGTCGGCTAACACGTCCTACGGCGTTGATATTGGCATGACCAGCAGCACTTCCACCTGGCAGACCGGGATTCCGTATATTAATATTACCGGCGACGAATACCCGGGCGGGACGCGCTACATGTCGGGCACCAGCGGCCTGGGCATCGGCGACAACACCATGAACAACATGTCCGGCGACAGGATTTTCCATCTCGATATGGACGATCCGATGGTTCCTTCACCGGAAGACGGCGAAACGGTTGCCGGCGGCAATGTGGTATTGAGCTGGACGAATCTGCCTCCCAACAGCGGTCCTGATGTGTGGGTAGACGTTTGGTATGGTACCGATCCGGTAACGGATTTCAGCAAGGTTGTCGATGCAGGCTTGAATACGACTTCTGTGACGGTCAGCGCTCCTGTTGCAGACACATACTACTGGCGGGTGGATTCGTATCTTGAAGGCAGTCCAACCGGCGATCCGGTTACAGGAAATGTGTGGACATTTATTGTAGACGACACGGACGGCGACGGCCTGCCGGACAGCTTCGAACTGGCATATACCAGTCCGCCTTCGAATACTTCGATGAATCCTTTGGACGACCTCGAACCCGACGGACTGACCAACCTGGAGGAATACCAGATCGGCACCGTGCCCATCGATTCTGATACGGACGGCGATACGCTTATAGATGGCGACGAAGTCGCCGGAGCCGGATTGCGTCCTCCGACCGATCCGGCCGATGCCGATACCGACGACGATACACTGGACGACGGGGTCGAGACTAACAGCGGCACTTTCGTCAGCTCCTCCGACACCGGTACCGATCCGACGGACGTCGACAGCGATGACGACTCACTGAAAGACGGGGTCGAGACAGGCACCGGCACTTACGCCACCCCCAGCGACACCGGTACCGACCCGACGGACGCTGACAGCGATGGTGACGCGGCCGGAGATTGGTACGAGGTCGTCGCAACCTATACCGATCCGACCGATGTGGGCGATAATCCGGGGATTGTGTATCCTCTGCCCGATCCGGACGGATCAACCGGCAGTACCACCAGTCCGGTTAAAGTGTATATTATGTCCGGTCAATCCAATATGGTTGGATTCGGCCAGATCGCCGGCTCGGAACCGGGAACTCTGGAGACCATTACGCAGGTAGAGAACAAGTTCCCGAACCTCGTCGATGGGGTAGGAGCGTGGACTTTGCGTAACGACGTGAAGTACCGCGGGGTGATTTCCGCCATAGGTGACGGTCCATTGACTCTTGGTTTTGGTGCGAGCAGCTCTGTTTCCGGGCCTGAACTTGGCTTTGGACACGTCATGGGATACTACCACGACGAACCGGTCCTTCTGATCAAGAGTTCTATCGGCAATAGAAGCATCGGCTGGGATTATTGTCCTCCGGGCACACCCCAGTTCACCTGGAACGACGGCACCACTGACTGGACGTATGCAGGCTATGGAGATTCCCCCGACCGCTGGGAGACGGGAACGTCGCCGGTGCCAATCGCCTGGTATGCCGGCAAGCAGTTCGACGATTGCTTCCTGCACGAAGCCGATATGGCCCCGGCGGGCGGCGACCCGGTCTTTAATGTGGTTGACATTCTGGACAACTTCGCCACCGAGTACCCGGAGTACGCCTCGCAGGGCTTCGAAATCGCCGGCTTCGTCTGGTGGCAGGGACACAAGGACCAGTACGAACCCATGGCCAGCCGTTACGAGCAAAACATGGTCAACTTCATCAAGGAAATACGTGCTTACTACGAGAACCGCTATCCTGCCAACACCGAGCCCAATGCGCCTTTCGTTTTGGCTACAATCGCTTTTGACGGCGGCTGGGATAATACCAGTCAAAACTTTCTTACCATTGCCAATGCTCAGCTTTCCGTCAGTGGCGAGACGGGCAATTACCCTGAGTTTGCAGGTAATGTCAGGACTATGGAAGCCAGGGGGTACTGGCGTGACAGCACTGTCTCTCCGACCGGTACGGGCTACCATTATAATTACAACGCCGAGACCTATATGCTGGTCGGCGATGCTTTGGGCCGCGGGATGATCAGTCTGCTCACCGGCGGGGTAATGCCTGATAACGATCCGCCGACTCCGAATCCGGCAACGTTTGCAGTTGCTCCCACCGCCGATAGCAGTGTAGCTATCAGCATGACGGCGACTACAGGCAACGATTCCAGCGATCCGGTTCAATACCTCTTCACCGAGACTTCCGGCAATCCCGGCGGAACAAGCAGCGGATGGCAGACAAGCCCGTCGTACACCGACACCGGCCTGAACCCCTCAACGCAGTACACCTACACGGTTACAATGCGTGACTCTGCGGTTACGCCGAATGCAGGCGCAGCGTCGGCTCCCGCCAGTGCGACAACCCATGCTGTTGACCCTGATCCCCCGACTCCGAATCCCGCTACGTTTGCCATAGCGCCGACGGCCGACAGCAGTTCCGCTATTAGCATGACGGCTACGGTCGGTTCGGATGTTTCCGGTCCCGTCGAGTACCTCTTTACAGAGACTTCCGGCACTCCCGGCGGAACAAACAGCGGATGGCAGTTAAGCAATTCGTACACCGACAACGGCCTGGCTTCGGACACGCAGTACACCTATACGGTTACAATGCGTGACGCTCTGGGCAATGTCGGCCTCGCATCCACCGCTGAATCTGCAACTACCGGTTCTGAGGCGCCCCCCAGCGCCGATGCCACCACACTGACCGGGGCGCTAACGGCTCTTAAAGATCATATTACAGGTGTCGCTCCTTTGAGCGGTTCCGAGATAGCAGCGCATAAAGCGACTATCGATACAAAGGCCGGATTCATCGGAAGCCATAGCACTGTTATAACGGCAAGTTTCGATCTGGTCGAAACTTATGACAGTTTAGTCGGCCCTCTTTTTGTTGCCGGCAGCCCGGTTCAGAGTTTCAGCAGAAGCAGCACATCCGACGAGGATATTGACTGGGTGGTCTATAATGTAATGCAGTACATCATGGATTACACCTACACGGTGGCAAATGTCTTAACCTATGACTATCTTTTCGAGGGATTCAAGTTCGGAACTTCGGATTTCTTCCCCGGATATGCGCCTGCTCCTCTTGATTCCGATCTAACTCATACGGCAACCATAGACGGAAGCTACTTAGAGACCTGGGGTCACGAGTTGATGCATGAGGATCGCCCTGCAGTAAAAGCCACCGGCACTTATGTGGCGCCCGGATCTACTGCAATGCTCACGGTTCCGTCGTCAATCGTAGGAAAAGGCTATACGGTCAGAGTGGGCGCTCACTCCTGGGATTTCTCCAATAAACCGACGGTTAAACGACTCGACCGATCTTCACTCGTTTACAGTATCGATAGCACTATAGTCGAAGTGGCAAGCCCTCTTGGCGGTGGAATTTACATACAAGTTCCCGAGCATGAGAACGCCGGTATTGTCGATGTGCAGATAAAGAACGCGCTTCGTTCGCCGTATTTTTCTGCGAAAAGCTTCCATACCACAACGCTTTCGGAATGGCAGAACACCGAACGTAACCATCCGGCTCCATGGGCGGACTTCCAGTCGGAGAAGTTTATAACGCAGGTTCCAACCGACTGGATCTATAACTTCGACGATCCCTGCACCATGATGCAGGACTGGGATACTGCAATGGATATAATGGATGCCTTGATGGGTTTCCCCGATCGAACCAGAGAATCAATGTATCAACAGGTAGATCTCTTCTTCCGTGCTTCGGTGTTCGCACCGGGTTATCCTACTGTGAATGTGACTTACAATCCGAACACGAGTTACGGCGGCAACGTAAATCATTGGATTCTCACAGGACCTCAGAATGCTCCGGACACTGTATTTCACGAAGAGGGGCACGCTTACCTGTTCCAGAAATTCCCCGGCGAAACGGAGTCTGCCGTCAACTTGCTGCACGTGCCGGTCTGGGATTACTTCTACGGTGATTTGGATTATGCTTTTGCNNTGGATGTGCAGTTTTAACTTCTCACCGAGAAACGTGCCAATGGCCTCTGCCGAGAAGGCATACCAGCTCAAAGGCCATGCCAAATTTGTCGACTTGGCAAGGCTCTTTGGCTGGCAGGTTCTAAATGATTATTGGTACTCATACAATGAGGATTATGAAAACAGCAACCCTATCGATACCAGTATAGACGGTCAGATTTTAAGACTGGCCAAATGTGTAGGCGTCGATATCAGGCCGCTTCTTCACTTCTGGGGCACCCATCCTGAGGACCCCAATGCTCTGGCAGCCGCCATTGCAGCCGAGGGCCTGCAGCCGTCTAACGCAATCCTCAACACCCTTACTCATTACAAATCCATTGTTCCGGCAGACAATGCCGCTTTCCAGACATTCGCTATGAACTGGTGGGGCCATCAGCCCGACCCGCTCGGTACCTGGACCGAATCGGAACACGGTCGGCAATGGGACAGTACGCCCTGGTATAGCCAGAACAACGATACCGAGCAGCGCCCCAATGGGGAAATTTACGTTGAGGCAACTGCCGCTGATATCCAGGGGGATATAGACAACATTATCGCACTCTATTTCCCCGGTGCCGATACTGATCCGCCGACACCCAATCCCGCGACGTTTGCCTCGGCTCCAACTGCGGTAAGCGAGACGGAGATTACGATGACGGCCAACACAGGCAGCGATAGTTCCGGTCCTGTCGAGTACTACTTCGACGAAACTTCCGGTAATACCGGCGGTACGGATTCAGGCTGGCAGACATCTGCGAGTTACACCGATACGGGCTTAAGCGAAAGTACTCAGTACACTTACACCGTTACAATGCGTGACTCGCTGGGCAATACCGGTACGGCTTCGGCTCCGGCGAGTGCTACCACATTGTCTTCAATTCCGGAGGTGCTTCTGGAGCAAAACAACAACCAGAATGACAAGGTTGACGTCAAAGACGGCCAGAAGGGCGCGCAGTCTTTCAAGCACGGCTCAGCCGGCGATCCTGATTATCAAATCACAAAGATCGAGCTGAAACTCTCGCGCGACTCGGATTCGCCCGATCAGGCTCTCGCCTTTACTCTGGGAACCAGCGTAAACGGCGGGACTATCTCGGACAGTGCGGTCAACATCCAGCCGTCGGAAGTTACGAATACCTCCGGTGGAAGCAGTTTCATGACCTATACTGTCACGTATTCGACACCGGTCGGCCCTCTCAATCCGAATACCACTTACTATCTCAACTTCCAAACAGGGGGCAACGGCAATGCTTACTACATCGGATACAACGACGACAACACCTATGGCAACGGAACTTACTACAAAAGTGGAAGCGACGACGGAAAGGATTGCTACTTCAAGATATTCGGTAGCGACATCAGCGTTGTAGACGTCGATCCTCCGACACCGAATCCTGCCACGTTTGCAGTGCCGCCTGCGGCTGACAGCCATACGGCCATCAGCATGACGGCAACAACCGGTTCGGATGCGACCGGTCCTGTCGAGTATTACTTCGACGAGACTTCCGGCAACCCCGGCGGAACAGACAGCGGCTGGCAGACTTCTCCAAGTTACACCGACACCGGCCTGACCGCTTCGACGCAGTACACCTATACGGTTACAATGCGAGACTCTGTGACACCCACACCGAACATGGGCACGCCGTCGAGTCCTGCCAACGCAACGACTCAGCCGGCTCCTGATACCGATCCGCCGACGCCGAATCCTGCTACGTGGGCGGTTGCCCCGGCAGCCGATAGCGATACGGCTATCAGCATGACGGCGACGACAGGCAGCGATGCCACCGGCCCGGTCGAGTACTACTTCGACGAGACTTCCGGCAATCCCGGCGGAACGGACAGCGGATGGCAGACAAGCCCGTCGTACACCGACACGGGCCTGAGCCCGTCAACGCAGTACACCTATACGGTTACAATGCGAGACTCTGTGACACCTACGCCGAACATTGGAACGCCGTCGAATCCTGCCAACGCGACCACAGATCCTCCACCGCCGGATACCGATCCTCCGACACCGAATCCTGCGACGTTTTCATCTCCTCCGGCGGCGGTAAGCGATACGGAGATTACCATGACGGCTACGACCGGCAGCGATGCCACCGGCCCGGTCGAGTAC
>JABAHP010002404.1_pt2 | contig 11289 bp, 11 predicted proteins | sample 7062081 | NCBI WGS metagenome assembly JABAHP01 (sample SAMN14534357, study PRJNA622989) | marine sediment metagenome | biome: marine biome [ENVO:00000428]; feature: marine pelagic biome [ENVO:01000023]; material: deep marine sediment [ENVO:00002113] | place: India: Gulf of Kutch | collected... | reverse complement strand
CAAGCGGACGTCATACCGAGTTTTCCGAAATTCAGAAACCGAAATTTCTCTAGACCACGGGCCCATTTATTAATTTTCATGATTATTGTAATTACTTGTATGTAATCTATAATATCAAAAAATAAATATTTTATTAGTTTTCTTGTGAAATCTACTAAAGTGATTTAAGTAAATTATAAGTAATTCTTTTATAAGATTGTGTTATTTAATCTTTTTTTTAATAACCATAAGTTTAAAATATTGAAATCTAACTTAGTTGATTTAATCTTTTTGGATTAAAGTGATTAAATCTTGACTAAAATGAAATTGGAAGAAAAAGAAGGACTTATTATCATTACATTTACTGATAAACCTTTAAACTTAATAGATGAAGTTTTTATTGAAGAATTAGAGGCTATTTTGAACAGAATAGAAGTTAAAGGAACAAGAGCTCTTCTCTTTAAGGTTGATGAAGGAAATTTCTCTGCTGGGGCTAATGTGACTTTATTTCAGAACCAAAATGAAAATTCTATAAAAAAAATACTTAATCGATTTTTAAATATAATAAATCGAATAGAACAATTACCATTTCCTACAATAGCAGCAGTAAAAGGTATGTGTGTTGGAGGAGGTTTTGAATTAGCATTAGCATGTGATTATATCTGGGCTAGTGAAAATGCACAATTTGCAGCCGCTGAAGTGTTAATTGGGATAATTCCTTTAGGTGGTGGTGTACAGAGACTAGCACGGAGAACAGGGATGACTAGGGCAAAAGAGATAGCATTAGGAGGGCGCTTTAAAAAAGCTGAAATTTTAGAAAGATGGAATGTTATTAATAGAGTACTACCAGAAGAAGATCTTATTATTAAAGCTATCAAATTTATGAAAATCCAATTAAATGGTCCAACAATTGCATTCAATACAATTAAAAAGCTATTAAAGGAATATTACAATAAAGGATTAGAAGAATCTGATGAACTATTATTAGATATTGTTCCTAGACTTTTTAAAACAGAAGATATAAAGATTGGGATTGACTCTTTCAAGAAGAATGGTCCTGGAAAAGCTATTTTCAAAGGTAAATAAGTTTTTCGTGATTATTGAACTTAAAAAAATTTTTTATATATTTATAAAAAATTCGTTAAAATACAATTTTTAGAGTTAAGGATAAATTAAGGACAAAATTTTGGTTCTTTTTGAAGAGATATCCATTTTTTTAACCCAAGCTTTTTCATTACTTTCAAATTGTCTATTGTCCGATTATGGTGTTCTGGGCCATCATTAGCAAATTTTTCTAATTTGGAACAAACCAATTCAGGACATTCGAAACAGAATTTTAAGTTCAATTTCATGGCACAATCTCTTAACTCACAATCTTCAGTCCAACATTTATCTTTAGGGCCTCTACATCTTTCACAGCTCATATAATCTATATTTGGATCAATATTTTCTTTGAACCATTTTACCAATTCTTCTTGTAATTCCTCATTTCCATGGGAAGCTAAATATATCTCGCATCTAGCACAATTCAAACCACAATAAGAAATATCCCAATCATCTTTATTTAACATTGATATATTTCACCTTTTAATTTGAAAAATAATTGAAAATCTTAAAAGTAAATAATAAATAAAAAGATTAAATATTAATATTTTTTTTCTCGCAAAGCTTTTATCATAGGTAAATCCTTACCTGAGAGAATTTCGAGCATTGCTCCTCCAGCGGTTGAGATAAAAGAGACATCATCTGCTTTTCCTGCCATTGAAGCAGCAGCACCCATTTCACCACCACCTATTATTGTAAGTGCCTTATTTTTCTTTGTGGCTGCTACCATAGTATCTACAATTTCATTTGTTGCTTTTCTAAAAACTTCTTTTTCAAATATACCTGGAGGACCATTCGCAACAATCGTTTTGCATTTCATTAAAATGCTATTGAATTTTTCAACAGTCTTCTCTCCAATATCGCCTGTTGTGGTATTATAGGTACCTGCGTCCTCGATACTAATTGTCTTTCTATTACCATTATCATCAATTATTAAATCTTCTGGAAGTATAATTTTATCGTTATATTTTTCATAAGTATCTGTGATCATATCCTTATTAGCTTCTAAATCTTCAGCTATTATTTTATGGTTTGGTTCTCCCATATTTTTACCTAAAGCTTCAAAAATTAGAATTGCAGTAAGTCCTGAACAGAGTGCATAATCTAATTTTTCATTATCAAAATTAAATTTCATTGCTTTAAATTTATCTATTGCCTTTGCTCCTCCAATTAGCATAGCCATAGGTTTTTCGGGTTTTTGCATAATTTTCTTCAAAGCATCTAATTCTTTATCAGTTATTGGTCCAGCCATCATTTTTGGCCATCCTACAATTGAAGCATGAGCTCGATGAGCAGCTCCAAAAGCATCCACTATTACGTAATCAACTAAAGGAAATAGAGTTTTAACCATTTCAGTGTTTTCTGCTTCAGAAAAATCCTTGTAGTTTTTCATCTCTCCTTCAAATTTTCTCACGTTGTTTAATACTAAAACCTCTCCAGGATCAAGGGCTTTAATTGCTTGAATTGCTTGTTCTCCAAATATATCTTTGACAAATTTTACAGGTCTTCCAAGATGTTTTTCTATTTCTTTAGCATGTATATCTAAATCTGTGAAATCTTCTCTTCCTGGACGTGATTGATGAGCTAAAATAATAACAGCACTTTTCTTAAAATATTCATTTAAAGCAGGAACTAGAGCACGAATTCGAGGAGAGTCTCTAATCTCCATTTTCTCTAAATCAATATTAGAATTGATATCCACTCGCATTAAGATTTTTTTACCTTTTAATTTAACATCTTTAAATGATGTATAGTCAATTTCCATATGTTTCTTCACTTTAACTTTGAGTTAAAAATTGATTGAATTGTAATTTATAATTATTATAAGTAATTATTATTTTTTTTCTAATTTTAGTAAACTACAAAATTTATGATTATTTATTGTCATTAATAGTCTCATAATTTAGTAGAGGATAAGCGTAATGAGTGAAATTAAAAATATTCTATTAAAATTACTTGAAAAGGAAATTTCTTTAGAAGATGCTGAGAAACTGTTAAAAGCAAATTTAATAGAAGAAGTAGGAGATTTAGCAAAATTAGATATTTTTCGTAAAACTAGGACTGGTACTCCTGAAGTAATTTTTGCTCAAAATAAAGCACCTCAAATGTTAATAGATATCATTTCTCAATTTCTAAAAAGTAAGAAATATGCGATAATTTCACGTTATAATGAGAAACAGGAAACCCTGATCCTTGAGTATTTCGAGAAAATTAAAGAAAATTTAATTGAGAAATATGACTTGGGGAAAATCATGGTTATTAAAGAATCATCCTTTGATTTTGAAAATAAGGGGGGCGTAGTAGGAATTGTTACAGCAGGGAGTTCTGATATCCCTATAGCAATTGAAGCAGAAGCAATTGCAAAAGCAATGGGATGTAGAGTCATCTCAAGCTATGATGTAGGGATTGCTGGTATGCATCGCATTTTTTCTCCATTAAGTGATATGATAAAAAGTGGCGTACATGTAATTATTGTATGCGCTGGTATGGAAGGAACTCTCCCAGGTGTGATTGCAGCACTTGTTGACGTTCCTGTAATAGGTGTTCCAATATCGAGTGGTTACGGTATTGGCGCAAAAGGTAAAGGAGCACTAATCACTATGTTGCAATCATGTTCCCCAGGACTATTAGTAGTGAATATTGATAACGGATTTGGAGCAGGAGCTTCTGCAGCTATCATTGCAAATAAAATTGCTGAAAACTAATACTGAAACTTCTTTAAAATGAGATTATCTTTCTGCACGAACCTTATCATTTTAGTCTAAAATCTTCTAGATAAACTATATAAATATTCGGGTTTAAAGTTCTTTTAATTAATTAAAAAAAAAATATAAATCTAGAAGGGAACTATATGCCGCCAACACAAGCATCATTAGATGCTTTAGCAAATCTTCGTATATTAAATTCAGAATTAGGATGGTATGTTATTCCACTACTTGCTATTGTACTATATATTTACGGTGTAGAAATTAAAAATGCAAGAGAAACAGGAAATTGGAATACAGTATATGCAGGATTAACAGTACTAGGTTTAGATTTAATTAATGAAATATGGAATGGACTTGTTTTTGCTTTCACTAATTATTCAGCTTTTTGGACTACACCTGGAGCAAGTGCTTATATTATTTTAATTGGATGGAACATTGAAATTGCTTTTATGTTTTCAATCGCCGGAATTGTTTTTGCAAAGTTTTTACCAGAAGATAAGAACAAAAAGATTCTAGGACTTCCTAATCGATGGGCTATGGCAATTGGTTTTACTCTTTTTTGTCTTATTGTAGAAATTTTCTTGAATATTGGAAATTATTTAATTTGGGTATATCCTTGGTGGCANNNGAGAGAAAATCAAAATTCAAATTTGTAGGGATAATTTATGCTATAGGAATTGGACTACTTTGTATCTTTTTGCCTTTAGGAATCGCAGGAATAATTAATTTTTGAAATAAATAAATCTTTTTTTTTTCATTTATTTTAATCAAACACATCTTTAATTAAATATCTGAACGTTTAATGAATTTTTTTACTTAAAGTGAAGGACTCAATTTTTCAAAGATTTATCCCTTTTCGAAATTGAGAAATAAACCGTTTCAATATCTTGAAAATTTACAAATTCAAGATAGATAAGTATAAAAAGGTATATTAATATAATAAATATTGAACTTATTTTTGAATTAATTATATAAAAAATTTATAAAAATTCTAAGAAGAAGTAGTTGAGACCCCGATGGTCGCATCTATTGATCATGTTGAACTTTTTGAGAAATCAAAAAAGTTATTTGAAGATGGTGACATCAAGAATACTTTAGAAAACTATGAGAAAGCAATGGAACGAATAGATCGTTCACAAATAAAAAACAAGCAAGAATATTTACAATTTTTAGAATCCATTCTAAATCACTGTAAAGAACATAATTTATCTGAAGAAGAAGCACTAGTTCTAAGAGCCTTAGGAAGAACATATTCTCTTTTTAAACAATATCCTGAAAGTATGAAATATCACTATCAATCATTAAAAATTCAGAAGAAACTTGGTAAAAAATTAGAAATTGCAGAAGGGTTAGTCTTTTTTGCTGAAGATCTTGAAGTATCAGGTAATTTTGATAAATGTGTTGAAGTATTCCAAGAAGCCTTAGAAGTATACCAAGATTTGGGTAAACTAAGAAAAGTTAGAGAAATTAAGAAAGAAATTACGAGATTAGAAGAATTTTCAAAGGAAATGGTTACGGACGAATATCTTCTGCATAAATTTAATGTTGATAAATATTAAGAGAACGCAGTTTCCAACTATTTTTTTTTTCTTATTTTTAATTCAAATAGAGTTGAATATAATATTACTTGAAAGAATTATAGATTCGATTCATCTCCTCCCCCAATATTAATTGAATCTTTTTTATCGAAATACCCGTGTCTTCACTTATTTTTTTAAGATCTTCATACTCAGGTTTTATGTTAACAATCTCTAATCCTTTTTCTGATTCAATGTAAGAAATTTTAAAGTCAATTCCATAAGTTTTATCGTTGATTTCAATACTCTTGTTTTCAATTTTTCTGTTAATGCAAATTCTGTTTATAATATTAAATCTTACTCCCAAAGTTCCTAATTGATTTACAGTTTTCTCAATTATCTTAAAAGTATGCTGAGGTTGACAAAGAATTTTTATGAGATGACCCGGTCTGTTTTTTTTAGTTATAGTTGGGAAGATTTGAATATCTAAAATATCTTCATTTTCTAAATTGGTGATAAAGTTTCCGAGAATTTCACCAGATATGTCATCAACATTAGTTTCTAATACAGAAATTTGTTGGCTATACTCTTGTAGATAGTGCTCTGAACTAATGATATTAGAGTCTTCATCCTCTCCGTAGAAAATTCTTAATATATTTAAAAAATTATCAAATTTTTTTTGCCCAGTACTAAAAACGGATTTATTTATCTTCATCTCTGAGGGATATTGATGATAAAGCGGTTCTAAGTTTACTAATAAAGCTGCTCCTGTAGGAGTAACTAATTCAGAATCTATTGGGCCTCCAAATGTTATTAAATTTGAATTTTCTAGAATCTTTAATGTAGCTGGAGCTGGAATTGCCAATATACCATGATTTGTGCTAACTGTGCCCCCACCTAAAGGTATTTTACTACAAATAATTCTTGTGTTATTAAAACCATTAATTTTATCAAGTACCGTTGCTACTCCAATAATATCTATAAATGTATCAATTGAACTCAGTTCATGTAAATGGATATTTCCATTTAAATTTCCATGAACTTTTGCTTCAGCTTGAATTAATGAATTTAAAACGTTAGTAGCATAATGTTTTGCCGAATCGGATAATTCAGAATTCAAGAGATAATTATTCAGTGACTTCCGTAAAGTTTTAGCAGTTCTATAATCTTTTTTTTCTTCAATATCTATTTTTAATTGATTTAATTGAATTCCTTTTCTTTTTGTATTGATTAACTCTATTTTTAATTTTTTAACGTTAGGTAACAAATCTTTCAAGTCCATTAATTTATTTAAAATTACGCTAGGTTCTGGAACTAGCCCTAAAAGACCTGCAAGAAACATATCACCCGATATTCCAGAGTGAAGTAAATCAAGATATAAGCTTTTCATTTTATTTGTATTTCAGAGTTAGTATATTTCACATTATTTTATGTGATAACAATTTTATAATTATATTATCTTTTTAATAATATTAAGAATTATTAAAAATAAATTCGATTTTCAAATTTAGGGCATTTTTATGTCAGAACTGCAAACTCTTAAGGTTTACCTTAACCAATTACCCGCAACATTGTTAAAATTGCTAGATATTGATCCACCTCATAACATCATTCCAGAGCCAATTCCAAATATCTTAGAATTATATAAAGGAATCGAACGTATTACAATAAATTTAATAGATAATTTTGGGCTTTTTGAAATTACCTATTTAAAACCTCAATTTATGATTACAAACTCAGAGGTTATGCTGCTTTTAAGCACTAAAAATCCTTATACTTTAGGAGTACTTCATCAATTAATTTATGGTGGATTTGACGCTGAACCAAATGGTTTCCATCTTTTAAAAGCTATAAATAATGGTGGTAAGACATCTTGTTTAATTGGTAGACAAAAAGATATTGAAAGATATGATGGGGGAACAAAATCTATTGCTAAAGATACTGATATGAGTACCTGGGTTGAATCTGCTAAAGTTATTAACACACATGACCTTTCATGGATGCATTATTTAGATTTTGAGAATTTACATAAACAACAGCAACAATTAAAACAAAGAACTCCTGAGGATTTAATTGAAAAATTAATTAATAGGACAGATAAATGGATTTTAGGTAATTATAAACAACTTAGACCAAATTCATTGATGATTATTATCGGGGACCATGGTAGGGTAAAATTGGATATGGCATATAGTGGAAAAATTGCACAATGGAGAGAAGCAAGCGTACCAATTGCCATCCTTATAAGAAAATAATTTTTTTATTTCACTTTAATTTTGCATATTGTTAGTTGTTTAAAATGGAAGAATATAAAAGGTTTACAATTTCTCTTCCTCAAAATCTATATAATAAATTTGAGGAATTCCGAAATAAGTTAGGAATTTCGAGATCTGATGCCATTAGGAAAGCTATGTATCTTTTTATGGTTCAAGAAGAAAATATCTCTGTAGTATCAGAAAATGTGGTTGGATGTATTGCTTTAATAATGGCTCATGAACATATCGAACTTAATCATCAGCACTCCCATGAAAAAATACACGAGGCTGAACACAATCATGATTATAGTTCAAGATCTATTTATGCAAATGTTCAACAAACGGATGAAATCTTAAAAAATGACATTCAACATCATTTTCATGATATTATTATTTCTACAATGCACGTACATTTAGAATATGAAAAATGCTTAGAAATTATTGCTGTATCTGGTTCATTTGAACGAGTAAAAAAATTGAAAGATGATCTCCAGAGATTAAAAAGTATATTATCAATAGGATTTTTCATCATTGATAAAGAGTTTGCTGAAAAGTAAAATGATCTTTAATAAGAAGAAGAGAAATAAGAATAAAAAATTCCATTTTCTCGAGAAAGAGAATAAGGTATAAGGCGATTTGGGTTGGAATTTTTATTCTTTATTTACTATTTGTGGGTTGTGTGTTCTTACTTAGAACGTCTCCTTTTAGTAATTTAAACATAAAAGGAGTATACAATTTGTAATTTTTATTTAATAATGAAAAAATAAAATAAAGTATGAAAAAAAAATAAAACCTTAAGGTGAGAAGTCTATAAATCCTTCTCTTGGACTGTTTTTCTATTATTAGCTTTAGCCCTTGCAATTGCTTTGTCGAGAACATCAATGATAGCATTGTTAAGTGCAGGACCATCAATTAAATCCCCACTTGTGTTGCATCCCTTACCTTTAATATATTCTCGAACTTTACTTTTTACAAAAAGGGCCTCAACAGCTGCTTTTTTAGCCATTTTTATTATTCCTCCTATAATAATTTAAAAATGTTTTAATTAAATTTCTATTTTAAATATTATTCCTACAAACTCCCTTTTAAACTTTAAGGTTAGATCATCTTAAACGATGAATAACAACCCTCTAAATGCAAATTATATAAACTCTAAATTTACGAAAATTGGGCGTATATTTTAAAATTGATGCTGTATTCAGTAAGTTATATTAGAATCCATTTTGGAAATACATTGTTTAAATAGGAAATTAGGTATTCTTTAATGAAAACAATTTCTCTCAATGGAAAATGGAAGTGTAAGCCTGATCATGATAATTTGGGCATCAAAAACAAATGGTACTCACCCAATAATTATACTATACCTGGTGATAATCTATTAGATATTGAAATCCCCCAAAGTTTTAACTTAATTAGGGGATTTGAAAATTTTGAGGGGATTTTTTGGCATTTTTACGAATTTAATTTAGATTTAACTATAAGCATTACTGATTTTGATTATGTCGTAAGGTTTAAAGGCTCGAATTATAATACAAAAGTATGGTTTAATGGGCACTTTATCGGAGAACATGAAGGTGGATTTACACCTTTTCAATTTAATATAAATGAAATGATACAAAAGAATAATAATAGATTAGTAGTTCGAACTGATAATACCAGAAGATTGGATCAAATTCCTTCGATTTCATTTGATTGGTTCAATTGGGGGGGAATTTATCGAGATATAGATTTATTAATTCTAAATAAAGATAGAATTGAAGATGTTCAAATTAAGACTCACTTGATTTCGAGAAATAAAAGTAGATTGGAAGTTTTTTATGAAAAAATTGGAAATCCATCCATTCATTGGGTGATTTTAGATACCAATAATAGAGATGTACTCTTTAAAGGTACAATTTATGAATCAAATAAACCCAGTAGTATTGAAATCCTTTTCAATAATCCAAAATTGTGGTCTCCAGAAGAACCAAATCTTTATTTTTTAAAATTTTATAATAATGATCCAAAAGTTGTAAAAGAGATATTATATGAAACAAAGTTCGGTATACGTCAGATAGATATTCAGAGTATTGCAATATATTTAAATAAAAGAAGGATATTCTTAAAAGGCGTAAGTTTACATGAAGAATATATGCCATATGGTCGAACTATTCCATATGAAAAAAGAAAAGAAGATGTTGAGAATATAAAGTCTCTTGGATTTAATGCCCTTAGGACTGCTCATTATTCTCATGATGAAGATCTACTAAATATTGCAGACAAGATAGGATTATTAATTTTTGAAGAAATTCCTGTATATCAGCATTGCAATTTTAAAAACGCTAAAACTTATAAAACAGCTGAAAATATGTTAAAAGAACTAATCAAACGGGATATAAATCACCCCTCAGTGATTTGGTGGAGTGTTGGAAACGAATCTCCTCTACATCAATGGAGAACTGCTAAGTTTACTAAAAAACTGATGGAATTTGCAAGAAGAATGGATGATACCCGAATTATCACATGTGTCTCGAGGAAATTGATACCAGATTTAACAAGAAAATATGTTGATGTAGCCACAATTAATACTTATTTTGGATGGTATTTTGGTCACGAAAATATGATTGGTTTTATATTAGATCTCATGAGAACACCACGATTTAATAAACCCTGGATTTATACTGAATTTGGTGCAGGAGCAAAATATGGGTATCATGAGGACTGGAAAAAGCAGGTAAAATATAGTGAAGAAAGGCAATTACAAATACTTGACCATACAATTAGAACTATAAATTCAAAAGATTATTTTGCTGGTTGGTTTATTTGGATATATAGAGACTTCAAATCCAATAAAAGAATAAATAAATTTCAACAAGGTTATAATCGAAAAGGAATCGTTAGTGGAGAAACAAATGAGAAAAAGCTAATATACTACAGACTACCTAAGATACTAAACGAAAAAAAGAAATCAACAGGTACAAGAATCCTCGGAATTATTTTATGGATCCTCTTATTCCCACTTTCGTTTTTTCTATTTACACGTTTGATTGATTCGTTTTTAGACTATATAGAGAAGAAAGCAAGTTATATGTATCATTAAAAAAGTTCCAAAAATTATAATTTATCCAAAAGTCTGTTCTTTTTATAGTTATTTTTAAATGTTATATCATGGGAATACAAGATAGATTATCTTTACCTTCAATTATTAAAAGATCATATGAGAATACGAATATTCACAACTTATATATCTATAATAAATCTGGTATTTGTTTTTATGGTAAAAGTTTTACAGATTATTTTAAGGTAGAGAAAAACCTAGTCTCTCCATTTATTACAGCATTAATGTCCTTTTCAAAAGAAATGATTGGAAAAAAATTTAAGACTATAGAAATGGGGGATGTAAAATTTGTAATTTTTGAAAAAGGGGCACTAAATTATAATATTTTATGTGATACAATTGAAAATGAAGTTTTCTTGGAGGAAGCAGTAAACAAGATCAACAGCCGCCTTACTACTTATTTACGCAAAAAAAAGGTTAATATCAATAAACAAATTGTGTATGATGGAGTATTCAATGAAATTATTGAGGAAACTTTAGAAGATGCCTTTAGTAATGAATTTAATTTAAAAACAGAAGAACAAATAATTGAATACATGAAAGAATTAATGCTAATTGATGAGATCGATGGAGTTATTCTTTTAACTGATAGAGGTAAAGTACTATATTCTTCCTATAACAAAGCTTAT
>JABAHP010005568.1_pt2 | contig 11301 bp, 9 predicted proteins | sample 7062081 | NCBI WGS metagenome assembly JABAHP01 (sample SAMN14534357, study PRJNA622989) | marine sediment metagenome | biome: marine biome [ENVO:00000428]; feature: marine pelagic biome [ENVO:01000023]; material: deep marine sediment [ENVO:00002113] | place: India: Gulf of Kutch | collected... | reverse complement strand
ATTATCAGCAGCGAAATCGTGCACTGTCTGAATGGTTTAGGGAGCGTTGCGAAAGAACAGCAATAACCCCAGAGCAACCAATGGGCGCAAATTTGATTTTTGGTCTAACCCGATATTTTATATTTGAATTCTGTTCTTTCGCTACGCTCCCTTAATCATGAGTTTGCACGATGAAGTCGCTGATATTTTATTCCGCTGTCGATTTAAAAAAACTCCCCGACCCCTCAGTTATTCAAAAACCTCTATTCCCTCAATCGTTCCTCCGCCGAATTCCGCCATGGTTTCAGCCGCAATGGTCAAGCCGTCCGTTAAGTACCGGCTTTCAATGCCGGGAACTGCATAAGCATAAAAAAGAACCTGGGTTGTATCCTCGCGCACGCGGGTTTTTTCATCTGCCCCCTGGCACAGGACGCACACAATTTCCTTTTCATCCCGCAGCACAATCTCATCGGATTTACAGGTAAACTCACGTCCGCCCATGCCGGCACAGATCTCGCCTGGATCTGCAATATCCAGGGTCAGGCTGCCTTCGAAACGCTCATAATCGGTGACGGCCACCAGAATACCGGCACACATTTCAGCCATAAAATGCGCATCCACAACCAGATCATAACGCGGAAAACCGCTGTTAATGGTGCGCTTGAGATGTTTGGTCAACGGGCAATCAAATCCGAAGCTTTGAAAAAAAGCGGCATAGGTCTCAATGCGGCCGGTAATTTCAGCCAGGGTCTGCCGCTTTCTCATCTTGCGCAGCAGTTTGCGCTTGTGCTGGTCAAAACCGGCAGGATTTTCATGATTCTGGCACCCGCTGATCAGCGTCAGCCCGAAAGCCACGCCAGGGTATACCTGTGCGTATCTTGACGACATGCTAAAATCAGGAAACATCTTCTTCCTCTTCTGATTTTTTGAATTTTTCAGAAGCCATTTCAAAACCGTTAAGGAAATATTTTACCCGGATTGAGGATGCCGTTGGGATCGAACAGGGTTTTGATCTGTTTCATCCAATCCAGGCTTTTGCCGTGCTCGGCAGGCATGTACTTTTTCTTCCCCAGGCCCACACCGTGCTCCCCGGTGGCGGTCCCNNTCGCCTTTTTTGCCGGGAATATTAAAATGCACGTTGCCGTCACCGGCATGGCCGAAGGTATACCCCATAATGCCGGTTGCCTTCATCTCTTCACCGATGGCAGCAATAATGGCAGGGTAGGCCGTATTGGGAACAGCCACATCAACCACCAGTGTGCCGCAATCCGGGTGGGTGCGGATAATCATCTCTCCGAGCGCATGCCGCGCCTTGAAGATGCGGTCCCGTTCGGCTTTGCCCAGACCGGATCTGAATTCCGTACACCCCTGTTCGTCGCAGATCTCGCGGCCCATTTCCAAAACTTCTGCCAGATGGCCGGCAGAGGAGCTGTGAAACTCGACAAACAGGGTGGGCGAAACCGCCAGGCCCAGCTGCTCTTCGCGATTCATGAGTTCAATGCATTCGGGGCCCAGCAATTCCAGAGCAGCCGGGTTGAGACCCGATCGGATGATCTCAAAAACCGCTTTGCTGGAGGCTTCCACAGAGGGAAAGGTGGCAATGGCGGCCGAGTATTCAACCGGAAAACCCACCAGGCGCAGGGTAGCAGCGGTCACAACGCCCAGTGTGCCTTCGGATCCCACCATCAGATGGATCAAATCATAGCCTGATGATGTTTTGGCCGCGCGGGTACCCAGCTCGATGATCTCGCCGTTGGCCAGAGCAACTTCCAGCCGCAGGACATAATCTTTGGTGGAGCCGTAATACACCGTGCGGGTTCCGCTGGCGTTGTTGGCAATCATGCCGCCAACGGTGGCCTGGGCGCCGGGATCGGGCGGGAAAAACAGTCCCGTGTGCCGTAGTTTTTCATTGAGATGCTGGTAAATCACGCCCGGCTCCACATCGGCTTGAAAATCTTCGGCCCGAATGTCCAAAATGCGGTTCATCCGGCTAAAATCCAGCACGATGCCCTTTTGAATGGGGATCGGATTGCCTTCCAGACTGGAACCGGAGCCCCAGCCGGTAATCGGTATGCGGTGCTCATTGGCGTATTGTAAAATGGCCGCCACCTCGTCGCGCGTCACCGGCCAGATGACGGCTTCCGGTCGACTGGGGGGATGTTGGGATTGATCTTTGGCGTGCAGATCGAGAACCGAATCGCCGGTGGAAAACCGCTCCTGCGCCACCATGGCCTTTAGATCCTTTATGTGGTTCTCGCTAAGAGAATTGAATTTCAAAATAGCCTCCAGTAAGTGAGGTATACTGTTCCAGAAATGTTTTGCCTTCTGAATAAGACTTGACTTCACTGTGTAACCTATATAGGAAAGAATATCAAAATAAAAAATGAATCGCATTCAGTTCCACCCGCCAAATACACACGGTCATCTACCAAAATACATAAGCGGCACCCATTTTAACGTTCAACCCAAAAGTGAAAGGAGGATCACGATGAAAAAAAATATGTTTGTCATCAGTTTAATATTGCTGGTGGGCCTTTTTACCATCTTCTTTTCTTTGATGCCGGTAGATGCTGGGGCCAAGAACATCAAAGTGGGGATCATCGACTGTTACAGTGGTCCTGCAGCGGTTTTTGGAGAAGATGCCCTCAACGGATTTAAGCTGGCTTTAAAAGATATAAACGCTCAAGGCGTTCTGGGCAAAAAAATTGAGTTTTTCACCCGCGATTCCAAATTCAAAGTCGACATCGCCTTGAATATGGCCAAAGAACTGGTATTAAGGGAAGATGTGGATATTCTTGTGGGTACCATCAACAGCGGGGCAGCCCTGGCCATATCACAGGCCGTGGCCAAAAGAGAAAAGGTGCCGTTTATCGCCTGGATTTCCAAAAGTGAAAACATTACCGGCAAAAAAGGCCATCGTTATGTATTCTCGGCCGGTGAAAATACCGCCATGGCCGGCAAGTCCGGCGGAGTGGCGCTGGCCACCAAACCCTACGTCAAATACTGGATTGCCGGAGATGATTATGAATACGGGCATGCGATTGCGGATGCGGCCTGGCGCAACCTCAAAGAGCGTAAACCCGACGTACAATTACTGGGAAAATCATGGTGGAAGGTGGGCGAGCCCGATCTGGTTCCCTACGTTACATCGATCATGGCCGCCAAACCGGATGCGGTTATCTTTGCCACCGGTGGCGGCAGCATGGTCAATATTATGAAAACCATCAAGGCCACCGGCATGAATGAGAAAGTGGCGATCTATATTCACAGCGCCACCGATCATGCGGTTTTAAAACCACAGGGCATGAATGCACCGGAAGGGGTCATGGGCACCATCGACTATCACTTTTATTATCCGGATCTTTCGGCCAACAAACGCTTTGTCAGTGACTATCAAGCTGAGTATGGCGCGGTTCCGGGTTTTCCGGCCTTTCAGGCTTATATCACGGCCCATTTCATTGCCGAGGCTTACAAAAAGGCCGGATCTGTGGATACGGAAAAATTCATTGATGCGCTCGAAGGTTTACAAATACAAAGCCCTGTAGGCAGGGTCGAAATGCGCGCCTGTGATCACCAGGCCATTCTGCCGATGAATTTTGGGGTAACCAAGTTGTCGCCCGAATATGGTTTTGCCATTGCCACGGATATTCTTACCCTGAGGGGAGCGGAGGTGATGCCCTCCTGCCAGGAGATCATGGAGGCCAGAGGCAAATAATACCAAGTTGATTCCATTTGCCCGCATGCCATCATCAACAGGGACAGGGTTTTGCTCAGGGGTTGCCAACACTGAGCAGAACCCTGACCCACAGTGCAGCGGGGACATGTCATCCCTTATTTGGAATAATGGAATTTTGGAATTTTGGGATCGGAAAAAACAGCTCGCTAAATTAGTGAATTCATTTTTTCCCAATATTCCAACATTCCAGTATTGCATTATTCCAGTCCATTAAGTGATCCATTATCCATTTTGTTAAATTGGTATGGCAAGTTCATAAGCGACAAGGACAACCAACCATGGAAGGTGGACAGACCATAACGCTTACAGCCCTGAGCATCACATTTCTAGTGGGGCTGAGCCGGGCAATGATTTTATTTATCGTGACTTCGGGCTTGAGCTTTGTACTGGGTGTATTGCGGGTGCCCAATGTGGCCCACGGGTCCCTGTATATGATCGGAGCGTTTGTCGCTTACAGTATTTCCACTTTGTTCGGAGGAGGTTCAATCGGCTTCTGGCTAGCCCTGATTTTTGCGCCCCTGGTGGTCGCCCTCATCAGTCTGATTGCAGAAAGGACATTGTTCTGTCACCTCTACGAGCGCGAGCACCTGATGCTGCTGCTGTTCACCTTTGCCCTGATGCTGATTCTGGGCGATTTAACCAAAATCGTGTGGGGCGCCGACTACCGCTCCATTATGGCGCCGGCTATATTGCAGGGGTCGATATCCATTTTCGGCTCGCCGTTTCCCAAATACAACCTGTTTCTGNNNNGCTGCCGCAGTCGACATGGAGATGGTCGGTGCCATTGGCATCAATGTCAGCTGGGTATTTGCGTTTGCATTCGTCCTGGGTTGTCTGCTGGCCGGGCTGGGCGGCGCGCTTGTCTCACCGACCATTAGTGTGACCATCGGCATGGATCATAATATCATCATCGAAGCCTTTTTGATTGTCACCATCGGCGGATTGGGAAACATGTGGGGCGCCCTGGTCGGATCGCTGATATTCGGCATCACTCAGTCCTTTGGCGTATTGTTATTCCCGCAGTTCGCCATCGTGTTTCCTTATCTGGCGGTGGTGATTATTTTGACCCTCAAGCCTACGGGTATGCTTAAATCAGTATGGTAGAAAGGAATTGGTGTTGTTTGGTCATATGCTCCGGCAAAAATCATTCGGCATCAGCATTCTTATTTTCGGGATTCTGCTGATTGCGCCCGCACTCCTGTCGCGATTCTACATCTATTTTCTGGCCGTCATCTTTGTAACGGCGCTGCTGGCCATGAGCTTAAATTTGTGTGTGGGCCATGGGATGCTGTTTCAATTTCACCATGGGGTCTTTTACGGCGTCGGCGCATACACCGCCGGGCTTCTGTTGGCCAAGACGTCCATACCGTGGTGGATGGCGTTTATGGCCGGCCCTCTGGCGGCTGCGCTGGCCGGATTGCTGATCGGGTTGTTCTGTATTCGTTTGAACCGACTGTACTTCGGCATGCTGCAAATCTCACTAGGATCTTTGATCTGGGCCATTGCCTTTCGCTGGTACGCTCTCACGGGCGGCGATGACGGCATTCACGGCATCCCTATCCCTGATTTTATCGCATCCACCACCAGCTCTTACTATTTTGTTTTGATTGTTCTGGGAATTTGTTTGTTACTGATGTATTTAATTCTAAAATCACCGTTCGGCTCCACGCTGCAGGCCATTCGCGATAACCCGGAGCGCTGCGCGGCTGTAGGCATTCACGTGCGGCGCCATCAGCTAAAAGCCATTATCATTGCCACATTTTTCGGCGGGGTGGCCGGCGTCCTCTTTGTTATCGTGGAAGGATCGATCTTTCCGGATCTGCTGTTCTGGACGTTGTCGCTTGAAATATTTATCATGTGTCTGCTGGGTGGATGGTTTACATTTGCCGGCCCCATCTTGGGCGCTGCCATCATCGTATCTTTGCGCACCTTTGTTGGGACTTACACGCAATACTGGACGCTCATTCTGGGCGTGATTCTGATATTGCTGATATTCTTCCTGCCCGAGGGCATCATGGGCTATAATTACCGTCAACTGTTTCGGTCGCGTGCGAGCGAAGACCAGGTGGAGTCCTTCAATGCTTCAGGTTGAGGATTTGCATAAATCATTTGATGACTTTAAGGCCGTAGACGGTGTGCATCTAAGCGTTGAAAAAGGACAGCTGGTGGCGGTCATCGGCCCCAACGGTGCCGGCAAAACCACTTTATTTAATCTGATTTGCGGACAGTTGCAGCCGGACCGTGGCAAGATTCTTTTCAACGACGACGAGATCGGCAAATTGCCGCCTTTTGAGATCTGTCGTAAAGGCATCGCCCGCTCATTTCAGATTGCCAATATTTTTCAACGGCTATCAGTCTTTCGCAATGTGCAGGTCTCGGTTCTTTCGCAGCAAAGACTCAGTAACAAATTGTTCCATCCGGCTGCTCAGCTGGCTGTAAATGAAACCAACCATATTCTGGAAAGCGTCGGCCTTTTAGATAAAAATGCAGATGTGGCCGGTTCACTATCCCATGGTGACAAACGCATCCTGGAAATTGCCATTGCCCTGGGCAATGAGCCGGAGTTGCTGATTTTAGACGAGCCCACCGCCGGCATGTCTCCGGATGAAACCGCCACCACCATGGCCTTGATTCAACGCCTGGCCGAAAAGCAGGGCCTGACCATTTTATTTTGTGAGCATGATATGGAGGTTGTCTTTGGTGTGGCGCAGAGCATCATGGTCATGCAGCAAGGAAAGACGATTGTTCAAGGCGACCCGCAAACGGTGCGGCAAAACACCGAAGTCCAGCAAGCCTATCTGGGAGGTGAATGATGCTCGCGGTTGAAGGTATTCACACCTACTATGGCTTGAGCCACATTCTTTTTGATGTGTCCTTAAAAGTCAAAGCGGGGCAGGTCGTCTGCCTGCTGGGACGCAACGGTGCCGGCAAGACCACCACGTTCAGAAGCATCATGGGTTTAAACCCGCCTGCCCGGGGCCATATCCGTTTTAATGATGCGGATGTAACCGGCACCCCAGCATATCAGCTCGTGCGCAGGGGAATGGGTTGGGTGCCCGATGATCGCCGTATCTTTGCCGACCTGACGGTGGGAGAAAACCTGGAGATTGCCGAGCGCAAAGGCACCGCGGGAGAACAATGGGACAAACAAAAAGTCTACGATTTGTTTCCGGCCCTAAGGGAAATGGACAGCCGCAAAGGGGGGCTGCTGAGCGGCGGGGAGCAAAAAATGTTGGCCATCGGACGGGCCCTGATGACCAATCCGCAGTTTCTATTGCTGGACGAGCCCACCGAGGGATTGGCGCCGGTGCTGGTCAAAACCCTGGGTGAGCGCATCCGAAAGCTGAAAGAAGTCGGCTTAACCGTTTTGCTGGCCGAACAAAACGTGAAATTTACGCTGACCTTAAGCGATTACGGCTACATTATCGACAACGGCCGCATTTGCTACCAGGGGCCGGTTGAAGAACTTGTCGATAACGAAGAAGTCAAGCATATCTGTGGCATCTAAAAAATCGTTTTAAAAATTCATCTTAGGGCCACTGGCTGTGTTACAATTCGGTTCAAAATACTCGCGTACTAACGTGTACGCTCCGTTTTTGAACCGAATTGCGCCTTGCCATTGACCCTAATCTGAGCCTTAAAAACGATTTTTACATATTTTACATATTAATTGTCGAAGAAAACGGCCTAACTTCTGAAATGAAAACTAACTATTCAGTTAAAAGAAGAGGAGAATTGTGGAAGAGAAAAAAGTTTTTCAGACCGATAAGGCGGCGGTAACCGGCGGGCCCTATTCCCAGGCCATCATCCACAACGGCATTATTTATGTATCCGGACAGGGTGCAGTGGATCCGCAGACCAATGAAATCGGGCTCGGAACGGTAGAAGAAGAGGCCCAACTGACCCTGAAAAATTTACAAATCATTTTGGAAGAGGCCGGGTCTTCACTGGAAAAGGTGTTGACGGTTACGGTCTATCTTCTCGACATAGAAGAATTTGACCGCTTTAACGAAGTCTATAAAAAATATTTTAAAGAAAAGCGTCCGGCCCGCACCTGCATTCAGGCCGGCAGCCTTCCCTTCGGCACCAGGGTAGAACTTACAGCCACAGCATATATTTAGCACTTCATAGGCTGCTATTCATCCGGTTGAGGGTTTGCTTCAGAATCGAAATCGTCGGGAAGGATTTCGGCACTTGAATTTTTTGCTTTGCCGGCTGCCCCGGGCATCTCCACAGAGGGCAACACATCCTGAAACGCCACACCATAGATATCCCATATCGTCACAAACAGAGCTGCAATGATCGGGCCGATAATAATGCCCACCACACCGAACATGATAATGCCACCCAGGGTCCCGAATAGAATCATTAGTTCGTGCATCTGCGTGTCGCGGCCCACCAGAATAGGACGCAGCAGATTATCGATGCTTCCGACCACCGCCGCACAGAATACGCCCAGCCCGATGGCTTTGGCCAGGTGTCCGGTGGCGGCCAGTATGATGACAGCCGGTCCCCACACCAGCGCGGTGCCGATGCCCGGGATAAAGGATAGCACCGCCATGACGGNNNATCACCGCTGTGCCTTTGAGCGTAGCGCGCGTGACCGAGGTGAACTTATTCAACATACGGCGCTCATCCTGATCCTCCAGCGGCAAATAGTAGAGAATTTTATTAATCAGCTTATCGCCGTCCATGAAAAAAAAGAACATTGTATACAGCATGATGAACAGCATAAAAATAAAATTGACTGTACCGAGGGTCACGCTTCGCAGACGATTGATCAAAAAACCGCTGATATGGCCGACCAATTCACCGGCCTTTGTCAAGATCAGATTACGATACGGTTCGATGCGGTCATAAAAGGGAAGGGATTGCAGGGCTTCTGAAATCGCATCCGGCTTGGAAAGCTGCTGTGAAACCCATGGGGTAACGGCTTCGCCGACTTTGATCGCCTGAGCGGTGACGATTCCCAGCAATGCGCCCAGCGGAATGATAATCACAAAAACGATCAAAAAGATCGTCGCAAATGAGGCCAGGGCGCGTCGTCCGCCGAACCAGCGATCAAAGCGGCGGTACAGGGGATAAGAAAGGGCCGAGAAGATACCGGCCATAAAAATGGCCATCAGAAATTGGCGGATCATCGACAGAAAAAGGGCTGAGATAAAAAAAACCAGCAGCAACAATACCCATTGGTTGATCGCTTCTTTGTTCATGGCAGGATCCTTTTGAAGGCCAAGCGTGTTTTCAATCAGAATATAATCAACTTGTGGTAATCATTGCAATCTTTTATATGAGAATTATTATTATGTTCAATGTTTTATGAGAGAGGTATTATATGTCCCGTCGGTTATGGGGTATCATCATCTTAATAATTTTTTTTTCGGTTGTGCCATGCGCCTGGGCAGGTTTCGCGGCGCCTAACGGAAACGTTGTTCTGTTTTTGCTAGTTGCCACCGCAGTGCTTATCACCAGCCTGCTGGTATTTTTGCTGTGGCGCTTGAAGCGTGCCAGAAACGGCCGGCTTTCCGCCGAGCACGGATCCATCCAAAAATTAAGCATCTTAATAATTTTAGCCGGCTGCTTTATCCTCCTGGTGTCGGCCCTGGCCTGGTTCGCTCTGGACAGAATAAAAGAAAAATTACAGTCCGATGTAGGGGATGCCCTGCAGATCGTCTTGCAGACCACCCGGGAATCGCTGGAGGTATGGGTTGAATCCAACAAATTTAACCTGACCCGTCTGGCCGAAGATCCACAACTGGTTTTTTTGACCGAACAGCAGTTGCGCATCCCCCGCAACAAAACTTCGCTGTTTGAAAGTGAGGCGCTGAGTGATTTGCGCGTCTTTTTCCGACTCCATAGAGACCGAGAAGGGCAGACCGGGTTTTTTATCATCTCACCGGATTTTATCAATATTGCCTCCATGCGCAATAGCAATATCGGCACTAAAAACCTGATTGCCAATCAGGCCTTGGATCTGATCAATCGGGCATTTCAGGGTGAAACCGTCATGATACCGCCCATATGGTCCGATATTCCTCTGGACTCAGCGGCTAAAGACGCTCCCGCGGGCATTCCCACGATGTTTTTTGCCGCTCCTGTTAAAAACAGGCAGGGCCGGGTGATGGCCGTGGTTACCCAGCGCATCGATCCTGCCCGGGATTTCACTCGGCTCATTCAGCTGGGGCAGATCGGCAAAAGTGGTGAAACCTATGCTTTTGACCGGTACGGCAAGCTGCTGTCCGAAAGCCGCTTTAATGAAGATCTGCGCAAAATCGGGCTGATCAGTGAAGATCAAAAGAGCATTTTAACGGTCAGTGTGCGGGATCCCGGCGGTGACATGACCAAAGGTTTTACGCCGTCGATACCCCGATACCAGCAGCCGCTGACCCTGATGGCGAGGGAAGCAACCACAGGCAACTCCGGTCTTAATGTGACCGGATACCGGGATTACCGCGGCGTGCCGGTTTACGGCGCCTGGTTATGGGTTGAGCAGCTGCAAATCGGGCTGGCCACCGAAATCGATGAAGCCGATGCCCTCGGCCCCTATTATACCACGCGCACGGTGATCCTGACGGTGCTGGCCATCACGGTTTTGCTCGCCCTGGGGTCACTGGTGTTTGCCGTTGTCATCCAAGAACGCGCCAGCCGGGCGTTACAGAAATCCCATGATGAGCTTGAAATCCGCGTTGAGGAAAGAACCGCCGAGCTGTCTGAAAGCGAGGAAAGGTTCTCACTGGCCGTAAAGGCTGCCGGCGGAGGGCTCTGGGATTTGGAGCCGCAGACCGGCAAGACCTGGTATTCGCAGCGTTTCAAAGAATTGCTGGGCTACTCCGGTGATGAAAGCGAAGATGCCTTTCCGGGCTGGGAAAACAGCCTGCACCCCGATGACCACGACAGTGTTGTCGCCAAATTACAGGACCACCTGGAAAATCGTACCCCTTTCAATGAAGTCATCCGGCTGAGAAATAAATCCGGCGAATACCGCTGGTATCGCACCATGGGGCAGGCCCTCTGGGATGACAGCGGCCAGGCTTACCGCATGGCCGGATCCATCATCGATATTACCGACGGCAGACTCGCCCAGGAGCAGGCCCGCAAACTGTCCCGGGCAATCGAGAATAGCCCGGCTTCGGTGGTGATTACCGCCAAAGACGGCACCATCGAATATGTCAATCCGACGTTTTGTGAGGTCACCGGATATTCTGCTGAAGAAGCCATTGGAAACAATCCCAGGGTATTAAAGTCAGGGGACCTGCCGGAATCATTTTATAAGGAAATGTGGGAGACCATTCTTGCCGGCAACGTCTGGCGCGGTGAATTTGTTAACCGCAGAAAAAACGGCGAGGACTTCTGGGAAAGTGCCTCCATCTCACCGATTAAAAACGATGAGGGTGAGATCACCCATTTCGTTGCGGTCAAAGAAGATATTACCGAGCAGAAAAAAATTCAGGAAACTTTGCGCCAAAGCGAGGAACGGTTTCGGGGCTATTTCGAGCACAGCCAGGTCGGCATGGCCGTCACCGCCCCGGATACGGGATGGATCGAGGTCAACAATCAGTTGCAAGAGATGCTGGGATATAACCTGG